>Ga0115001_10004215_pt1 | contig 10617 bp, 9 predicted proteins | sample ArcticOcean_MG_C_12_FD_89869 | JGI IMG/M metagenome (GOLD analysis project Ga0115001, IMG submission 89869) | Marine microbial communities from western Arctic Ocean - ArcticOcean_MG_CB8_130 | ecosystem: Environmental > Aquatic > Marine > Oceanic | place: Arctic Ocean: Canada Basin | collected... | reverse complement strand
TTGCTACTAGTGCGGGTGTTACTAATTCAGGTAAACTTTCGACCTGCTCAACAGGTGCAATCTCTGCTAACTCAACCTGCTTAACTTCATTTTCGATGGTCAAGGTTTCATTGCCTGGTTTTAAGCCAGTTAAATATTCTTTTGTTTGTCCTGCTTTATTCGTAAATTTAAATTTACTTAATCCTTGAGCTCTAGCATTAGAATGAGCTTGCTGAAATAATGATAAGCCATTATTTTTAACTTTTGCTACTAGTGCGGGTTCTTCTGCATTTACTGAAGAAACAAATATGCCAATTAAATCATAAAATATACTTCTCTGATTCATCACTCTTAAATTAAAGGTATCTGGTGCTAATAACTTAACTTTCTTCTTAATGACTTGACGAGGTAAAGATGTTGGTGGGGGTGGTGGAGCAAAGATAAGCGACAATTTCATATTTAATGTGCTACCTTTAGTTGACTTTGTAATATTTAAATCTGACAATTTTGAGGCCGCTAGAAGTTTGTTCATTTCACTACTAAATCTAATTAAGTTTAAATATGAACCACTAACAACAAGATTTACGCCGTTATTTGATTTTGAACTTGATTTTTTGGCATTAAGATTAATCGATTTTAATTTAAGGCTGTATTGAGAAACCAAGGAAGTAAGGCTTGCTGATAACTCTGATTTGCTTTTAGGGCTGCGCTCTAGTTGCTTAAAATAATTCTTATTTGTATCAAAAGTTTTTTGTAATTTTTTTTCAATATTTTTTAACTGTACTAAAGTATTATTATTGCGGCCTTTAGCATCATCATAAAGTGATTGATTATCTGAAATACCGACTATTAGATACACCAATAATGCAGATATTAAAATAGCAACCGCAGAAAAAACAACTAATTTATTTCCAAAAATATTGGGCTCATTAGAGAACAAGGCTTTTATTTTTGGCCCAAGCTCTTTTAAGTCAATACCCTGTTTCATGTCTATAGCCATAATTTATTTAATCTCAAAAGAAATTTCTAGGGTACTCAAATCGCCCTTTTGGGGTGATTTTATATTTAAAAGCTGAACGTTCTTAAACTTCTTACTCATATTGTTCATTATATTTGAAGATAACGCAGGATCATTAACTCTTACAATTATTATTGAGCTATCTGATCTTAAATGTTTGATTGAAGTAATATAACTGCCTTTAGGAAAGCTAGCAGTATAACTTATATCTAATATTCCATTATTCATTACGCCTGAATCATAAGTCCACTTAGACAAATCTTTAAGTTGTTTTTTGTTTTTATTAAGTTTATTAGATGCGTTAGTAAAGCTTTGTTCCATAGAGGTAATCTCGCCACCTGATGGTAGGGTTACCACTAAATAACTATACAAAAAAACTGTAGAGGCCAATAAAACACCAGAAACTAAACTTACTTTCTTCATCACAGAAGTGGTGGCCGATTTTTTCTGTTCTTTTTTTACCCTCTCCTGTCTGTCCGGTAATAAATTAATATTTGAGACTGCTGTTACAAATTTATAGTATCCAAACACATCTAATTGTCTTGTTGCTAAACCGATAGCAACAGCAAGTGATGATGGGTTCTTTTCTTGCTCTACTCTTGATTTAAATTGCGGAGGAATTTTTACAGAGTTAAAAGGGCTCATCATCTCAATTTTATATTCAAGGATTTCAGCTTTTAAATTCTTGTATATCTTATCTGCAATTAGTAGGGAGCTTGAGAGTTCAATTTTTTCAATACCCGGGACACCACTCTGCTTTATGAACGCAGTAACAGATGTTCTGATTTGGGATGCAAGTCGGTCAAATAATTCTTTATTTAAAGAGGTTCCCCCTTTCATCAAGGCATCCACATCACCCTCCGAAACATAGATATCATAAATAAACGGTAAATTATCAAACATACATACAGCATAATTTTCTTGCCCACTTATTTCAATAAATATTTGTGTTTTACTACTTTCGGAATCTTCGTATGTTTTTAATATATTTCTTAATGCAAAACATCTCACATCTACAATAAGGGGGTCATATCCAGCGGCCCTTACTAAATCACAATTTTTTTCAATTTCATCAACTCTTGAGGCAACAAATAAGAGTGAAAGTGTATTTTTTTCTCTATCTTTTTTAACGGTCTGCCAAAATATTGAATACTCAGATATTTCACCAGGAATGTTTATTGAGGTATCCCAAAGACTTCCATTATCTGCTGCTTCTTTTAACTCGTCCTCTTCTAAATAAGGAATCTGGACTACTTGAACAATTGCTGAATTTACTGGTAAGGATATAGCAGCATTATCAGACTCGAATTTTTGTTCTAGCTTTATATTTTTAAGATGAGAAATAATAGCATCTTTTCTTTTTTCCTCGCTCGCATAGCTATCATCTAAAGCTTTAGTGCTAATCTTATCTAACGTCCAAGTTTTATTTTTTTTCTTTAATGCGATTGTGCGGACATAAGAATGCGAAATATCGATTCCAACAATAGCTTGCTGAACTGGCTCGGAACTTTTTCCTGTTCCTGATGTGGAACCTAAAATTGACTTCAATTTAGCAAGCAAATGTTATTCCTTCAGTACTTAAATTATTTATTTAACCAAGGTACAACTTAAAAATTATCCATTAGCAGTTACTTATTAAAAGGAAAATTTTTACTTCTAGCTTAGTTTGTTTACAGGCTTAATGTTACAGCAAAATGCACTAAAAAGTCGCAATAAACACCAAAAATCAATTTTAAAATTACACCTTAGGTCTTATAAATTTTTAACGTTTTTTTGGCTGTAATTTTTAATAAAGTACTAAACATTTAATTAAATAAATCTACCTTCTTAATTCGCGCCATGATCTAATATTTACGCCTGCAGCTGCATCCAATGACTCAATGTCTGAAGCGCCAATTTTTAGGATATTATTCACCCCGCTTCGATCATCATCATCAGTTGACTCCATATCAAGCTCCCCTGCTGTTGCAAGATTACTTACACCTACATAAATATTACCTGAGGAATCCATCACCGGTGCAGTTGATAATCCTTCCCCAGTTGCTATAGTGACTGTAGGGCTTGCACATCCATTTACCATCTTAATCACCTGGCCCGATCCGCCTATAGGACAAGCTAAATTTTCAGGTCGATATAGTGTGAAATAAACATCGTTTGAAGTAACTAAAGCTCGGCCAACAACTTTAAGACCTATATTTCCATCGGGTAATGTGCTTTTATCTTGTGCATCTGTCCACCAAGCGGGTACGGCTGTAGTAGAGCATAGTACTGAACCACCGATATCAAGAAATTCATCTGAGCTTATCGTTTTTGATGTACCTGTTATATCCAAACTTGTGCCTGGAAAATCAGAATCTTTGAGCCCATAAAGACGGTTTCTTATTGTTGCATCTCTTCTTTGAATATGAGCCTGGTCACCCGTCCCAAAATAATTAAAAACATGTATACCCCCATCTATTGGGTCAGTTGACTCAACTAATGTAGTTGCCATTTGGTTGTAACCATATCTATCATTAGCTAATGTACCTTCTGCTTTAAATGATAGATTTAACTCCCACATACTAGAATTTAAATCACCCAAATTCTTTTTAGACATATTTAATTTCCATACCTGGCCTGTTAGGTCGGGGAAATAGGCAATGCCACCATAATAATCAGCTGTCGAGGCAGCATCTGAGGTAACCACGGACATATTGGCTGTTACCCCATTAGGAATATCACTTGACGTATCTGCTGTAATTGCTATTTTCTTTATTACATTCCCACCACTGGTGGTTGGCATGGCAGACCCAGTTACCGGATCAGCGAAAGTTGTAAGTGATGGTTCAAAATCAAGCACATATACATAGTTCCCAACTCCTGTTGAGGTGCCACCTGCATATCCAGCACCAAATGCCATCACGTATCTTTGGTTTGCAGTTCCCTCATCGTATGGAAGAAGAATAATACTAGGCCTTGCCCAGGTATCACCAATACCTTTATAGTCTAAATTATCAGGAGTAGCTGCATAATTATAAGTCGTCTTAACCCCTGACTCACTCCAATAACTAATCTGATTGTTTTTAGAGTCATTGTCGAAAGTGAATAAATGCTTAGGATTCCAAGCATCGCTGACATCTAAAACATAATAACCTTTGCCACCCCAGCCTAATCCGCCAACTAAAACTGTTTTCCATTCACTTGTAGCAGCAATATAAACATCTTTTACAATAATAGGCCCATCAACCAACCATTTAGTATTGCTCTTACCTGACGAGCTGACTAAACCTCTTAACTTAGGAAGCACTGAAGGAGGAATAAATGCCCACACTTCATTTAGATCTGCATCATAAGCATGCAACATACCGTCATTAGCGCCCACATAAAGACGATCTGGTCTTTCTTTATGTGCGTCTTTAAATGCAGCATACTCATTACTATGTCTAAAATAAGCTTCTGTTTTAGGATTTGCCGAAGAAAGACTGCCTGCGGGAGGGCCAACAAAAACCAAATCCGAGTGGAAGGTATCGCCAAGCAAGCTTTGTCTAATGCTTCCACCCGAAGCCTCTGAAAGGCCTGGGTCATCTTCATTGTAAGCATCATATCCTCTTACAAAGCGGATAATATTTCTTAAATCTCCACTAGATGTTTCAGTCCCGCAATTATATATAAGAGCCTCTAAAGTATCTTTTACATCTAGGTTTACATCAGTTTCTGCGTCGTGAACAAAATTATTTTGCAGTAAAACAGATTTTGTTTTCCCATCTGATGTCGTAATATTTACCAAAGGCCTCGTTAACTTAGCTGATTTTGGGCAATCAAGATCATGTCCAACTGTCCATATATTTCTACCTGCTTGAGTTACACCTAAACTACTATCAGTCCTAAAATCATCGATTGGAGCACTGATCCCATTGGCACTAGTCGATCCTTTTGCATTCAGATAGTTTTTTGCTTCGAAATTAGTTTTTGCAGATATAGGTGGAAAAGCAACTATATCTTTAAAATCACCCTCATCGTCAAGCGCATACCTTAAAATATCCCCTTCCCATTGATGGTCTTTCCTAAACTTAAAGACAGCTTGGTAAGCATACGCATTCGCAATCACTGGGGCTGCATACGTCTGTACTTTTGTCTCGTCTGTTTCAACACCACCTGGAAGTATGGCAATTTTTTCTGGAAGTGTTGGCGCTAATGCAGTACCACTAACCCCTTTGAAGCCAAACCCATAAGACACTGATGAAGAAGTTCTCCCGTTATTAGGTTCACCGATCGAGTAGATAGATACTCCTTCCTCTACCAATGCTGCCTGCATTAATTCTCTACTTTCGGCTGCACCATAATAAATTTTAAAAGTATGTGCTTCACCACACGTCAAAGGATCAAAGGAAAAGGTTGAAGTAAATCCATGATCAGCTGGGCCCATTCGCTCTTCATCCCCATTTATATTTGTCAAAGGCCATTTTTTATAAGTATGTGCCCCGCCAAATACATTGGGATTTCTAAAGCCATTATTACCTGAGCGATAAATTTTTGGGTTTGAGGCAGCGGAATGAGATGCTGCCGCTCCAACAATAGTTACTATCTCACTAAATTCCGTAGGTGGGATGTCCCAATCCATCGTTCTGTTGTATTTAATGTTCGTTAATGTACTTCCTGATATATTAGTGATGGTAACAACTGCTTCAAATAACTCATTTGGTCGGAGAGTTGCTGGGCCAAACTGATGCTTGACCTCCATTACTGGATTTCCTGAGTTGTCATCAATCCATGTGACTGACTCAATACTAGTTTCATCAGTGACAAAACTTTTAACCTCTAAATTGTTAGCTCCCCCACCAACAGCATATTCATCTGCTTCCCCATGGAAATTTCGACCAAATTGGTCAGTTCCCCCAGCACCCCAACCCTCACACAAGCAACCAGGCGTAGTGGCATCTTTCCAAGAACCATCCATTAAATAAGCAATACCCGTATCTGACGCATTCGTCGCGATATTTCCGAGCCTGCTACCCATATGTCCTTCAGGGAGAATACCTAAGGCTATTTTTTTTTCACTTGCAGTGGTTGAGTTGTAAATAATATGACCATTAGGCCAAGCTGCTAAAATCATCTGGCTGTATAGAAGAAAAGTTGTGAAAAGCACCATCTTAAAATATAAATGTATTATTTTTTTCATAATTTATAACCAATATGATTAATCGAATTATCTATAACTGATAGGTTAGCACAACTTCAATCCTGGCATTGCTAGAGTTTTGAGTCCATTGTGATTGATCAATACTGCCATCAGCACTGGTTGCAACATTAAAAATTCCTTCAGAAACTATTAGAATAGTATAAGTAGATGATGATGATTCCCCTACTGAGTCATATAAAGCATCAGTTCCCGCCTCAGTACCTACCCCAGTTTCGCCGGCAGTAGCAGTTGTTTTTTTTACTACCGTCATTTGAACTGAAGTACATCTCGCTTGCTGTATTCGAGCTATAAATTTATCCGCTCTAGTGTCACCAACTCTAGCCGTATCTGCTGAAAGTGATTTACTAGCAAAAAGAGGTCCTCCTGGAGCAGCAAGGTCTTGATCTGAACCAATGCCATAAAAGTCGTTCTCTGCAGTCGCTCCAACAACATCAGTTGCGTCTAGCCAAGTTCTTCCTCCTGCTGTCTGCATCCATTCAACTGCCTGATCAACACAAGTATCAGCACTATCCATAGCTAAAGGTTTCTGTGTCACAGAGCTAGTCAGATCAGAATGACTATTCACTACAAAGGTTATTGCAGATGCCATTAGCGTTAAAGTGAGCATTAACAATAAGGTAATAACCAAGGTCATTCCAGATTGACAATGGAAATCTGAATCTTTATTAAGGCAGCATCGAGACATTTTTTGCCCTCGCTATAAAATCATATCCCTTTGTAATAAATTCTGTAGCATCTTGCCCTAATTTTGATGCAGTTAGATTAAGCTCAATGCTAACCAATTGTGGCACATCTACAAAAGTACCAACCTGCTTTGGATGTAATGTAGTAATAACTAATGTTGTTACCTTGTCTATTATAATTTCCCCTTGCCCACCAGCGCCATAAAGGGAGCTTGAGGTAGCTATATCACATCCAGTTTCTGGAGTGATACATATTCTCCAATCTCGAAATATACGAAATCTTGCTTGACCCGAGGAAGCAGAGGTATAGCCCGGCCCTAATGAATACCTAATTAAAGAACGATACAACGTTCCATCCCTTTCATAATCATCAAACAACAATAATAGATCTGTTGAGGATGCTAAAGTAATCGACTGACCAGGTAAAAAAGTAATGCTCGACCTATAATCTCTAAATCCTGCTCTTGCAATATCAGATTGAATCAGATCAATCACCTTTAAGACATCACGATCCATTTCTATTCTTTTATTTAACACATCGTACTGTTTTGCAAAGATTGTATAGCTAGCCAATGTTCCAGCAACCACAATTGATGAAACTGCAAGTGCCACCAATAGCTCTGTTAATGTGTACCCTTTGTCTTTATAGCTTGATTGACTATCCTTGTCTTTTATATTCATAGCTTTATTTAACGTCTAATTTTTCTAGTAAAGAAACTACTGATTAATTTATTTGCTCCTGATCCACCATCAACAACCAAGGAAACGTTCACAATTAAATTACCATTATCAAAAGATACTCCATCCGCTATTGGATTATTATCATTATCTACTCTAAAAATTTCAATTATTCTTTGTTCGTCGGGATAGGATCCCTCAGGGCCGACTTTCTCATTCAGGGAATTGCACCAAGCCCTTCTGATGTCAGTTTCCAAATAATCAGCACAGGTCCCTAAGCTTCCACTGTATGAAGTTGGGGTTACAAAAGGATTTAAAATATCACCATTGGAGCGGGTAGATTCTGCAGCAATAGACTCAATAATATGATTAGCTGTTAGATTTAAATACATTCTCTTCTCTGTATTATTGTTAGCCAAGGTTGCCATCCCAAAAAATAGGAACAAACCAGAAAAAGCAATAGCAAAAATTGCCAATGAAACAATGGCTTCAATTAGCGTAAAGCCTTTTTCTTTGTTGTGGTTTGTTTTAATTAAGCTCAACCCAATCGTCCGTTGCAATATTGAATTTGAATTTCTGAGCATAGGCGGTCGCCGTATTTAGTAATACCCTATAAGCATTAAAATTAGCATAATCAACTACACCATCATCCCTCATAAAATTAATCTCTATTGTAAGGGAGCTACCTCCACCGACGCTTCCAGCATTACCCGAGGCATTAAATAATGTTTCTGCGACAGGGCAAGTAACATTCACATCCCCCGTTATTACATTAAAATTTGGATCTGCAGCAGATGGATCTTCAATAATATTAGGAACGAATCCACCATGAATTGTCCACGGTGCACCACCACCAGGACCACCAGCATCATTCCTTTGGGAAGAAATTACATAAGACATAACCATGTCATCAGTTCCATCATCACACCTTAGGATGCTTGTCCCATTAACACTTCGTGTGCGTGTTTTAAGATAATCTATAGTTGATACTACCGCCTGAAAATCTCTTTCAATGTTACGCTTTATTTTCCATTGTCCGATTGATGGGTATATGAAAGCGCTAGTTATTCCCAGAATACCAATAACTATCAACAACTCTAAAATACTAAACCCTTTCTGCCTGTTCAATAACTTACGGCTAAATTCTTTACTTTTAACACTTATCATTTAATTACCGCGAATAAATTTAACGCATTTTTTGGTATATTCCCGTTTCTGCACAATAAAATCATTTGGCGTAAAATCTTTGCTGCGACTCATCTCAGGAACCCATTGATCCATTAAAAATTTCCTCATCTTTTTACTTTTATATTCTTTATTAATTTGTTGTTTTAATTTAAATTTATTTTTTGATGATGCATAAAAATTTGACATCTCAGACATGGATTTTTCACAAATAGCCTCTAACTTTGTTTTTGAAAAAACTGAGGTTGAAATAGAAATTAAAGCTAGTAAAAAAATATAGTTAATTATTTTATTTTTCATAAAATTTCCTTAAAATATTTTGAGTATATACGAATCAGCATACATGAATAATGATGACAATATTAAAAAAGGTCCGAATGGAATCATACTAGTCGATTGAAATTTTTGCTGTTTAAATAACGTCATTAATAAAATAAAAATTAAAGCCAAGCTTGAGGAGATAGTCATTATTGGTAGTAAACCTTTCCAGCCAAACAATACTCCCAAAGCTGAAAGAAGTTTAAAATCACCAGCCCCTAAACCATCTATTTTTCTATACATTTTATACGATAAATTAAGTAGATATAATACTAAAAATCCTGCAATTCCACCAACAATAGAGTCATAAAAATTAATATTTACAATTTCTAAATGACTGCCTAATAGCCCCCAAATAATAAGGGGTACTGTTAAAAAATCAGGAAGAAAAAAAGTTTCGGCATCAATAAAAAATAAAACTAATAAAATAGAAAATAGGACTACCCAATAAAGAGCTTCAAAACTGAAGCCAAATTTAAAATAGTAGTAACTAAATATTATGGCAGAGAGTAGTTCAACTACGAAATAACGGACCTTTATTAATGTCCCACATTGACGACATTTACCACTGAGTAAAAACCACGAGATAACAGGGATATTATCAAACCAAGAAATTTTATTTTTACAGTTTGGACAAAAGGAAGCTGGCCAAGCAAGCTGCTCTAATAGTGAATTCTCTGCCTTACCTTTAATTTTAGCTTCTAAAGCAATTGGAGTTCGGTAAATTAAAACATTAAAAAAACTACCAAAAATTAATCCTAATATTGCTGTTAAAATAAGGTCCATATTCATGGTAAAGGCATTTGCTAACCACGTAAATTCCAAAAGATTAAAACCTACCAGCCATCACTCGTTTCCCTATCGAATGTGAATTGTTTACTCATCTCTTGATCGATACTAAACGTTGTAGTAGGAGTTGTTCTATCTTGAGCCACAGCCCTAAATGTTCTTGCAGAAATTGGGTCTGCGCTGGTATTTATAATCCAAAAATTATAATAATTTCCAGAAGTTTCGATCGGGCCCGAAGTCGAATTAAATAGTCCCGCATTAATAGCGGAAGATTGATCAATGTCTTGAAGGGTGGTGAAATAACTAAAATTTTCTGAATAAAAACTTTTTTGTTGGAGCGCAATTGATTGTAATGTGTTTTGTGCTTCTTTTGCTCTTGCTTCAGTTATATAGCCTTGATAAGCAGGGATACCAATCGCAGACAGAGCACCGATGATCGCGATTACAACCAATAATTCCAATAATGTAAATCCTTTGCTTTTCTCAGCCGAGAGTCTGATCATACTAAGTCTAGGCACCATCTGCCGCATCAATTCTCTTTTGAGATACAAGGTCTTTTAATGAGTTTTCCATCAACATCTGACCTTCAGCTTTGCCCATTTGCATACTATTCGCAATTTGGAAAATTTTACCTTCCCTTATAAGGCTTTGGATTGCATTATTACATATCATTAATTCGAAAGCAGCTACACGGCCTGGCTTATCAATTGTCTTAAGAAGTCTTTGAGTAAGAACGCACCTCAATGTTGATGCTAACTGTGATGATACTTGTCCTTGTTGTTCAGGAG
>Ga0115001_10004208_pt1 | contig 10628 bp, 10 predicted proteins | sample ArcticOcean_MG_C_12_FD_89869 | JGI IMG/M metagenome (GOLD analysis project Ga0115001, IMG submission 89869) | Marine microbial communities from western Arctic Ocean - ArcticOcean_MG_CB8_130 | ecosystem: Environmental > Aquatic > Marine > Oceanic | place: Arctic Ocean: Canada Basin | collected... | reverse complement strand
TGTTTCAAATTTTGCAAAGAAGGTTTTCAATAATTTCGATCTATGTCTAGCGGCTAGTGCAGAATCAAAAAATAATTTGAATAAACTTCATGTCAAAAATTTAAAATATATTGGCAATTTAAAGTATTCCGCTCTAAAAACATTGGAAGAGCTCGATGCTTCTAATAAAAAAATTTTAAGTAATTTTAAAACTTGGTGTGCTGTAAGTACGCACAGCGGTGAAGAGCTTATTGTCTTGAAGACTCACTTGGAAATTAAAAAAAAATATAGTAATATTTTAACTATTATTATACTAAGGCATATTGATAGATCTCCTTATGTTAAAAATTTATCCAATAAATTTCATTTAAATACGCAAATTCTAAACGATAATGATTTAATAGATTCCAATACAGAAATTTTAATAATTAATTCTTTTGGCGTTCTCTCTAAATACTTCAATTACTGTAAAAATATTTTTATTGGTAAATCTCTTATTAAAAAATTAGAAAATGCAGGCGGTCAAAATCCTATTGAAGCTGCAAAATTGGGTTGCAAGATATTTCATGGTCCTTACGTGTACAATTTCCAAGAAATCTATGAACATCTAAGATCAGTTGGCATAGCTGAAAAAGTAAATAATGAACTGGAGCTAGCTGAAAAAATTACTCAAAATTTTGAAAACCAAACAATAAGTACTCAAAAACAAGTAAGTTTATTAGATGAATACGGTGAAAAAATATTAAAAGAAACAACGTTAGAGTTAAGTGGATATTTAAAGTAAATTATGAAAATATTTAAACCTAAATTTTGGTATATAAAAAAATCACTCATAGCTTTTTTTTTACTACCTTTGTCTCTTTTCTTTCAGTTTTTAATAATTTTAAAAAAAACTTTTACTAAAAAAAAAAAATTTTCTATCCCGGTAATTTGTGTTGGAAATATCTATTTAGGAGGTACTGGAAAAACACCTTTGTGTATCGAAATCGCTGAAACATTAAAAAAATTAAATAAGAAAATTGTTATAATTAAAAAATTTCATAAAGCTCACGACGATGAGTTTAAATTAATTGAGTCAAAAAAAATAAAATTAATTAAAAATTTATCTAGAGTTCAAGCAATAAAAGAAGCTGAAATAGATAAATTTGACTGCGTAATTTTGGACGATGGTTTTCAGGATTTTTCTATTGCTAAAGATTTAAATATTATCTGTTTCAATGCAGAACAATTAGCTGGTAATGAGATGACTCTACCTTCTGGACCGCTTAGAGAGTCTCTTTCCTCTCTCAAAAATAGCCAGATAATTGTTATTAATGGAAGTCCTAACGAAAATTTTGAAAAAAAAATAAGACATTTGTCTTCAAATATCAATATTTATTACTCGGAGTACTTACCTACTAATCTAAATAAATTTACAGATCATAATTTGCTTGCCTTTGCAGGGATAGGCAACCCGAATAATTTTTTTAATCTTTTAGAAAAAAATAATTTACGAATAAAAAAAAAAATATCTTTTCCAGATCATTACAATTATTCTAGAAGTGAATTAGATGATTTAGTTGAATTTTCAATAAAAAATAAACTAAAAATTGTTACTACTGCAAAAGACTATTTTAGAATTGTGCATCATAATATTTCACATATTCAATCTTTTGATGTTAGACTTGAAATTAAAAATAGAAGTAAATTTGAGGAAGAAATAATTAAATGTTTATTATAAAAATTTCTAAATATTTTCTTCAATCCATAATTATTTATATTTTCTTTATAATTATTAAAATAGTTGGTCTAAAGTTAAGTAGAAAATTTTTTTCATATATTTTTAATATAATCGGTCCATTAATAAAATCAGAACAAACACTAAATAATAATTTAGAAAAATTTTTAGGTTTCTATAATCCAAATATAAAAAAAAAAATAAAAACTGAAATGTGGTCCAATTATGGGAAAACTTTTGTGGAATACTTGTATTTACAAAAATTAAAAAATATGAGTACTCATATCGAAGTTAAAGGGGAAGAAATATTAAATAAAATTAAAAAAAATAATAAACCAGTAATTTTTGTATCAGGCCATTTTGCAAATTTTGAGCTAATGTCAATGGAGTTAACCAAGAGGAATGTTAATTTAGCTACTATTTATAGACCTCTAAATAATTTTTTTATAAATCCTTTTATGGAACACCTTAGAAAAAAATATATATGTCAAAATCAAATTAAAAAAGGATTAGCTGGTGTAAAAGAATCTATCAATTATTTAAAAAACAATTTTAGTGTTGCACTAATGATAGATCAAAGAGTTAGTGAAGGAAAAAGACTCCCCTTTTTTGAACATATGGCACTTACTACAACTTTGCCAGCTCAAATGTCTTTGAAATTTAATTTAGATATTGTGCCTATTTATATAGCTAGAAAAAAAAATGACACTTTTCAAATAGAAATTTATAATCCTTTAAAAATTACAAATAAAGACGACAACGAGACAAATAAATTAAACATATCTATAAAATTAAATAAAATTCTTGAAGAAATGATATCACGAGATCCTGGACAGTGGATTTGGACCCACAATCGTTGGAAGTAATTATTTTTTTTTATTTAGCTCATTATATTTTATTTTTGCCTCAATCGGAGATCGATAGGCCTCTTGGAGTTCAACATTCCAATAGTTTAAATTTTCAAGTGGTATTTTTTCTTTTGATACAGAGCATATAACATAATCACCTATTTCCAATATATCAAAAAAGTTATGCTTGTATTTAAGAACTGCTTTTTTTTTGTTCATATATGACAATAGTATATATAATATATTTTTTCATATGAATATTGCTTTAATTGGAAGCGGTGGAAGAGAACATGCGCTTTGTCAAAAAATACATGATTCTAATATTACGAATCAAATTTACTGCATTCCAGGAAATGCTGGCACAAGTATTATTGCCATAAATTTAGATATAGATTTTTTAGATTTTAATAAAATTCTCTTAGCTATTAAATTTTACAACATAGACTTAGTTGTTGTTGGGCCTGAACTACCTCTGGTCAAAGGAATTGTAGATTTTTTAAAAAAAAATAAGATTATGGTTTTTGGTCCAGACAAATATGCTGCTCAGCTGGAGGGTTCAAAAGCGTTTATGAAGTCTTTGTGTCAAAAATATAATATTCCAACTGCTGGATTTAAAATTTGTAAAAATAAAAAAGATATCACAACATTTCTTCTTCAACATAAAATGCCAGTAGTTGTTAAAGCAGACGGACTAGCTTCAGGCAAGGGAGTAGTTATCTGTCAAACTAAAGAGGAAGTTAAAAATTTTAGTAATGAAATTTTTTTGGGTAAGTTTAAGAGCTCAAAAAAATTAATTCTTGAAGAATTTCTAGAAGGTGAAGAAGCTAGTTATTTTTTAATTGTAGATGAAAAAAAATTTTTATTTATAGGGTCTGCCCAAGATCATAAACGAGTTGGCGAGAATGAAACTGGTCTTAACACCGGGGGTATGGGTGCTTATTCACCAGCTCCAATTATAAATAAAATTTTAGAAAAAAAGATAATCAATAAAATTGTTAAGCCAACACTACAATGGCTTAAAATAAAAAAACATCCTTACACAGGATTTCTTTACGTCGGGCTTATGATTAAAGATAATGAACCATACTTGATAGAATACAATGTTAGAATGGGAGATCCTGAATGCCAGGTCATTATGCCAAGACTAGAAACTGACTTAGTTCGATTATTAAAAGCATCTGTTGAAAATAGACTTAATAAAATTAAGATTAAGTGGAGCAAAAATAAATGTATGACAACGGTACTTTGCTCAAAAGGCTACCCAAACAAATATATGACTAGCAAAAAAATAGTTTTAAAAAATGTTCGTTTAACTAAAAAATCTTTTATATTCCATGCTGGCACTAAAATGAAAGATAATTTATTATTTTCAAATGGTGGAAGAGTACTAAATATAGTTGTTTTAGGAAGTACTTTTTTAAAAATAAGAAATCAAATTTTTAAAATAATAAAAACTATTAATTGGAAACATGGTTTTTTTAGAAGTGATATAGGTTGGAGAGTAATTAAAAAAAAATGAGAATTATAAGTGGCTTTTTAAAAGGAAAAAAAATAAGTTTTTTAAAATCAGCAAACACAAGACCTCTTAGAGATTTTGTAAAAGAAAATATTTTTAATATTATAAACCACTCTAATTTAATAAATGTTAAGTTGGAAAATGCTAGAGTGCTAGATCTTTATTCTGGTGTTGGTTCTTTTGGTATAGAATCTATTTCTCGAGGAGCCAAAAAATCGACTTTTGTAGAAAATGAAAATAGTGCTCTAACTATATTAAAAAAAAATTTAAGTGATTTAAAAATTGAAGATCAAACTGAGGTGTTTAATGAAAAAACAATTTCATTTTTTAATAGATTAAATAATAAAAATAAATTTGAAGTTATTTTTTTTGACCCTCCTTTTGCAGAAAGTTTTTTTATCGATGAATTAAAAGCAATTAAAATTGCTTCTATTTATAAAAAAAATCATTTAGTAATTATTCACAGAGAAGAAAAATCTGAGGATGATGTTGAAAAAATCTTAAATATTCTTTTAACTAAAAAATACGGTCGATCAAAAGTAATCTTTGGAACTTTTTAACTTAAATATTTTTTGGTTAAAATTTTTACTTGCTTCACTGCTGGTTGATCAAATGGATTGATGCCTAGCATCCTCCCAATTAAAATTGTCTCTATTATAAAGTAAGAGAGCAGTTCACCTAGCGCTTCTTCGTTTTTTTCGTAAATAATAAACTCTTGATAGGGAATATTTTTACTTTTTAATACTTTTATTAATGAGTTTTTTTGAGCTTCTTTAACTTTGGATAAATCTTTATTCTCAGCATAACTAAATAAATTTCCAAAAATATTTTTATTTGTTTTCATTTTTTTATTTAACTTTAAGGTAAATATATAAAATAATTTATCTTTTGGACCGTCTAAGTATAATTGTATTAAACTGTGATGGTCCTTTGGAGCAGGTGAAACAACAGGCAATATACCCTTTCCATTTTTTCCAAGGCTTTCTGCTATTAGTTGTTGGCACCAATATAGAAGTTCATTAACTTCTGGTGCGTAGTTTAAAAGTATAATGGAATTAATTTTTTTATATCTATAGATGTGGCTTAACTTGATGACATTATCTGAAAGCATATTTTTTTCTTTTGATTTAAAAAAATTTAATAAATTTTTTCTCAAGTTTTTTATTTTTAAACCCATAAAATAAGCTGGGATCATACCAACTTCAGAGAAAACTGAGTATCTCCCTCCGATATAATCTTTGTGCTCAATGTGCAAAATTTTTCTATTTTTAGCAAATATGTTTAATAAATTAGGTTTTTTATCCGTTATAATTATTGTGTTTTTATTGTTAATTTTATCTTTAAACAAATTACTATTAATTAATGTTTCAAGAGTGTTTCCTGACTTTGAAATAATAATAAAGAGACTGTTTTTTAAGTTTATTTTTTTTTTAACTTCTTCAATTTTTAATTGATCTAAATTGTTCAAAAAAACAAATTCTTTTTTAATTTGTTCTCTGAAAAATGAATATAAAGCCTCGGCACCTAAAGATGATCCTCCCATGCCGATTAATATAACCGATTTATACTTATTAAATTTGACGAGCTGTGAATATTTAAAATTAAAATTAAATTTCTTGCTCAATGAATGAAAAGCATTTTTTTTTTCATCTAAAGAAATAAAAGTATTATTTATAATTTTATTTATTTTTATTTTATCTTTTGAATGCAAGCTTTTATTAAAATAGCTTGGACCAATACTATTTTTTAAATATAAATTTTTACTCACTTTTTAATTTGTCTAAGAATAGATTCCTCGGTTGTTGTTGATTTAGTTTGACTTTCGGTAGTTTCAAGTCTTTTTACCCCTAGAATATTTTCTAGTCGATTTTTATCTGATTGTACTTTATTTTTAATTGATCCTGGTTCAGGTATTTTATCATAATTTGGTGGCAGTATTAATGATTCTTTTTTTTTTATTAAAAATTCATCACTTGATCTCGTCTTGTCATTTCTTAAAACCTTACCTGCTTCGCTTAAGCTAGCACAACTATTTAAGATTATAGATAAGATAAAAGATAAAATTAATAGTTTAATAAAATTCATTTTTTTTTAAATATTAGGTCTTGAACAATAATTAAAATTATTCCTAATGTAATAAATATATCTGCAATATTAAATGTAAACCAGTGTAAATTATTTATATGAAAATCTATAAAATCCGGCACAGCAAAAAAAATTAATCTATCGATCAAATTTCCTATTGCCCCTCCTAAAATCAAAGAATATAAAATTTTTTCTATAAAAGTTGCCTTAATTATTAAAAAAATTAAGAAAATTATAACGAAAAAAATAACTAAAGAAATTAAGTGATAATATATATTTGCGTTTTGGCTTAACAATCCGAAGCTAATACCAGTATTCCAAATAAGATCCAAGTTTAGGTAATCGTTAATAAAAATACTTCCACTGCTTTTCTCTTGTTGGCTTATAATTTTTATTTTTGAAGCTCTGTCTAAAATAAAAACAATAATAGTAACTACCAAAGGAATTATTGTTTCTTTTGAAAAAATTTTATTTTTAAAATTTTTAGAGATATTCATCATCTAATTTACACCACAGTGTTGTCTTTCACATTTTTTATCCAATATTTTCCAACAAAGCGTACATTTCTTACCTGTTGATTTTTTAACATCAATTTTTTGTTTATCTTCTTCAGTAGTTTCGTTTTTTATAACCTTCGAAGCAATAAAATATTCTTCTAAATCTAAACCTTCTAAAAGTTTAAACTTTTTTTCATTAACATTAATTGTAACGTTTGCTTCTAGGCTGGAACCTATCTCCTTGTTGGTTCTCTTCTCTTCAATTGCAATATTTACCTCTTGTTTTATTAGATAAAGATCTTTCCATTTTTTTATTAAATCACTATTTTCCCATTTGCTAGGAATGTCGGGAAATGCTGTTTCGTGAATACTATTTTCATTTTTATTTAATAAATTAAATATTTCTTCTGTTGTAAAAACAAATATTGGAGCCATCCACTTGAGTAGGCATTCAAGAATTATATTTAATACAACTATACAATCTTTACGTTTTTTTGAATTTATATCATCACAATACAGAACATCTTTTCTTATATCAAAGTAGAATGATGATAATTCTAGTGAACAAAAGTTTAAGAGTTCTTTGTAAAGTTTGTGAAAATTATAATTTTTTAAATTATCTTTTATATTTTTATCCAAATAGAATAATCTACCCAGAATATATCTTTCTAGTTCTGAAAAAGAATTAAGGTCAATTTTTTTAAAATCTTGTTTGTCAAAATTGTCCTGTATATTTCCCAAAATAAATCTAAATGTATTTCTAATTTTTCGATAAGATTCGGCGTGTTGAGATAAAATTGCAGTGTCTATTCTTAAATCTTCTCCGTAATCAGACGAAGCCACCCAAGCTCTTAATATGTCTGCTCCATAATTTTTCAAAATATCATCTGGCGAAATAACGTTCCCAGATGATTTTGACATTTTTAAACCTTTGCCATCAACAACAAATCCGTGAGATAAAACACTTTCGTATGGAGCTCTTCCTCTTGTGCCGCAAGATTCTAGCAGTGAGGAATGAAACCAACCTCTGTGTTGATCTGATCCCTCAAGATACATGTCTGCTGGCCATTTAAGATCTTTTCGCTTTTCAAGAACAAAACTGTGTGTGCACCCGCTGTCAAACCACACCTCAACAATATCTGTTAATTTTTCGTAATCATCTTTATTGTGGTTTTCTCCCAAAAATCTTTTTGCGTCATCAACAAACCAGCAATCTGAACCTTCTTTTTCATAAATTGCAGCTATGCGGTCAATAACTTTTTGATCTTGTAGCGGTTTTTTTGTTTTTTTATTAATAAATATAGGTAATGGTACGCCCCAGGATCTTTGTCTGGAAACACACCAGTCAGGTCTATCTTTTATCATAGACATTAGTCTTTCTTTTCCTTTTGGTGGATAAAAAGTAGTGTCTCCTATAGCTTTTATTGCTTTTTCCCTTAATGAATTTTTTTCCATAGAAATAAACCATTGTGGTGTAGCTCTATAAATTAAAGGAGCTTTTGACCTCCAAGAGTGAGGATAGCTGTGTTGAAGTTTATCATTTTTTAGTAATTTTTTAAATTCCTTCAATTTATCAATAACTATTGGATCTGCTTTAAAAATATGTGTCTTAGAAAAAAAAGGTATCTCATTAGTGTAATAACCTGAATTATCTACGGTGTATTTTGATGGTATGTTGTGTTTGAGACACAAATTAAAATCATCTGGGCCATGACTTGGAGCACAGTGAACGATGCCGGTACCTTGCTCTAAAGTCACAAATCTTGCATCAAGCATAGGGACATCAAAATTATAACCTAAGGTCTGAAATGGGTGTGTACATAAAGTGCCATCAAATTCAGCACCATTAAAAGTTTTTAAAATCTTAAATTGATCTATTTCACAGGATTTTACAATTGAATCTAGGAGATTAGTTGCGACTACAATTTTTTTTTCTTTAAAATTTTCAAGATCACTAATCTCAACCAAGGAATATTCAATAGCACTATTAAAAGCCAAAGCTTTGTTTGCAGGGATTGTCCACGGTGTTGTTGTCCATATAATAATATTAGAATCTTTTAAAAAATCTTTTTTAGTATTTTTAACTTTAAAAGCTACAAATATAGTATTTGAAGTGTGGTCTTTATATTCTACCTCAGCATCTGCTAACGCTGTTTTTTCTACAGTTGACCAAAAAACAGGTTTGAATCCTTGGTACAAACTTCCATCTAACAAAAACTTACCAAGTTCTCTGACAATCTGGGCTTCCGCTTCAAAACTCATTGTAGAGTAATAATTTTCAAAATCTCCTGTTACACCAAGTCTTTTAAATTCCTTAATGTGTATGTCTATCCACTGTTTAGCAAATTCTCTACACTCTTTTCTAAAATCTTTAATAGGAACTTCATCTTTATTTTTTTTATTTTTTTTATACTGTTCTTCAATTTTCCATTCGATGGGAAGTCCATGACAGTCCCAGCCTGGCACATAAACAGAATCTTTGCCATTCATTTGGTGAAAACGAATAATCATATCTTTTAAAATTTTATTAAGTGCCGTCCCCATGTGAATATGCCCATTAGCGTATGGCGGACCATCATGAAGAATAAATTTTTCTTTACCTTTTGAGTTTTTTCTAATTTTTTCAAAAGTTTTATTTTGTTCCCATTGTTTTAGAATATCCGGTTCTTTTTTAGCAAGATCTGCTTTCATGGAAAAAGCTGTTTTGGGAAGGTGTAAATTTTCTTTAGACATTATTTTTTTGCACTTACGATATCTTTTTTTATTTGGGCTTTTAATTCGTTAATATTTTTAAATTTTTTTTCTGCTCTGATAAACTTTATAAAGCTAATCTTTAATATCTTTTTATATAAGTTTCTCTTTATTCCAAATACATTTACTTCTAGCAGCAAGTTTTTGCCACTAAATGTTGGTCTATATCCAATATTCGCTATTCCTCTTTTTTTTAAATTGTTAATTTGAACCTGAACTGAATAAACACCAAGTTTTGGCACTGTATAGGAGTTTAATTTAATATTACACGTCGGAAAACCAATTTTTCTGCCTCTTTGCAAGCCCTTAACCACTACTCCCTCTATGTCCCAAGTCCTGCCTAATAATTTTTCTGCTTCTTTGACTCGCCCTTGGTAAATAATTTGTCTTATTAAAGAAGATGATACTATTTTTTTTTCTTTCTTATGAGGAGTGGTAATCACTGTTTTATACAAATATTTTTTTTCAAACTTTTTTAAAGTTTTAACGTCACCAAGTCTTTTTTTTCCAAATTTAAAATTTCTACTAACAAAAATAAATTTGCTCTTGAGTTTTTTAAATAAAATTTTTTCAATAAAGTTTTCTGCACTTAAGTTTGAAAATTTTTTGTTAAAGTTAATTATAACTAGAAAATCTAACTTCATTTTCTTTAAAAAATAAATTTTTTGATTTAAAGAGTTAATTCTGTGATTTTTAATGCTTTTATTAAAAAACATAGTTGGTACAGGCTCAAAAGTGATTAATCCAAATTTTATATTATTTTTTTTTGCTTTTTGATTTGCTTCTTTTAAAACTTTTTGATGACCTATGTGTAAACCGTCAAAATTACCAATTGCTATTACTGAGTCTCTATGTTTTTTTAGTATATTTAAATTTTTATAAACGATCATTTCACCAAACAAGTTCGGATTGATAATAATTAAACTTAACCTTGTATTTTTCAGAAAGATTACTTAACTCATTATCTCTCACAAATTCTGAACGGTGGACACCGTTAGATATAAAAATAGAATCAATTTTCATATTGTTGGCACCCTTAATGTCTGTGTTAAGATTATCTCCGATAGCTATTACTTTCTCGTTTTCGCTGAAACACATTTTATAAATTTCTTTATATGGTTTACCAAAATAAACTGTCTTTCCTCCCAGGGACTCGAAAATTTTTGCTATCGTACCAGCGCAATATTCTTCTATATCACCTCTATGCACAGTTAAATCAGGATTTGTACAAATTA
>Ga0115001_10004201_pt1 | contig 10633 bp, 7 predicted proteins | sample ArcticOcean_MG_C_12_FD_89869 | JGI IMG/M metagenome (GOLD analysis project Ga0115001, IMG submission 89869) | Marine microbial communities from western Arctic Ocean - ArcticOcean_MG_CB8_130 | ecosystem: Environmental > Aquatic > Marine > Oceanic | place: Arctic Ocean: Canada Basin | collected... | reverse complement strand
TATTGAAGAAATAATAGTAACAGCAAGAAAATTTGAGGAATCATCTCAAAAAGTTCCAGTAGCTATTACTGCAATTACTGGTCAAGATCTTGCAAGATCACAGATTAGAGATCTTAACGATATAAATGGTTTTGCACCAAATGTTCGTATTTCTGAAGAAGGAAGTCGTTCTGGCGGAGCAAATATTAATATCCGAGGTATCAGCCCTACTAGAGCTGATGATAATTCCTTTGATCCACCAATTGGCATAATGTTAGATGGAATTTATCTAGGTTCGTCCGCTGGTGCTATTTTAGAAAATTTTGATTTAGAAAGAATTGAAATCCTTCGTGGTCCTCAGGGAACCTTGTTTGGTAAAAATACTGTTGGCGGCGTTATTAATGTCGTACGGAGCAGGCCAACAGGAGAGGCTGGAGCTAGACTTCAACTTACCCTTGGCGAGGATGGTCAAAATGAACAAAGAGCAGTTATCAATTTACCTTCTTCTGGTAATCTAAAAACTAAACTTTTCATGACACAAATGAAAGATGATGGCTGGTTACCTAATAAGACAACAGGTAATAATATTCCTAGAAAAGACTATAGTAATTACGGGGTAACATTCTTGTATGAAAAAGAGAAATTTGAAGCTTTATTTACTATTGAACAGATTATGGATAAAAGTCAGCTAAACGCCTATCATACAAACTATAATTTTGCTCCGGGCGTTATGCCAGCTCCTCCAGCAGGAAGCTATGATAAGACTTTAGCCTTAGGAACTAGAACTTGTGCTGAATATGCTTACACATGCAGAACTAGCGTTGGCGTTCCCACTGAATCAGAAATGGATACTGAGAATGATGCTGAGAATGATATCAAAGCTTACACACTAAACATGAGCTATGATCTTAATGAAAACATAACTTTAAGAATGATTTCAGGCATTAGAGAACAAGGCGAATATCGTATTTATGACTATGATGGATCAGCCGCTCCTTTTATTACAATTGAAAGATGGAATGAGTATGAGCAAACAAGTCATGAGTTCCGTTTTGAAGGACAATGGGAAAGATCATCTCTTATAGCAGGTGTTTACCTCTGGGAAAGTGAATTTACTCAAGATTGGGTTACTGGTGGTGAATTTTGGAAGACATTATTTGGCGGAGTAGCTGGTAGTGATGACCTATGGAAAGCTTGTCAGGGTACTAATGGTCTTGATGGTGCTTTTGCTCCTATCTCTTGTGATCTCGGAATTGAAAAAGGTTTCTCAACTAATGTGACGCAAATTCTTTACGAAACACAAAAAACAGAATCTACAGCTGTTTTTGCTCAGTATACATACGATGTAACTGACAAGCTTTCGTTGGAAGCTGGTGGTCGTTGGACAGAAGAGAAAAAACATTTCATAGCTGGTCAAGCTTATTTATCTAATGAAGCTAGATCAAGGGAAAGAAATTTTGCTGGTTATGCTGATTTGAATAATACATGGGATGAGGTTTCATTACACTTTGGTGCATCATATGAGATTGATGACAGCAAAATGATATATGCATCTTTTTCTGAAGGATTTCATTCTGGCGGTTTCTTTGGTGTAAATCAAAATATTCGTGATTATGAAAGAGATCAATATGATCCTGAATTTGCTACTTCAATTGAGGTTGGTTTTAAAAGTATGTTAATGGATGATCGTTTAAGATTAAATTTAACAGCTTTCCATAATGAATTTGAAGATAAGCAAGAGTCTTATTCAAAAATTGATCCTGATACTAAAACAGTTGCATCTGTTTTTGATAATGCTGCTGAAGTTTTATACGAGGGTTGGGAAGCAGAAATTCTATTTGCTGTTACTCCTGATTTAAAGGTATTTTTAAATGCAGGCTTCTTAGATGCTGCATATGAAGAATTTGAAACTGATCTAAATCCAGGTGATAATGTAACAATAGTAGAGGATGCTACTTTCTTAAAACCAAGAAATGCTCCTGATTCCACTATTGGTGTAGGCTTTAACTTTACCACTAGAATAGGTAATGGTGAGCTTGATATCTTTGCTAAGTACACCAAGATTGATGATTTTGAAACTGATGTTCTTAACCTTAATGCTGGGCGTGTAACAGGTGGTAATGCTGATGATCTCAGTGCTACCGTTGCATACTACTTCGATAACTACAGCATTAGTCTTTTTGGTAAAAACCTTACGGATGAAAGAGTTGAGTTTGCCACACTATTGGGTGGTAGTAATGTTTCAGCGTCACTATTTAATGTTGGAACAGTGACTAGACCAAGAAGTATTGGTTTGGAATTTTCTGCTGAATTCTAAAAATCGAGATAAAAAATAATAATTAAAAGGGCCATAATTTTTTATGGCCCTTTTTTTATTGAGTCCTTAATATAAAAATCTATCGCTATTTTGTAATCAATAATAAGTCTTACTTATTAAATCATTGACATTATTGATAAAAATATATTGCTAAATCCTAGAAAATCTAGTTAAATTTAAATAATAATTAATTGTTCTAATAAAAAAAATAATAAAAGGAGATAATTAATGATTATATTCGATCGTTTAATAATAGGTTTAGTAACGCTAAGTTTTCTAACTTTTACTAGTTTTTCAACAATATCAGCTCAAGACAATGAACAAGCATCTAGCCTTGGAATTGAAGAAATAATTGTTACAGCAAGGAAAAGAGAGGAGTCACTTCAAGATGTTCCTATCGCCATCACTGCAGTAACCGAGCAACTTCAAGATGCAACAATTAGAAATATTGCTGATTTAAGTGCATTTGCTCCAAATGTTGTTATTGGTGAAACTTCAGTAAGAGCCCGTGGGTCAGCTATTACAGTAAGAGGTATCAATTCAAGTGAATCGGATAAATCTTTGGATCCAAAAATTTTAGTCGAACTCGATGGTGTTGCTATAGGAACAAACTCTGGTCAAATAATTGAAAATTTTGATTTAGAGAGAATTGAAATTCTAAGAGGACCCCAGGGTACATTATTTGGTAAAAATACTAATGGCGGTGTTATCCGTGTTATGAGGTCCAGACCTACCGGAGAATATGGAGGAAAAGTAGAGATGACAATTGGCGATAATGGCCAAGAAGAGTTTAGGGCTTTAATAAATACCCCGATAATAGAAGATATTCTTGCTCTAAAAGTATTTGGAACTACAATAAAAAATGACGGTCATATTTATAATACATTCTTAAAAGTTGATGGACCAAAAAAAGATTATGTAAATTATGGTGCAACTTTTCTTTATACACCTAATGAAAGATTTGAAGCTCTTCTTACTGTGGAGACATACGACGATTCAAGTGATGTTGGTGCATGGACAAATGAAAATGATGATTCTACTTTAATTTGTGCACTTTATGATCCAGAAAAAGGTGTTCCTGCGCTTGTAGCTCAATACAATCCAGGAAGACATTCTACTTGTAAAAGTACAGCAGGTCTTGGTCCGACTGAAAACGCCACAAATGACACTAACCCTGGGCAATTTAATACTGATGCTTATACGTTAAATATGTCCTATGACTTAAGCGATACCATGACTTTAACTTATGTTGGTGGGTACCGTGAGGAAGGCGAGCAAACTACCTGGGAATATGACGGTACGGCTATGCCTTGGATTTGGATTGACGCATTTAATGCTTATGAACAAGAGAGTCATGAGGTTCGTTTAGAAATAGTAACTGATAAAGCGAGTATAACGGTTGGCGCATATTTTTGGGATAGTACTTATAGGCAAGATTGGGTTACAAGAGGAAATTTTTGGTCAACTTTAGTTTCTCCAGATCTTTATCCAATTTGTGAACAATTTGGTTTAGGAGCTATTCGTTGTGAACCTGGTCTTGGTTCAACATTGGGTCCAAACTATGCTCAAAAGCTACTTCAGACTCAAGGAACAGAGTCTCAGGCGATATTTGCTAATGTTGATTATGCTGCAACTGAAAAAATTGGAATTACGTTTGGTCTAAGATATACTGAAGAGGAAAAGACATTTACAGGCGGCCAGTCCTATATGACAACTCTTGAAAGAGCATATCTTGATAATTTTGCAAGCATTGGTCTACCTGGTGAGGTTGGCTTAGTAACATTACCAAAAAAATATGACGAAATATCAGGTAGGTTAGGAGCTACATATCAACATTCTGAAAATATAATGTTCTATGCATCTTATTCTCAAGGCTTCCAAAGTGGAGGGTTCTTTGGTCGTAATCAAAATATTACGGACTTTAAAAACACTTACGATCCTGAATTTGCAAAAACACTTGAGATTGGAATGAAAAGCTTGCTCATGGACAAAAGAGTTCAATTAAATATTGCCGCATTCAGAAATGACTTTGAAGACAAACAAGAAGACACAATCAAATTAGACCCTTCCACTAAGACAGTTGTAACGGTTATTGATAATGTTGCAGGTGTTTTATATCAAGGTCTTGAAATCGAAACAAGATTTCTTGTAAGTGAAAGTTTTGATGCCTTTGTAAGCGTTGGTTTGCTTGATGCAGAGTATGATGGTTTTATTGCTGACTTAGATGGTGCGAATGCTGAAGGGTTGGTGGAGCCAACCAATAATGATTATCTAACACCAAAATATGCTCCAGAAATGACAGCTTCATTTGGTGGAACTTATACTACAAAATTAGGTGATGGAGAATTACAGCTTTTTGCAAAGTATAGTTTTGTTGACGAAGTTTATACAATTACCGATAATAGAGATGTTGGTAAGATATCTTCAACAGAAAAAATTGATGCTTCTGTCACCTTTATAAAAGATAATTATAAAATTAGTCTTTTTGGAAGAAATCTTACAGATGAAATTACTACCCCTGTAAGGGATATATCTAGCCTTATGATATTTGGCTCACCTTCTGTTGGAACAGTTTATGGAATTACGCTTTCAGCTAACTTCTAAGCTTAAAAAAATAAAAAATTAAAAGGGCTGTACTATGTATAGCCCTTTTTTATTATCTAACATATAATCTTATCTTAATTTAAAGGAGAAAAGCTATGAAAGAAATGTCACAGACACCTGATGAAGAAACTTTAAGTTATATCTTTAATCAGACAATGCTTAGAATTAAAGACCCTGAGAAATCATTGGATTTTTATACCAGAATTTTAGGAATGACTATTTTAAAAAAATTAGATTTCCAAGATTATAGCTTTTCTTTATTTTTTTTAGCTTACTTAAGACCTAGTGATGATCCCGTTCCGGAGGATAAAAAGGATAGATTTGCTTATGCCCTAAATCAAAAAGCTGTCCTTGAATTGACACATAACTGGGGAACAGAAAAAGATAAGAATTTTTCTCATCATGATGGTAATTCAGACCCTAGGGGTTTTGGTCATATTGGCATTACAGTTCCAGATGTTTATAAAGCTTGTGAAAGGTTTGAATCCCTTGGAGTAGAATTTCAAAAAAAACCTGATGATGGAAATATGAAAGGATTAGCGTTTATTAAAGATCCTGATGGATATTGGATTGAAATTTTATCATCAAAGGTCTTAGCGAGTACAATTTAGATAAAATAATTAAAAGAAAGGAAGAAAAATGTCAGTACTAGATTTATTTAAACTTGGAGGTCAAGTGGCTGTTGTAACTGGATCAGGAAAAGGAATAGGAAAAGGAATTGCTATTGCTCTTGCTCAAGCTGGAGCAGATATTGTTCTTGCATCAAGGAGCGAAGATGAGCTAAAGAAAGTGGCGAAAGAAATAGAGGCTATTGGAAGAAAGGCCTTGGTAGTACCAACAGATGTAACCGATATAAAATCAATGGAAAACTTAGGTCAAAAGGCTGTTGATGGATTTGGAAAACTCTCAATATGGGTTAATAATGCAGGTGGGCTTCCTGATGGAACCCCAAGATACCTTACAAGGACATCCCCTGAACAATTTAATGCACAACTTGATCTGAATATAAAGGCTGCATGGTCAGGCTGTGTAGTTGCAGCAAGTCATATGAGTAGCGAAGGTGGCTCTATTATCAATATTTCATCTACGTCTTCAAAAAATATGGGTCCAAATATTAAAAATGGTCCCTACGGTGCATCAAAAGCTGCGATAAATAGCCTAACATCAACATTCTCACTTGAATTAGCGCCACATATAAGGGTTAATGCTGTAGCACCTGGTCCAATACCGACAGAAAATTTTATTGATTCGATGAGCATGGATACTCCAGAAAAAGAGGAGCAGCTAAAAAAACAAATTAATATTCCTCTAAAAAGATGGGGTAAACCAGAAGATATTGGTGCTGCTGTTGTCTTTATGGCTTCACCGTCTTCGGGCTGGATAACAGGACAATGCTTATTTGTTTCTGGTGGGCTTTAAAAACCTTTAGGAATTTTTAATTTTACTATTAGACCTTTTGGATTTGAATCTAGTAATTGAATAGTTCCCTTGTGGAATTTTATACTTGATTTAACTAGGCTCAACCCTAATCCAGTGCCCTGAGTATTTCTACTGGCATCAAGTCGAGAAAATCTTTCTAATACTCTCTCTTTATCCTTTTCAAGAATGCCGGGACCACTATCTGATACCCAAAGAATAACATTTTCTTTTTCAAATTTAGCACCAATACTGATTTTATTTTCAAGAGGGCCGTACTTAATTGCATTATCAATTAGATTAGATAGAGCTTGAGATAATAAATTCATATTACCCTGTAAGTAAATATTTTGAGAAGATTGATTAGTTAGAGTAATCTTACGCTCTTCAGCCAGCGGTTCCCATAAATCAATTATATTTTCTATTAAACTATTTATATCTATTCTTTCTTTATCTAGAGATAGTGAGCCAGAATCAACTCTTGATATAGCTAATAAAGAATTAAACGTATTAATAAGAATATCAATATCCTGAATAACCTCTTCAACAGAATTTTTATAACTTTCAGTCGTTGGGTTTGACATTAAGGTCACCTCGAGATTTGTTCTTATTTTATTTAAAGGTGTTCTTAAGTCATGAGCAATATTATCGCTCACATCCTTCATTCCAGTCATTAGCTTATTCAATCTATCTAACATATTGTTTAAATTGATAGAAAGTTGATTTAATTCATCGTTTGTTGGTCCCACAGGAAGTCTTTGAAGTAAATTACCATCCATTATTTCGATACTTGTTTTATTTATAGCAGATATTCTATTTAGAATATTTCGACTTAGAATATAACCACCAAATAGGCCAAGAATGAGAATAAGCAAAGTTGCACTTATAATGGTATTTAGAAACCTCTCCTTTAAATAAATTTCATTGCTTACATCTCTTCCTATTATAAGGTTATAACTACCCCTAACAATAAACTCCTTTCCTCGATAAAATTGTTTTCGAAGAGGTAGATTCGCATTAACAGACTGGCTATTTCTAATAGAGGAAAATGATACCCAGTTATCATCAAACCTTTCTAAATTCCACAATGAATCCTTATCGGTAAAATTACCTACTACAATATCGTTTTTATCATTTCTAAGAGCATAAAGATTGGCATTAGGTATTTGCGACAGCTGCGAAATAACTCTTGCAAGCTCTTTGACACCACCCCTTTGATAGACTCGAACAAGCATTTTACTCTCTTGAACTATGTCTTGGTCAGCTCTATTTTGAAGATCCCTAGCTGTAGACCAATAAAGATAAAAGGTAATCAGACAAATCGAAATTACTAAAAGAAGAGTATAGATAAAAATTAATCGAAAACTTGTTAATCGAAATAAGTTAATCATTACTTCTCAAGGCATATCCTGCCCCTCTCTCTGTAAAAAGCATTTCATTTTCTTTAAAAGGTTTATCGATTTTTGAACGTAGTCTTGAAATATGAACATCTATAACATTTGTTTGAGGGTCAAAATGATATTCCCAAACACCTTCAAGCAGCATTGTTCTAGTTACTACTTGATTCGACCTTCTCATCAAAAACTCTAAAATCCTAAATTCTCTGGGCTGTAGATCAATTTTTGTGTTGGAACGATGAACTTCTCTTGTAAGAAGATTCATTGATAAATTCCCAACTTTTAATGTTGTTTCTTTCGTATCAGGGTTAGTTCTTCTATGAAGAACTTCAATCCTAGCCAAGAGCTCTGAAAAAGAAAAAGGTTTTGCTAAATAATCATCTGCTCCTGCTTTTAGACCTATTACCTTTTCATCAACTTCACCCAAAGCCGAAAGAATTAGTATTGGGGTGTTAATATTTTCTTCCCTTAATTTTAAGATAAGCGATAATCCATCAAGTTTTGGAAGCATTCTATCAACAACCATTACATCAAAATTAGAAGACAAGGCTATATCAAGACCAATATCTCCGTCAGAAGCGTGATCTACAATATGACCACTTTCTTTTAGGCCTTTAGTGACGTAACGCGCCGCATTCATATCATCTTCAATAAGCAAAATATGCATTTTTATCTCCACATATAAGATAATCTATATATATAAGAAAAGTTAGTGATTAATTTGACTGTACCTGTTATTTTTTTTGGGGAGCTATGATAAACAAGTACAGTCAAATAGTTTCGTCTAACAAATATATAATGCAGTAATAATTTTACCATTTCATGTCTGTATGATTAATTATTTGTAATGTTTAGTAATTTAGTGAGAGGTTAAAATTGAATATATTAGAAGATATAAGAGTATTAGATTTTGGTAGATATATTGCTGGTCCATATTGCGCAGCTTTACTTGGCGATCTTGGTGCAGAAGTAATAAGGGTAGAAAGATTAAATGGATCAGAAGATAGGTTCGTTCATCCATTAAAAGATGATGGAGGAGAAGGGGCAATGTTCATGCAAATGAACCGTAATAAGAAAGGGATGACTCTAAACCCCACCAAGGAAGGTTCAAGCGAAATTGTTAAAAAATTAGTTGAATCTGCCGATGTTGTGGTAGCCAATCTCCCACCTCAAACACTAAAAAGAATGGGAATTGATTATGAGACAATCTCAAAATATAATCCGGGAATAATATTAACGACGGTATCAGCTTTTGGAGCTGGCGGCCCATACTCTGAGAGAGTTGGATTTGATGGCGTTGGCCAAGCAATGTCTGGTGCTGCATACCTTACTGGTAATGAGGATGAACCAATAAAAGCTTATTCACCCTATATTGACTATGGGACAGCTTCGCTTACAGCGATGGGGACCCTTGCTGCTATAATTGAAAAACAAAAGACTGGAAAAGGTCAAGTTGTAGAAGGAGCGCTTTTTGCAACCTCATTAGCCTTTATGAATACCCACCTAATTGAACAATCTATTACTAAAAAAAATAGAAAAGCTATTGGAAACAGAAGTCCGTATGCTGGACCAGTTGATATGGTTGAAACAAAAGATGGTTGGATAGTAGTCCAGGTTTTAGGTGATACATTATTTAAAAGATGGGCAAATCTTTTAGGAGAAGAGGATTTATTAAGTGACGAAAGATTTAGTACAGATATTAATAGAGGAATTAATGGTAAAATTTTAAGTAAAAAAACTAGCGAATGGGCTTCTCAATATACTAATGAAGAAGCCTTAAATCTTCTTGCAGAGGCAAGTGTTCCTGCTGGTCCGGTCAATGATCTGCAAGATGCATTAGACGATCCACATGTTAAAGCAATGAATTTTTTTCAAGATATAGAGTATCCCGGAATACCTGGTAAATCTCCAGTTATGGGCTTACCTGTAAAATTATCTAATTCTGATAATATAATTAAAAAACGCCCTCCGTTGCTAGGAGAAGACACAGACGAAATACTTGGAAATCTTGGGTTTAGCGAAGAAGATATTAAGGAATTTAGGGATAAAAGAATTATTTAAAAGCCAATAAATTTAGTAAACCCTTCAACTTCCTCTCTTTCACTCCTAAAGGAGTTAATTGGACTTTCTGGATCAGCATACCCTATTCCCATTCCACAAAAGAGCATTAGGTCATTAGGTATTTCTAAAAAATTACCAATAGTTTTGTGCCATATTGCCCAAGCTTCTTGAGGTGCTGTATGCAAACCATCTTCCCTAGCTAAAAGCATTATTGATTGAATAAACATACCCAAATCAGACCATTGACCCTCTTGCATATTTCTATCGATAGCAAAAAATAAAGCCGAAGGAGCGCCAAAAAACTCAAAATTCCTCATAAACTGTTGAATCCTTCCAGATTTATCCTCTCTAGTAATGTTTAAAGCATTGTACATGCCTTCCCCAACAGCTCTTCGTCTTTGTTCATATGGATTTTTAAGGTCGGGAGGGTAAATTTTATATTCAGTTCCCTCTCCCCTAGGGTTTTCTATCGCTTTTTTTTTAATATCTTGTTTAAATTCCTTTAACGGTTCTCCAGAAACAGCCCAGACCCTCCAAGGCTGAAGATTCCCTCCAGAAGGTGCTCTTCTCGCCTTATCCAAGATATTAAAAATAATATCCTTGTTAATTTCTTTATCTAAAAAATCTCTACAAGTTAGTCTCGTATCTAAAGCTTCACTAACACTTTTCGATTTGCCAAAAATATTATTCATAATTTAGACTCTCCCATTATATATTTGAGCTATCATGCCATCTTTTAAGTACTATTTTTTCTATATATGAAATTAAAAGAAATAAAAATATCCCTAAGATGACTAATAATATTAATGCGGCAAATAACTTTGCTATATCAAGTCTGTTTCCCGCCTCGATTATTCTC
>Ga0115001_10004182_pt1 | contig 10656 bp, 10 predicted proteins | sample ArcticOcean_MG_C_12_FD_89869 | JGI IMG/M metagenome (GOLD analysis project Ga0115001, IMG submission 89869) | Marine microbial communities from western Arctic Ocean - ArcticOcean_MG_CB8_130 | ecosystem: Environmental > Aquatic > Marine > Oceanic | place: Arctic Ocean: Canada Basin | collected... | reverse complement strand
TTTGAAGAAAGTTTATTGGAATAAAAAAAGATGTTACAAGCTTAGTAATAGCAATAAATATAAGTAATTTATAATAAAAATCTAATCTATGAAAATTTTTTATCATGCCTTTAAGTTTAAATATCAAGCCTATTTTTTATACAATTTTATATAGGATAATGTATATAAAAATATAAAAATGAATATAAACATTATAGTGAATAAAAAATTATTTCTAAACAAAAACCCTAAAAGTGGCCCATAAATAATTACTGGAAATAAAACAATTGTAGAAATTGGATTAGCAAATTTAAGATCCTTATCTTGAAGGTAAATAAATAAAATATTATGAAAATGATTATTATCTGCACTCATAATGGCTTTTTTGGAAAAAAATCTTCGAATAGAGGAAAAGATAGTTTCTGTGATTGGGTAAATTAGAAGAAGTATTGCTGACCATGAATAATAATCATGATGATTATTAAAAAAAATTGTAGTTGAATATGCTGCAATAAATCCAAGAGTATATGCACCTGAATCCCCCAAAAATATTTTTGAAAGAGGGAAGTTTAAAAAAAGAAAACCTAATGGTATAAATAATATATAAATATTTGCATCCATAACTATTAATTTATCAAAATACTGTATTGAAAGAATAGAAAGTAATACTGATGTATAAGTTAAGACGCATAAACCATTCAAACCATCTATTAAATTAAAAGAATTAGTAATAGCCATAAATGCTAACAAAGTAAGTAATATTCTGAATCCTTCAATATTCATCAAATAATCAAAATATGGAAAATCAATCGAATTAATTGGTTGATAAAAATAACAAAATAGAAGTGCAGATATAAATGATGCTAGAAGTCTAATACTCGGCTTTACATTTGAAAAAATATCCTCGACAAGACCTGCAAAAAATAATGGTGACAAGATAAGGATCAACAAAGCTATTTTATTAGAGTAATCAAAATAAAAATCATAAAATGCGATTATTAGTAAGGTTAAATAAATTGCTAACCCACCTAGTCTCGGGATATAAAATTTATGGATTGAATGTTTTTGAATTTCGATATTAAGCTTAATCATGGTTGAGAGCTTAATAAGATAAAAACTAATAGTGAAGCTTAGGAAGACAATAAATAATAATTTGTAAATCACCTAGAAGCCTTTTAATAAGATACCCAATTGGTCTTTATCTGATACTATAATTCCACTTCTAAATGGCCATTTAATATTTATCGTAGGGTCATTCCATTTAATACAACACTCAACATTTGGATTATAAAAGTCAGTAGTTTTGTAAATTACTTCAGCATATTTAGAAAGAACTAAAAAACCATGAGCAAAACCTTCTGGGACCCATAATTGATTTTTATTTCTAGCTGAAAGTTTTGCTGAAACGTATTTACCAAAAGTTGTAGAGCCTTTTCTGATATCTACAGCAACATCAAATATCTCGCCCCTTACAACTCTAATTAATTTTCCTTGTTGAAATGGATCTTTTTGAAAATGCAATCCTCGTAAACTGCCAAAGGCAGATTTTGAATGATTATCTTGAACAAAGTTTTTTTCTATACCGGTTAATTCAGAAAAAATATTTTTATTAAACGATTCGTAAAAAAAACCTCTTTTATCTTTATAAATCGTAGGTTTAAATAAAGCGACCTCTGGAATAATTTGCTTTTGTATTTTCATTATTTTTTATAGATATTTGAAATCACAATGAAGAGAATAGTTAAGAATGAAAGATAATAAAAAAAAGTTGCTGTCAACAAATATACTGGAGCAAGAGGAGCAAAGTATAATGTTTCCATTATAGACATTAAAACTAATCTAAGAATAAAGATAGATAAAAGCCCTCCTGAAATCAATAATTCAAGGTATAAATTTTTATAGAGTAAAAATATAAGTCCAAAAATAATTATATAGGGACTTAAGGTATCAAGTAGAGAGTAAATAAAAATAAAAATTTTATTAACTTTCAACCCGTAGTTTTCTTCAGCAGGAATATAAATACTCCCATCAAGCTTTATATTATGTATTTCATCAACTAGAGGAGTACAAATTCTATTTTCTTTATATCCGTACTTTATATAATGTTCATATCCAGTACTGAAAAGGTTGTTACTAATTGAATCTTTGACATCAATATTTTCCTCAACATAACATTTCTCATCAAAAACATTTAGCAACTTAGAGTCAACTACTTTTATTTTATTCAGCAAAAATAAATTTTTCCCCTTTAAGGCATAAACATCTAAATCTATTTTTTCACCTGGAATAACATCATATTTAAATGAGCACTGAAAACCAACATTAAATTTGCTGGTGATATCTTTTCTTTGGCCGTTGGGTGTGACTTCACAATATTTTGTCCCATTTATAACCGAAATAATCTTTTCGTAAGGCTCCCCGTCAAAAACCCATCCTGATAACACAATTCTTTTGCCCTCATAAAAAATATAATCTACGAATCCAGGTTTTGTTTCACCAAGTATATAATCAGAAATTGTAAAATATTCTTGAATATCTAATTTTTCTTGTTTAGGAGGAAATGCTTTAGCTTTAATTTTTTTTGCAATTTCATAAATTTTTATTTCCGGAGGATGACTAATGGCATCATTCGATCGATTAGATTCTCTAGATAAATTGAAAGCAAGTATCAAATTCTCAAGAAGATTCGAGTACCTTTTAAAATCGAAGGTGTATTGTGGTGTCATCACCTGATGCACTTTTTTGCATCCTGTATAATTTATTTCACACGCGTTATGTAACTCATCTCCCAATCTCCTCATATACATAAAGACATCACTTGGAGTTTGATAACCTGCCTCCCATATTGCATCTCTAATTGCCCATAAAAAGAATGCTGAAACCATCCTGTCATCACAGTCCAGTGTTTTTAATGTTCTATGATGTCCATTTCTTAATCCATTACAACCAGTAGCTGTCCATCCTTTATAGGCATCACTATATATATATTTACTTAATTCTGCTGCTGCAGGCGAAATCATAAACATTTTTTCCCAGGAACTTTTAGTTGGTGCATAAAATGTATCGTCATCTTCACCAAATAAAAAGAGAGAGCTATATCCATAAACATAATCCGAGTTTTTAAACTCATTAATTGAGATTGTCTCGTACGCAATATAATTGAAAGCCTTTAATAAGGAAGTTAATAAGAAGAAAAATAATGTGGAGAAAAATAAAATTTTAATAAATAATTTTGTTTTTAATGCTTTATAGAATAAATAAAATATTAATAGTATAACTAAAAATAAAAAAGGAAATAGCCAAATACCCTCCTCTCTTGTGAAATGAAATGTAAAGATTGAAGAAGATAAAATAAATATATGTAGTAAGAGTTTTTTATTAATTTTACTTACTTTCTCTTTAAGAACAATATATGCAATATTCATCAGAGAAGTAAAAATAATGAGGATTATCCAGGGATATATGATCTGCCTAAGAATTCTGAACTCAACTGATGTATATTGAAATGGGAAAAAAATTAATACTGCAAAAAAAAATAGTAGTACATAATTCTTCACATTAATTTTTTTTAAAAATAACATAAAGTAAAACGATGAGGAGACAATTAAAAGTGCCTCAAATATCCTTAATGGAATTTGGAGCATGATTGAGGAGCCAATAAATATAGGAAATACTGGACCCTTAATTAGTGTAAAATTGTTGTAAGGTCCAAGCCATTTAAATTCTGAAATATACGTTCCAAGGTTAAAAAATAAAAAATCATCGTGCGGAGAATTAGGTAAAATCGAAAAAGGAATAAAATAAGCCGTTGAAATCTTGAAAAGAGAAATAAATAAGATTGCAATATAAAAAAAATTTAACTTAAAAATTTGCATAAAATGAAAAATATTAAAGAATTGACAATTATTATACCTTGTTTCAATGAGGGAAAAACTATTGTAAATGTTATTAATGATTTAATTATTTACGCAAAAAAATACATTATTGATATTGAAATAATTATCATCAATGATGGAAGCAAGGATGACACGAGAGAGAAATCTGAAAAACTAGTCAAAAAAAATAAATTCATTAAGCTCATTAATCATAATAAAAATTTGGGTTTTGGTGAGGCATATAAAACTGGAATTAAAAAAGCATCAGGAGATTTTTGTGTCTTGATTCCTGGAGATAATGAGGCTGATGTAAATGATACTTTAAGACTTTTTTGTGAGACTAAAAATGTTGATATGGTTCTGCCTTATGTTGTAAATGATTATATCAGGAGTAATTTAAGAAGGTTTTTATCCAAACTATTTATAAGGATAATTAATATTTCATTTGGTACATCTATGATTTATTCAAATGGATCTGTATTCTATAGAACACAAGTCTTGAAAAGAATTAATATTAAAAGCAAGGGGTTTCTTTTTCAATCAGAGATTGTGTTAAAAATTATAAATTCTAATTATTTGTATTTGCAAACTCCTTATTTTTTAAAAAAAAGAACGGACGGTAATGCCCAAGCTCTGAAAATAAAAAACGTTATTCAGGTTTTTTTTGAATTCATAACTCTATTCATAGATCTTAGATTAAAAAAAAATAATAAAATTAATATAATTAAAAATTCTGCAACCTATCTTCGTCAAAAAGAATCAGACAAAATTTAAAGTATGAGCATTCTACGTAAAAAGGTTTTAGCTACCAGCATTTAGTTTTAAAAGTTATTTTTTATTAATTAAATCCATCAAATATTGACCATACTGATTTTTCATTAGTGGTTTTGCTAAATTCTCTACTTCAATTCTGGTTATCCATTTTTTTCTATAGGCAATTTCTTCAGGACATGCAATTTTTAAGCCTTGGCGTTTTTCAATTGTAGCAATAAATTGACTTGCTTCTAATAATGACTCATGAGTACCCGTATCAAGCCATGCATTCCCTCGTCCCATAATCTTTACATAAAGTTCTCTTTTATTTAAAAAAAGTTTATTTAAATCCGTAATTTCTAATTCACCTCTAGATGATGGCTTTAGACTCTTTGCCATTTCTATGACATGATTATTATAAAAATATAGCCCTGTAACTGCATAATTTGATTTTGGTTTATTTGGTTTTTCTTCAAGGCTTTTAACATGCATATTTTGATCAAATTCTACTACCCCATAACGATGAGGATCGTTCACATGATAAGCAAAAACTGTACTTTCTTTTTCTGAGTTACTAGCGGAGATTAGAAGAGTTTCAATATCATGTCCGTAAAATATATTGTCCCCTAAGATTAATGTAACAGGATTTTCTCCAATGAATTTTTCACCTATAATAAAAGCTTGAGCTAGTCCATCTGGGTTTTGTTGAACCTTGTAAGTTAAACTTATACCCCATTGCGATCCATCTCCTAGCAGATTTTTAATAAGAGGAAGATCATCTGGTGTAGATATAACAAGTATCTCACGCAAACCCGCCAACATTAATGTGGAAAGTGGATAATAAATCATAGGCTTATCATAAATAGATAACAATTGCTTTGAAATAGTCTTTGTAAGAGGATACAGTCGAGTTCCAGAACCTCCAGCCAATATAATGCCTTTTCTTCTCATATTTTTTTATTTTCCTAGCGATATTAAGAAGTTCTAATAACTATGAACTAATTAATCTCATCATTAAATTCTTACTATACTGATGAATAATAATATATTGTTTTATAATTTTTCACGAATTTAATAACTCATTTTATATCAGGATTATTTTATTTTTTTTAATAAAAAAATTGATAATCTAATGATAAGCGTTAAAGTTTAATCTTATTTATATCTAGATATTCTTTGTATTTTAAAAATTCATCTTCCCAGTTATGAAAATTTATATTGAAACATTTCTTAACTTTATCATTATTAAGTATTGTTTTCTTAGGCCTTAAGACTTTTGTTTGGTAATGATCTGTTGAGACTGGGTTAATCAAACTAAGATCAATTTCAGGTAATAATTGGCTCAAAAAAGATATACTAAAATCGTACCAGGAACAAGATCCGTCTGGTACTAAATGATAAATATCATTTTGCAAGTGTATATTATGATTAATTAAATGATTTATATGTTGAGCAATAAACCATGCACTAGTTGGAGTACCAAACTGGTCATTAACTATTTTTATTTTTTTGCTATTTTTTGCCAGATTATATATTGTTAATAAAAAATTTTTTCCAATTTCAGAATATATCCAAGATGTTCTTAAAATAGCGTATTTATTACAATTATTGGCAAGATTTTCCTCTCCCTTTAACTTTGATTTTCCATAGATATTAAGTGGATTAGGTGTATCTTTTTCATCATATGATTCTTTTTTTCCATCAAATACATAATCAGTAGAAAAATGAATAACAGGAATATTATGCTCGTTTGCTTTCTTAGCAATTGTCAAAACAGCTTCAGCGTTAATCTTGTAAGCAAGGTCTATTTCAGTATCAGCTAATTCGACATTAGTATAAGCTGCGGGGTTTATGATTAAATCTGGGCAGTGATAATCGATAAATTTTTTTATTGAGTCATTACTTGTAAAATCACACATCCTTCTATCAGATAAAATTAGCTCATGCTCAACTGAAGTTCTTCTTATATAACTTCCTACTTGACCAGTAATACCAGTGATTAAAATCTTCATTTATAATTTTTTTTCATCCAATTCTGGTATTCGCCAGATTGGACGTGAGAAACCCACCCTTGATTATCAAGATACCACTTAACAGTTTTACGTATACCTGTTTCAAATGTTTCTTGAGGTTTCCAACCTAGGTTATTGGAGATTTTAGAAGCATCAATTGCATAACGATGATCATGGCCAGGACGATCTTTTATAAATGTAATCTGTTCTTTATAAGATTTTCCTTTATGAAGCGGTCTGAGTTCATCCAATAATCCACAGAGAGTGTTGACAACCTCTAAGTTGGTTTTTTCATTCCAGCCACCAATATTATAAGTCTCACCAATAATTCCCTTTTCTAATACAGCCGTAATGCCCTTACAATGATCAACAACATACAACCAGTCACGTATCTGTTGACCATCGCCAAAAATTGGCAAATCTTGACCCTGAAGCGCCTTCAAAATGCATAATGGAATCAATTTCTCTGGAACATGGTAAGGTCCATAGTTGTTTGAACAATTAGTAGTTAATACAGGCAGTCCATAGGTTTGATGCCATGCACGAACTAAATGATCTGAGGCTGCTTTAGAAGCGCTATATGGACTGTTAGGCTCATACTTATTACTTTCCTTAAAGGCCGCATCTTTTAAATTAAGGGAGCCATAAACTTCATCTGTGGAAACATGCAAAAAACGAAAATTATCTTTATTAGAGCTCTTTAATTCATCATAATAAAATCGAGCTTCTTCTAAAAGATGAAAGGTACCTATTACATTTGTCTCTATAAATTCACTAGGCCCAAGGATTGAGCGATCAACATGACTTTCTGCTGCAAAGTTAACAACAGCTCTCGGTTTATACTCATGGAGAATTGATTTTACAAGCACAGAATCTCCTATATCACCTTTACAAAAAATATAATTAGGATTTTTCTCTACTGACTTTAAATTTTCTAAATTACCTGCATAAGTTAATTTATCGAATGCTATTATTTTTTCATTTTTTTTGGCTAGCCAATTAATAACAAAATTTGAGCCAATAAATCCTGCCGCACCAGTTACAATAATCGTCATTTTTTTAAATTTAAACCTTCTTCAATCAGGTCGCATAAAATATGACCTACTAATATATGCATCTCCTGTATTCTCGCAGTAGAATTAGAGGGGATTATAATATTATTACTCACAATTTTTAATGCCTCGCCTCCGCCTTTGCCTAAAAGGCCAATTGTTGTCATACCGATTTTATTAGCTTCAATAAATGCATTTAAAACATTTTGGCTATTTCCCGAGGTAGAAATACCCACCAAAACATCTTTATCAGTTCCCAAGCCCAAAACCTGTCTTGAAAAAATATGCTCATATCCATAATCATTGACAATACAAGTCATCACTGCAGAATCTGCAGTTAAAGCAATTGATTTCAGGGGTTTTCTATCTCCTATAAATCTTCCAACAAGCTCACCAGCCAAATGTTGACTATCTGATGCACTGCCCCCATTACCGCACCAAAATATTGTTCCTTCATTTTCTAAACAATAGATTAATACTTTAGCAACCTTTTCAATTGACTCATCTAGGTCATTAATAGAATCCAAAGTAACCCTATGCTCTAAAATATGTTTATTAATTATTTTTTTCATATACGTAAATTAATCTGCATTAAAAATATCTCTTGTAAAAACTTTTTCAGCTATACAGTTTAATTGGTCGTTCATTCTATTTGCTAAAATAATTTCAGATTGTTTTGAAAATTCCTCAAAATTATTTAAAACTTCAAATTCAGCAAAACTGTCATTCTCTACTAATGGTTCATAAATAATCACTTTTATACCCTTCAATGTAATGAGATTTATTACATCTTGTATGCTTGACTCCCTAAAATTATCAGATCCTTCTTTCATAACAAGGCGATAAATACCAACAATTTTTGGTTTCATTTTTACTATTTTATCAGCTATAAATTTTTTTCTTAATCCATTGGAGTCAATAATTGCCTCCATCAGTTTTTGTGGTGTATTTTTAAAATTTGTTAACAACTGCTTTGTATCTTTCGGTAAACAATAACCACCATAACCAAAAGATGGATTATTATAACCTGAGCCAATTCTAGGATCGAGGCTCAGTGAATTAATAATATTTTTTGTTTTTAAATTTTTGGTTTGGGCAAATGAGTCTAACTCATTAAAAAATGCAACTCGCATTGCCAAATAAGTATTTGAAAAAAGTTTAGACGATTCAGCTTCAGCTGCGCCCATCATCAGCACATCAACATTCTTTTTCTTTGTACCGTCTTTAAGTATCGATTCAATAAGCTTAAATTTATTACCAGATCCCCCAATAAGAATTCGAGATGGATTAAGGTTGTCATGTAATGCATTACCTTCCCTAAGAAATTCAGGAACAAAATAAATATTATTCGTTTGGTATCTTTCAATCATTTTGTCAGTAAATCCCACAGGGACCGTTGACCTTATTATAATTATAATATTTGGATTTTCATCAATAGCATTTTGGATAGTCTTTTCAACTGAATCAGTATTAAAAGAAAGAGTTTTTTCATCATAGTTTGTTGGAGTTGCTATTAAAGCAAAATCTGTTTTTTTGTAAATACCAGGATATGGAATTTTTGCATTAAGGTCTAGTGATTCATTTTTTAGGTAGTTTTCAATATCCTTATCTTCGATTGGAGGTAATCCTTTGTTAATAAGGTTCACTTTGTCAATGTTAATGTCAACTGCAGTCACAGTATTGTTTAGAGCTAATAAAATACTGTTACTTAAACCCACATAACCAAGCCCAACAACCACTATTTTATTTTTTTTCATATAATTCTAAGGCAAAGTTTATTTAATTAACTAGAAATGTGATTGTACTAGATATAATTGATTAATAGTCTGAGGAACAAATATATAATCTATTATCGTTTTTTATCAAAAAATTTAGATTCTATGTTTGTAGAATAGCCTAGCTAAACTTATTTTCATACGTTCTAACGAATGAACTAACTCTTTTCTAGTTGCTCTTTGATTCTTAACTTTTCTTTTTTAAATTTTCTAATTTTTAGATCAGGCACATAATTTTTGAAACTTAATTCGATGATTTCATCTAGTTCTTTATGTCTACTTTTCAACTGCTTTATATCCATAAAACACCTCCGAAAATTAATTAAATATTACATATAACTCTTTTTATTGGGTCTTTTATAATTATTTATTACATTAATACTTTATACCGATTTTTTTATTATTTCTAGCTTTTTATTTACTTTAAAAAACTTGAACAATTATTCGTAATAATTGTCTTTGGAGGGCACTGAATGCTAAAAGCTAACCAACATATTTTTTTTGCATATAGCTTATTTGTCATATAATAAGGGTTATTTTTAAAAATGGAAATTCATGAAAGCATTAGTTAAAAGCCATGCCAAAGAGGGTATTTGGTTAGAAGATGTTTCTGAGCCAAATGTTGGTAATAATGATGTACTGATTAAAATCCACAAGACAGCTATATGCGGTACTGATGTCCACATATACAACTGGGATGAGTGGGCAAAAAAGACTATACCTATTTCTATGACAACAGGTCATGAATACGCAGGAGAAATATTAGAGCTTGGTTCGAATGTAACTGATTTAAAAGTTGGAGATATTGTTTCTGGCGAAGGTCATATCACATGTGGCAGATGTAGAAATTGTTTAGGGGGAAGAATTCATCTTTGTCCAAAAACTATTGGCGTTGGAGTTAACCGCACAGGAGCCTTTGCAGAGTATATTTCAGTCCCATCCAAAGTTGTTTTCAAGCCAAGCAGAGGAATAACAACAGATCTTTTGTCAGTCTTTGATCCTTATGGTAACGCCGTTCATACAGCACTATCTTTCAATATGGTTGGAGAGGATGTTCTAATAACAGGTGCAGGCCCAATTGGTATTATGGCGGCGATGGTAGTTAAGCATGCCGGAGCAAGAAATATTGTTATCACAGATCTCAATGACTATCGATTAAAACTCGTTAAAGAGATTCTGCCAACCGTAATCACAATAAATGCTTCGAACA
>Ga0115001_10004178_pt1 | contig 10662 bp, 10 predicted proteins | sample ArcticOcean_MG_C_12_FD_89869 | JGI IMG/M metagenome (GOLD analysis project Ga0115001, IMG submission 89869) | Marine microbial communities from western Arctic Ocean - ArcticOcean_MG_CB8_130 | ecosystem: Environmental > Aquatic > Marine > Oceanic | place: Arctic Ocean: Canada Basin | collected... | reverse complement strand
TTCTGCACCATATAAACATGCCGTTATACTATTCCAAATTGCACTTCCAAAATTATTATGTCCATGAAAACCCACTCTTATTTTAAATTTCTTTTTTATATTTGAAATAATATCTTTAAGGTCATCTGGTAAAAAAATACCAGCAGAATCCATAATTATAATAGTTTTGATGCCTAAGTTGTGTAAATATTTAACTTTTTCTAAATACGTTTTTTTTTTATCATAAACAAGGTGTGCCATCATTAAAACACCCCAGCACTCAACATTATTTTTTTTACAAAATTCAATTTGAGAAAAAGTAGTATCTATTTCAGTAGAGTTTGTTCCTATTCTAAAAATATCAACTCCACAATCTATTGCTTTTTTTAAATCATCAATTCTTGAAAAACCAGGGATTGAATGAATAGATAATTTTGTTCTTTTTAATTCTGACCTTGCTATTTTAAGAGCTTTTTCATCAGAAATATTAGATCTTCCAATTGATAAAGATGAAGCTCCTAGTCCGTTTCCATGACCAACTTCAACTATATTTACACCTGTTTCATCAATCAATTCACAATAACTTCTTATTACTTTTTCATTAATAGAATGATTAACAGCATGATTTCCATCACGCAGTGTAACATCACTAATTATTACTTTATTTTTTACTTTTACCATCAAAATAATTTTGATTAATTTGTTTAGCCAAATGAACTGCGGATGAAGTTATTATATCTAAATTACCAGCATAAGTAGGTAAATAATCTCCTTGCCCAATTACTCTTACTGTAACTCTTAAGACTCTTTCATCAAATCCTTTAAATAACGTAGCATTATAATCTGGCATATAAAACTTTATTTTAGAATTTATTTTTTTTAATTCTTTTTTCAAATTAATATATTTTTTTGGTTTGATTGATTTTTTTAATTCAAAAAAAAGTGAGTTCATCATGTTAACAGGTGGAACTGATGGGTTTAAATTTATAATTACTTTTGTTTTTTTAATTTTTGTTAGTTGTTTAATGGCATTTTCAGTATTAATGATATATTCGTTAATATTATTTCTAGTAGCTATTCCTGCACTTTTAGATGATATGCTTGATACAAGCTCTGAATAAACAAGATTTCCTCTAAGAATTTTTTTAAATAAAGAAATAATTGGTATAGATGTCTGTCCACCACAAGTAATTAAATTAACTTCATTTGGTATTGTTTGTTGGTTAAAGTAAGGAACAACATATTTTCCAAAAGTTGAAGGTGTCAAATTAATATAAAATTTATTTCTTATTAAATTTTTTAATTTTTTAGTAATTATCATATTAGAGTTAGCTGATGTACAGTCAAAAATTACATTACAAGAATTAAGGTTTTTTTTAACCCCATTAACACCCGTATCGTAATATAAAAATTTCTTCTTTTTACAATATTTTGCTCCCTCTGATAATTTATTGGTATTAAAGATGAAAATTTTATCGAAAATATTATTTCTTTTTAATTTTATATAAAGATCTATGCCTATTTTACCTGTTCCTATAATTATCGCATTATTCATTGAATTATTTTTTATATTAAATATAGAGATATAACAATAATAAATATTTTGTTAATAAGGTAAAAATGAAAAATCTATTAATAATTGGAGGAAGTAAGTTTATAGGTAAAGCATTTATTGATTATTTTAATTTTCAAAACAAATTTAAAAATCTAACCATTACAATAATTTCAAAAAAAAATATTTATTTACCTAAAAAAAATAAAAAAATTATTATTATCAAGAAAAATTTCAAAAATATAAGAAAATTACCAAATTGTGATTATATTCTTTACTGTTTAAGAACTGAATCAATTAAAGATGATAATAAATTATTCAGTTTATTTGAAAAAAAATTACTAAAATTAAAAACAAGACCTAAAGTAATATTTACAAGTTCGGGTTCTGTTTATGGTGCAAATAATAAAAAAAAAAAAATTAAAGAATCTAAAAAAATTAAAACTCTTAATGTAGAAAATATGATGAAATATAAAAAAAAATGGTCCAAACAAAAAATAAATATGGAAAGAAATTTTTATCTATTATCAAAAAAAAATTATAAAATTTTGATTCTTAGAATGTTTTCTTTTATTGGCATAAATTTAATTCCTCAAGACTATGCACCTTCAAGTTTTATAAAATTTGGTATAAAAGAAAAACCAATTAAAATAAATGGTCCAATAAATACGTACAGATCATATTTACACGAAACGGATTTGGTAGAATGGATAGCTAAAATATTTTATAAATTTAGTAAAAATTACGAAATATATAATTTCGGTTCTGATATACCTATAACAGTTCATAAATTAGCTAAAAAAATTGGAAAACATTTTGACCAAAAAAGCATTATTTTACTTAATAATTCCAAAAGAATTGATTATTATGTGCCTAATATTGAAAAATTAAAAAAAAATTTTAACCTAAAAATTAATATATCTTTAGATAAAGCAATTTTAAAAACAATTAAAAAATGAAAATCACAGTTTGTACACCAACATACAATGAAAAAGAAAATATTAGAGAACTCTATTTCAAAATAAAAGATGTATTTACGGAATTAGATTGCGAATACGAACATATGGTTATTGATAATAACTCAAATGATGGAACAATTGAAATCCTAAAAGAAATTGCCTCTAAAGATAAAAAATTTAAAGTTATAATAAATAGTAGAAATTATGGACACATAAAATCACCTTTTTATGGATTATTACAAACTGATAGTGATGCAACAATATTAATGGCTTCAGACTTCCAAGACCCAGTAAAATTAATTCCTCAATATATTGAAAAGTGGAAAAATGGTTCAAAAATTGTATTAGGTCAAAAAAAGACCTCAGATGAAAATAAGTTTATTTTCTTAATAAGAAAGTTTTTTTATAATTTTTTAAATAAAATTTCAGAAACTAATCTTACTATGAATACTACAGGCTCTGGAATTTTTGATAAATCAGTCATAGAAAAATTAAAAAAGATAAATGATCCTTATCCTTATTTTAGAGGATTATTAAATGAATTAGGAGAAGAGATTGGTATTATTGAATTTAATCAACCAAGAAGAAAATTTGGAAATACTAAAAATAATTTATACACTTTGTATGATATTGGTATGCTGGGAATTGTTAAGCATTCAAAAATGCCTTTAAGAATGATGATTTTATTAGGTCTTTTTTTTAGTGTGATTTCATTAGGTGTTGCTTTGTTTTATTTTATTTATAAATTATTGTATTGGGAGTCGTTCAGAATTGGAGTAGCACCGTTAATAATCGGTATATTTGGATTTGCCTCATTACAAATTTTGCTTCTTGGAATTATTGGCGAATATGTATCTGTTGTACTAACTCACTTGAGAAATATGCCTCTGGTTGAAGAAAAAGAAAGAATTAATTTTTAAAGCTTTTTATCGACTGAATTACTGTCTGTATATCTTTTTCACTCATTTTGCTATGAAGAGGTAATGAAATGATCTGTTCAACAATACGATCAGTTACTTCTAAACTACCCTTATAATATTTTTTTAATAATGAAAATTTGTGTCCAGCTGGCCAATGGATTCCAGTGTCGACCCCTAGTTCCTTCATATGTTCACGAAGTTCAGCACGTTTTCCGTTTAATACCCTTATATAGTAAAGGAATGGATTGATGGATTTTAAATCACCCTTTGGAGCTTCAATCCAATCAAGTTTTGATAGCTCTGAATAGTATATTTCACAAGTTTTTATTCTAGTTTCTTGAATATCTTTTATTTTTTTTAATTGCGAAATTCCAATAGCTGCATGAAGATTTGACATGTGATATCTGAAACCAAGTTCCTCTATATCATAAGTCCATGCTCTTTTATTTGTATACATTTGCGTAGCAGGCTGCGTCATACCAATTAAACGTTTCGCATGAAGTTTTTCAACAATATTTTTACCTTTTACAATAATTGTTCCCCCATCTACACACGTGATTGTTTTAACAGGATCAAAGCTAAACATAGTATATTGATGTTGGTTTCCAATTGGACGCCCTTTATAGCTTGATCCAAAAGAATGTGCGGCATCATGAAGTATAGGTATTCCAGTTTTGTTAGAAATATCTTTTAGCGCATCATGGTCACATAGAAACATATCATAATCCATTGCTATTATGCATTTAGTTTTGTTTGTAATAAGTTTTGAGATTTTATTTGTATCAATGCAAAGAGAAGACTCGTTTATATCCACAAAAACTGGTTTTGCACCACAAGCCAATATAGCCTGAAAATCTGCTGCGTTATTAAAAGATGGTGTGATAACCTCGTCATCTTGGCCAACACCCATCATTAGAAGTGATAAGTGAAGAGCGGCATGTCCTGTACTGACTGCAACTACATGTCTATCATCTTCCACTTTAAGATCACAAATTCTTGCTATTTCTTCCTCAAACTCTTTAACATAGCTTCCCATTCCAAGCCAGCCAAGTTTGAGCGACTCTACTGCAGCCAAGATCTCTTCTTTCTCTATAAGAGGTTTAAATACAGGTATTTGAATTTGCTGGTTTTTTGAACTCATATAGAATTGATAAATATTGGTTTTTTTTTATTAATTTTCACAATTAAAAAGCTTTTTTTCTCTAAATTTATTCTAAATATAAATATATAGTTTTTCATTTAAATAAATTCTTTCGTATACTAATCATTGATAAATATCAATATTTAGCTTTAGATATAAATGTATACCAAAATTATATTTATATTAAAATAAATATTAAATTTTTAATCTTTATTTAATAGTGAACTGTATTAAATCTTATAATAAGTTATAGGTTATATAATTTTAACAAAAATCACATAAAATTTTAAAATGAAAAAAATTCTTAATTACTCAACACAAACAATTAATCAAAATGATTTAAATAATGTTTTAAAAGTTCTAAAATCTAAGTTTCTAACCAAAGGTAAAGTAACAGAGGATTTTGAAAAAAAAATTAAATCTTATTGCAAATCAAAATATGTTTGTGCAACAATTAATGCCAGTTCATCTTTGATTATAGCCTGTAAGGCTTTAGGACTTCAAAAAGGAGACTTTGTTTGGACTAGTAATATAACCTATATTGCAAGTATAAATTGTGCTTTACACCTGGGTGCTAAAATTGACTTAGTTGATATTGATGATTCTAACAATATTTCAGTAATAGATTTAGAAAAAAAATTAAAAGTTGCAAAACTTAATAAAAAATTACCAAAAATTATTGTGGCTGTTCATCTCTCAGGACTTCCATGTAATTTAAAGAGAATTAGACAGTTATCAAAAATCTATCATTTTAAAATTATAGAGGATGCGTCCCATGCATTTGGCTCTAAATACAAAAAATCTATGATAGGTTCAAATAGATATTCAGACTTATCTGTTTTTAGTTTTCATCCAGTAAAAAACATAACAACAGCTGAAGGTAGTGCAATAACAACTAATAATATTGACATACATAAAAAATTATTACTCCTTAGAGAAAATGGTCAAGATTTTAATAAGATAAATAAATTAAAATTTCCCACTAAGTATAATATTACTTTATTGGGATATAATTTTAGAATTAATGAAATAAATTCCTCTTTAGGAATATCTCAGATTAAAAAAACTAATAAATTTATTAATCAAAAAAAAATTATAGCAAAAAAATATTTTAAAGAACTTATTCTGCCAGAAATTAATTTACCTAACAAAGATATATTAAGCCAATCAGCATTACATTTATTTATAATTAAAATTAATTTTAAAATGCTTAATATAAATAAATATGAGTTAATTAATAAATTAAAGAAAAAAAAAATTATTGTTAATTGTCATTATATTCCTTTAAGTAAGTTTAAAATATTAAAAAAATTTATATCAAATAAAAAATTTGACAATTCAGAAAAATACTACAAAGAGGCAATTTCAATTCCAATGTATCCAAAATTAAATCATGCCGAACAAACATATGTTATTAAAACATTAAAAAATATTATTAAAAGAAATAGAAAAAAATAAATGATAAATTATTTTAATTATAGAATTAATAATTTCTTGGAATACAAAAGAAGAAGTGGTAGAAAAAGCCCTTATATATTAAATCACAGAATAAAAATTGTGTAATTGTGAAGATTGATATTAAAAATAATTTAATAAAGGATATATAAATTTGAATATTTTAGGCCTACATAAAAGTCCATGGCATAATACTGGTGCTTGTATTATTCAAACAAATGAGTTGGATACATTACAAATAAGTATGATTAGCCAAGAACGTTTAGATAAAAAAAAAGATTCTAGAGATTTTCCAGAATTGGCAGTTAATGCTTGTATGAGAGAATTAAACATAAATTCATATGAAGAAATTGATTTAATAGTAATGGACCACATAATAAATAAAGATTGGAAATTAGATAATAAGTTAGGCCAAGAGCAAAAAGAGGGATTTTTAAAAGATTTTCCAGAAGAAAAAATTTTTGTAATAAATCATCATTTAGCCCATGCTTATTCTGTATTTTATTCTACAGACTTTGAGGAAGCCAGTATCTTAGTTGTCGACGGCAGAGGAAGTTCTAAAGAAACACAATCACTTTATTTTGGAGACAAGAATGGCATTAAACTTATTGATAAAACTGAAAAAGTTGGCATCGGGTTATTATATGCTGCTGTAACTCAAAAAATTGGTTTTAAGCTGCTACAAGAAGGTAAGACGATGGGCTTGGCTCCTTATGGAAAAAATAAAAATATATTTAATTTTCCAAAGGAATATGATGGTATAATTACTGATTATAGTTCAGTTTTAATAGATGGGAAATATGATTTCAAAAAAGAATATAAAGTTGATACATCTTCATTTTCTGAAAAAGCTGATGCAGCTTACGAAATTCAACAAGAATGTGAACAGGCGTTGTTACATTTAGTAAAATACTCAAAAGAAAGACTTAATACTAATAATTTATGTATAACAGGAGGAGTAGGTCTTAATTCTGTGTCAAATTATAAAATCTTACAAAGTAATATATTTGATGATGTCTTTATTAACCCCGCTTGTTCTGATACAGGTATACCTCTCGGTTGTGCTTTATATGGATTACATAAGATAAATAACAAAAATAAAGATTATATGGAAATAAGTCCTTATTTAGGGCCCACATATAGTAATGATGAGATAGAAAAAGCAATCCACTTATACTCAGGGTTTGATATAATTGAAGATAAAGAATTCAAAAAAACATCAGAGTTACTTTTTCAAAATAAAATAGTGGCAGTTCACCAAGGAAGATCAGAAATGGGACCCCGAGCTTTAGGAAACAGATCAATCTTGATGAGCCCTTTGGTTGCAGAAAATAAGGATGTTTTAAATAAAAGAGTAAAATTTAGAGAAGAATTTCGTCCCTTTGCTCCTGCATGTTTATTGGAACATGCTAGTGAATATTTTGAGATAGATAGAGAGAGCCCGTATATGTTATTTGTTCCTAATGTTAAAAATAATAAGAAAAAAATTATACCTGCTGTTACGCATATAGATGGCACCGGCAGACTTCAAACATTAACACAAAAAAGAAATAAACATTTTTATAAAATCGTTAAAAGTTTTTATGATAAAACAAATGTTCCAATATTACTAAATACTTCATTTAATATTGCAGGACAGCCGATTGTAGAAAGCCCTAATGACGCTATTGAAACATTTTTAAAGACAGATATTGATGCATTATTATTGGATAAATATCTTCTTATTAAGTTAACTTAATGAATAGTCGAATTAATGAATATGCAAACACTATGTTCAGATTTGAAAATATTCATGAAAATTGGATTCAGCTTTGTGTTGATTATTTAAAATTTGTTTTCAAGGATCAAATTCAAAATAAAGTTGTATTAGACTATGCTTCTGGGAGAGGAAATTGGTCGGTTGCATTTAGTAGACTGGGTGCAAAAAAAGTAATTTCTATTGACTCAAGTTTTGACAATATATTACGACTTAAAGAATACTGTAAAACTAAAAAAATTGATAATATTGAAATTATTTGTGGGGATTTTTTAGTTGAAAAATATGAGCTTCCGTCAGATATTGTTTGGGTTTATGGTATCATGCATCATATAAAAGATATTGATGTTTTTTTACAAAAAATTAAAAAATTTACTGCCAAGAATGATAGTAAGTATTTTTTTTATACACACAATATAGATTCATTAAGACACTTCTTGGTCACAAATGCTCGTCAAATATTAAAGTATGATAGCGAAAGTGATTTTATGAAAGATGCCTCATGTCTTATTCCCTCTGCTCGTTTAAGATGTCGTGATGATTTAACAGCTCCTTATATTAAATGGTATGACAAGAGCATGATGGCAAAAACCCTTGAAAAAGAGGGTTTTTATATTAAGGAAGATATTAAAGATTTGTTTAGTTTTCAATTTGGAAAAAAAAATTATGAGTTTTCTCCTAATCAATTTTTGTGTGAGACTAAAAAAGTTCAAGTCTCCAATATTCAACTAAAGGATAAAAAACTTTTTGAAAATGAAATTTTAATACTTCAAAAGCTTCTAGATACTCTAATAAATAATATGAATAAAGATCAAATGCAAAATACTATGTTAGGCTTTGTAAATACATATTATAGTAAAAAAGATTTAGGTTATGATGCATTAATAATTGAATTAGGTTTATATTTAATTTATTGGATAATGTATTACAATATCAGATCAACTGATGCAGATGTTATAAAAGTTTTAGAATGTGCAAAAAAATCACAATCAGGAATGGATCGAGACGATTATTATGGTAACTTGATTTTAGAATATCTAAAAGCAAACAATATAAGGATTTAATCAAATAAATATAACATGAAACTGACTAAACAACAAAAAGATGATTTTCATCAAAATGGTTTTTTGATTATTAGAGATTTTTATAGCGAATCAGAAATACAATTAGTAAAGGATGAGATAAATTTACTTGGAAAAAACATCGTAAAAAATGATTTTAATTTAGATAAAAAATTTAATAAAAAATTAGAAAAAAAGTATAGTTTGCTGTACAGAGTTTTACGCTATTCCATAATGTTAAATAAGATGTCAGTTTTAGACAAAAATATTTTACTGACTAAGCAATTGGGAGTCAAGATACCTTCTGTAATGAAATCTTGTAATATTCGGATGGACACACCAAGTAATAAAAAATTATTTCAATGGCACCAAGATACATCTTTTCTATTGGGTTCTTTAAATGCATTAACTTTCTGGATTCCCCTTACTGATGTAAATAAAAAAATGGGTTCAGTTGAAGTTATTCCAGAGTCACACAAAAAAGGTTTTTATAAGTATAAAATAACAAAAACCAATGTTGATCAAAAAAGTTTTTTTTCACCTTCTGATCTGCATTTAATAGATGAACCAAAAAATGATAATAATAAAATTATAACTGCAAAGTCTTGTGATTTAGTTGTTTTTTATCAAATGTTATTACATAGATCCACAAACAATAATTCTGAAAATAATAGGTATGTGATGCAATTAAGATATTCAGATCTATTAAATAAAGAATTTATAGATTCTGATTATCCATATGGAGATAATACAAATATACTGTTTACAAACTACAAGGATAATACAAATAAAGGTAAATAATAAATATACATATAAAATTATTGAAAATAATAATTATAAAAAAACTTTAGACAATAATAGTTAACTAGTTATTTTGAAATTTAACATATATAAGACTATTGTTGTAGAAATTGAGTGATGAAGAAAAATAATGGATAAAATAAAACAATTTGAAAAAGAGAGACACGATAGAATTTTAAAAAATGCTGACGATAAAAAATTAAAATTTTTTGCTAATCAATGGTTGAATGAAAGCATGATCAAGCAGTATGTTTATAATTTTTCTTGGCTAGGAAGACCTATCATTCAAAGCCCACAAGATATTATGGCATTACAAGAAATAATTTGGGATGTAAAGCCAGATATGATTATAGAAACAGGAATAGCCCATGGCGGCTCTCTAATCTTTAGTGCATCAATGCTTACACTTTTAGAAGCTTGTGGTGAGATAGAAAATGGTCAAGTGCTTGGAATTGATATAGATATAAGAGAGCACAATAAAAAAGCGATAGAAGTCCATTCTATGAATAAAAAAATAAAAATGCTTCAAGGCTCAAGTCTAGATAAAATGATACTGCAAAAAGTAAATGATTTAGTAAAAAATGCTAAAAAAATACTTGTATGTTTGGATAGTAATCATACGCATGAGCATGTTTTGGGTGAATTGAAAGCTTATGCACCTTTTGTGAGTATTGGGAGTTACTGTGTGGTATTTGATACTATTGTAGAAGATATGCCAGAGGGAAGTTTTCCTAATCGACTTTGGGGACCAGGCAATAATCCAAAAACAGCAGTTGTAGAATTTCTAAAATTAAATCAAAATTTTGAAATTGATAAAAGTATTCAAAACAAACTAATGATCACAAACGCTTCAGATGGATACTTAAAAAAAGTGAAATAGTCTTTATTTTAAAAAATATATAAGAAAATACTAAATAAAAAAGAATTTAATAAAATTAATCTATAATAAAAAATGCAACAAAATGAAAAAAAAAAAAAACCTCTCGAAAAAAAAGGAATGCCAGCATTCAATGGAAAAAAATATATAATAAAAATTTT
>Ga0115001_10004172_pt1 | contig 10669 bp, 3 predicted proteins | sample ArcticOcean_MG_C_12_FD_89869 | JGI IMG/M metagenome (GOLD analysis project Ga0115001, IMG submission 89869) | Marine microbial communities from western Arctic Ocean - ArcticOcean_MG_CB8_130 | ecosystem: Environmental > Aquatic > Marine > Oceanic | place: Arctic Ocean: Canada Basin | collected... | reverse complement strand
AGTTGCCTAAGCCAGTAATATTTTTTAATGGTATATTTAAGCCATTAGCTTTTAAGAAATCAAATATAGATTGAGCAGATTGTTGAGGTCTAGCTGTTAACACAAACATGTTTTTATTACCAAACTTACCCTGTAGTTTTAATGCTTTTTGAAATAATGATGCTACCTTACCATCAACAACTTTATTAAATTCTGAAAAATCATGTTTCCAACCTTGGTCTAGCAAGTCAGCGCCTTCATTAGCAAATTGTTCTGCGGTTAACTTTCTAATAACACCCTCAGGAGATGTAGAGAGAACCTCAGAGTTGCTCGTAGCTAAGGTATCATCAAAATCTAATACCGTAATACCATTAGGGTTTTTAGACTTCCTAGATTCAGTCTCTGCGTTTCTAATTCGTTTAGCTTTTAACCTCTCACCAATACCAACAAGCTGTAACATACCAACGGTTTTGCTTCGTATTATATTTTCAACCGCTCCAAAGTTCTCAGTGTTGACATAGTGTTTTAATTGGTCTTCTATCACCAGGTTTCTAGCATAAGCTGATTCATTTGTAGAGGTAAGAGCATCATCTTGCATGTCTGAATCTAACTTAGTACCTAAAGATTGATCAAAGTTTTGAACTTCTTGATCCATTTTAGACTGGAACTCTACTAGTATTTGCTTGTGCAAGGCTTTTGGATTAGCACTCAACATATCAGCTAGCTCTAGTGTAAGAGCAAACAACTTCTGGTTAACATTAGCGCTTGGATCTATATGTTCACCTTTATATATAATTATCTTACCCGCTAACTCAGCGTTTCCATTTGTAAACTCTAAAGCTCTACTATAATCTGGGTGAGCGGTATTAACAATTCCGGTTTTTATTCTAGTTGGCTTATTGTCTTTAGTTAGGTAAGGCGCTTGTGAGCCATCCATAACTTTAATCATACCAAGACCAGTGTAAGCTCTAAATCCTTTAACATTATTTGTAGCACCTTGCATTAAGCTAGCTAATCCAGCAGCATACTCAGGGTTGTTAGCTATAAGCTTAGCGTTCTCGGCTAAAACCCATGTTAAGAAATTTTTATTGTTTACGTTTGCCCCATCAATCCTAGACTTTAACCTTCCCATTAGCTCTATCTTCTTGCTCTTTGGAACAGACATATCTTGTATAGTTTCTATAGATGACATTAAACCGCTACTAGAATTTAGCATTTCAACCCCATTTATATCAAAAGGCAAACCTTTTAACATTGGATCACCTTCTTTTGTGTCAGGTTGGCTTACGGCCTCGTCAAACTCAAGGCGTAGCCAATTGTATTCCCCAGTACTTCCATCATTTTTCTCAAACGATCCATCTAATCCTCTTTCACTTCCTAAACCAAAAAATGCTGGACCCAACTTTCTAACTAATTGGGGTGGTAGTTTTTTTATCATATCGCTAGAGTTACGCGCTTGTAGATCTTTCATAACCTTACTTTGAGTACCGTTATTAAGGTATATCTCCTTAGCTTTACCAAAACCAAACCAACTCATGGCTTTGGTTGGCGCAACAAACTTAGCCTTACGCTCAGTATCAAACATTTCAAATATCCCGGCCTCAGTAAAAGCTTCTACCATATAACTAGGGTATCCCTCTAGTTCAGCCTCAAGACCACCGTACCTTTGGTTTTTATCGTAGTTTTGTATTACATTTTTAATTAAGTTGTAAGCAGCTACTCCAATACGCTCTTCTGTAAGTGCGTCTTCTGGGTTGCCTAAACCATAATCCGTTTCAACTTGTTTAGAGTATTTAGTGACACCTCTTTCTGTTTGCCTAACAAACTCTTCCACAAAGTTACCAGCCAAAGTTCTATCAAACAAATCTTGCCTACCAACAAATAAATCTTTTAGTGGACCCTCATTTATCATGTCAGCCTTGAAAGCCTCTAAACCAAACTCTTGTGTTAAAGCTAGAGATAGTTTTTCTAAACCAGCTCTCTTGACGTCTGTCATTGTAACACCTTTATTGAACATGCTAAGTAGCATGGCATTTGAAACATCTTTTATAGCGTTGGGATTTCTCCTAATCTTTTGCTTACCATCAGTCATTCCTTTGTAAGGTCCATCTTCACTAGACTTCCAAGCTTGAATATCACCAGACTTGGTGCCCTTTTTTCTACCAACGTGATCAGTGGTATAACCTATGCCTACGACATATTTCTGGACAGCCATTGGAATGTTCTTAGCTAACCAAGTAGTTGTTAGAGCATCTAACATCATTTTCTTATTCTTTGGATCTGTTAAGAATTGTTCTACCTCTACTTTACTTTTACCAATAATCTCATACACTAAATTATGCAATGCGCTACCTTTAATTGCAAGCTCTTTTTTTAAAGCAGCTACAAGTGGGGTAACGGATCTATTTTTAGATACGTCTGCGTCTAATGCCGGTAATTTTCTACCAACAATACTAGCTACAGCTTCTCTCAACACTACAATTTGTTCCGCGTTAAGAGTTATACCAGACAACAAAGGTGTGTTTAATTGATCTTGAACGCTAACTGTTAGTATGTCGTTTATAGCCTGATCTGTCTCTGTAGTTACAATGTTAGCTGCTTTAGTTATATCCACTTTAAACCCACCAAAATCTACCGTAGTGTTTTCCGTAAACTCAGACAACCTTTGTGGGAACACGCCATTCAAGTATTTAGATATAGTGTTCGGCTCGATAACTGTCTCTCCAGTTGCAGGATCTACAACTTCAATCATTTCCTCTGGGTTAAATCCGTTTTCAACAAGATCAACAATACCTCTTTTAGCGTACATACCATTCATCTTGTAATCAGCAATATTTTGAGCTCTCTCATCACCACTAACCTGACCGTACTCATCTTGCTTACCCAGTATAGCTCCCTCCGCTTCAATACGATTCAAGTATTTCCCAAGCATAGGTTCAAACAGTTTAGCTATATCATAAGAATATTCAGGGTTACTAGCTCTGTTAGCGTAAAAATCGTTAGCCTCTTTACCCACAGCATTAGCTTGGGAGTGCAACACTGGCGATACGTTTGCCGATTTCTTGGTATCAGTATTAACCTGTCTCTTGTTGGCTTTAGCATCTATTTTTCTTTCTTGTAACCTACCTAGTTTGTCATTCTTAAAACCATCAACAAAACTACCTAGATAAACAGCTGCGTCTCTAGGTGTGTTGATGGCATAATCACCTCTAGTCATAGCTCTTAGAGCGTTAGGCATGCTTTGATTAAGCTTTTGTATTTTGTCATAAGCTTTTTTACTCTCTGGGCGTTGTATTATATCTTGAGCCATTTTAGTGTACTCATCAAAAAACAACTGCTTACCCCTTGGGAAAGCATCTCCCTGCCTACTATAATTATTTATTTGCTCTTGACCCTGCAATACATCAGCGTGAATCTCTGGGTGGCTATCAGCCATGTAATCAAATAGGTTTTCCCCGTAGTTCAATAAACCCCCTTCACCAAACGCTAGGTTATCCACCGCGTGAGAAATCTCATGTGACATAACAGTACCAGCAAGTAAATATCCTTCACGCACAGCCGTGTTACCAGCTTTTATATCTCTAACTATATACTCACCACCAACTATAATACCATTAGTAGCGCCTGATTTAATTTCACCAATTGACTGTTCTGCTTCATTAGCAAACTCAGCTCTCTTTTTTTGCTTAGCTGATTCCTTATCAGCATCAGACATACCTTTAACATCACTATCTATACCAGCATCAATTCTAGCTGCTTCTTTTTCGTACATGGCATCATAAGCTTTATTAGTTTCTCTTATGAGCTCTTCGTCTGTTTTAGCCTCTGTAACCTTTAAGTTTTTCAACCTCTTGTTACCAAGCACTGCCGCCGCTTGTTTTGATTGTTCTTTTATAAGCTTAATACCAGTTCTAACATCTGCCTGAACACTCTCTCCTATTTTCTGGTAAGCATTATTTTCCGCACCTTGTTGTCTCTCGTACCCCTTGCTCTCCGCTTCTTTCCAAGGCATACCATAGATAAAGTTTTCTACTTGCGCAACTATATTTGGGTTTGACTTAGCTTTACCTATGGCTACGTCAACTCTTTGTTTTTTAAATTCCTCGTGTACAGCTATAGCTTTCTCTTTTTCTGTAGCATCTTTCAACTCAGGATTTTCTTTCACTAAAGCATCGTAAATAGATTTACCTTTGTCACCATAAACTTTTTCTATAGTATCCTTCCACTCAGCTTTCTTGTTAAATGAATCGTTCTTACCATTAACAGCTGAATCCCATTTTTTCATGAAAGCATCTCTAGCCTCAGGTTCTAGTTTGGCAGCATAAGCTTTGACTTGCTCCGTTTGTGTATCTGTATCTAGAGAAGGATCAACATTAGCTTCTTGACTTAGCTCTGTTATACGCCTACCATTTGCAACCATGTTAGCCATGTTCTCAGCTCCTAACCCCATAACCTGAAGTTCCATTTCGCTGTTCATACTGGTTAACTCCCCAAGTAAACTTTGTCTTTTATCTAGTATTCTACCCTCGTCTTCAGCGTATGTCTCGCTATTTATATCAAGCGATAATAATTCAGCATCTATATTGCCTAACTCACCTTTAACTCTATAGTGATTTTCACGCATAGACTTAGTGGCAACCTGTTGAGCATATGTTGAATAAGCTAAACCAGGACCATTCATAGGTCCAGCTACCATTATAGCTGATAAAGCTACATCTTGCCACCCACTAAAATCTACTTCTTTACCCAACCAAGCCGCTTCAGCCCCAGCAGTACCAAAGTGTATTAACTCTTCCTCTAATATCTCCCCACCAACACTTTTACCAAACTGAAATAAAGCGCTACCAGTTGCTTTTAAATTTTTTCTAGCAATTAATCCAGCCACGTCATCTAAAGGATTTGTTACAGCTTTCCATGTTTTACTAAGATTAGGTATTGTACCTAAAAACCTAGTAACAGTACCTTCTATTATACCCGTGGAAACTATTAAGCCCCACTTTTGAGTATTACTCATGTTACTGTCATCTCTAGCCTTGACTAATGCTAGTCTAGATTTGTTGTATTGTTCTGGGTCCATTGTTTCCTTCATAGACTCTAACTCAAGAATAGCTTGGTGCGTCATGTCAACGTTTTGTAATTGACCTTCTAACTCTGCTCTTTTACCACCCGCTGCACCAACAGCAAACATACTAGCTGTAGTTGTGGCTATAGCTCCTTCTGTTAATCCTATTGCCGTACCAGCGCCTTGAGTTGCAATAGCAAGAGCTAAAACACCTGATTGTTGAGCCCATGTTCTAGCCGTGTAATTCCAACCACCTTTTGAAAAGTCCATTTCAGGATAAAGCTCTGCGTTGGTCTCTTGCGACGTGTTTATTTTGTTGATAGCCGCTTTGTTACCAAGTAAAGCTCCTGGTTGATAAACTAAACCACTGAAACTAGACTCAACATCATCTTGTACCGCGTCTAGCAATGAAAAGTTTTTCATTGATTTTGCTAGCTCTATGTCGGTTAATCCTAATTGTTTTACTTGGGAATTGTATTGCTCGTTTAAAACAGTGCTTTGCTCAGTGTAGTAAGCCTGTTTTTTGCTAACTGTATTGCTCAAAGCATTTAACTCATCTTGATACTGTTTTGCAACTTCCGCGTTGTTTCCTTTAACCGTGAACAATCCAGTTGTTTTGTTTTGATCTATACTAGTTATGCCATCGCTACCAGCTTTATCGTATATGTCTTGGTATTGTTTTTTAAACTTAGCCGTATCCTTCTCTATAGTAGGTGTAAAGTTTTTTATATCCGCTTTTGTTAAATCGTGCTGCGATACCAATTCCTCTTTTGTGTGTATATTGTTGGCTACTATTAGATTTTGAAAACCACCGTTTTTTAGGTTTTCTTCTTTTATATTAGCAATGTTTTTAACTCTTAAACCAGCAACCCCATCTTTTATTAACCGACCATCGTTAGCTGTTATAGCAGCAAGAGAGCCCTCTAAAGCAGGCATGTTCTCTTTGATCATATTAAATTCAGCCTCCATGTCAAAGTTAGTGGCATTAGCATCCATCCAATCAGTAAACTTTTCTACAAATTGCTTTGGGCTATTAGTGCTTAGCCCCGCGGCTTTCTGCTGCCTCATAAACGTACTTACAGCACTTGATATAGTACTTGATTTTGTTTTACCGTTATCACCCCACACTTCGCCTTCCTCTAGACCCATGTTGTTAGCTATAAGCGTTCCATACCCACTTTTTGTGGTTAGGAATTCATTTCGAACAACCTCATTTGTTTGAGCGGCTATATCCTCTTTAACGGTTTTATCCCCAAAGTTATTCTCTCTACCTTCTTTCGTTTTCTCAGCCAAGAGTTTAGCTTGCTTTTTATTAGGTGGATTATTGTATATATAATCTTGTAACTCCGGTGCTGTGCCCTCAAATAAAATACCACCATTAGCATCGCTAACTGAGTATTCCATATTGTAAGTTCCTTTACCTTTGTCAACCTCATTAATATCAATACCCATGATATTTTTATAGTTCTCTTTAATCCAACCAAATTGTTTCTGATCTATTCTATTATTTTGAAAACCCATAGCATCATCAAAAGCACCACTTACATCTGTTTTAAAAGCGTTTAAGTATGGCATGCCTTCAAGCTTTTTATTATGATCAATTAAAGCTTGCATTTTATCAGCCTCTATTTTTTTTAGCTCGGCGTTAGACGGTCCAAAAGGGTTTAGTGAAAAAGCTTTGCTATCTATTTCAACCTCCTCCATGCCTGGGAGTTTTACTCTAACAGCGTTGCCAGTCATTGGCACGCCACTTTGATTAGTAGATGCTAGTGGTATGTTTCTTTTAAAGTAAGCTTCTAAAGCCTCTTCGTCTAACTCAACTAATCCGCTAGCATCTAAATCATCCACCTCAACCTTAGCTCCCATGTGAGATTCATTAACCGTATTACCCTCGCTATCTGCTTTTAGTTTCCCACCCGAAGAATAGTTTTCCGAGTTGGATGCCGTAACGTCTCCTTCCACAGGGGCATCCGCCGGTGGTGTTTCTTCCTTTACTTCTTCGTCTGCTGGGAAGTCTTCTTCGTAAGCATTAATAACCTCTCTAATACTCTCGTCAGATTGCCCAGAATCCATCATGAATTGTACTATAGATTCTAACTCACTAGTTTCTGGTTCAGTCGCTTCAGTTGATTCGTCACTGTCTCCAACATAGACAACTTCCCCTAAATCGTTTGTCGTATAACCTTCGTCTAATAGCTCCCCGTCTGGGCCTCTATTAAAAGCCGACTGTTCGCCTCTAGCTTTAGATGCTTCTATTTCCTCCATTGAAGGAGCTTTAAGAGTTTCTGGCATTATTTATATTTTATTTATTTTCCTGAGCATATTTAATTTTTTCTGCAGCCGACATACCTGCCATCGGATCCTTGGGATTCTGCTCATTAGCTTTCGGCTTCTTTTTCTTAGCATTAGCTATATATTTGTCTAACCCAATTTTCTCTTTAGAGACTGGATCGTATACTTCATCGGTCCATTTTGCTCCAGAACCAAGTATGTGTGTAGCTATTTGCTCTTCATTCATTTTAGCAATCTCAGCATGTATAGGACTTTCTGGATCACCTAAGCTCTTTAGCTTGTCAAGAGTGTCGTTTGCATCATTACTAGCTTTAGCACTTGAACTCTCGTTGTTACCGAGTATGGTTTTTTCCTTTAGATCACGTTGATCGGGATTAGTAATACCCATCATATTGTTCTTCATAAGACTAGAGTATATTTCAGTTATAATACCATGTGATATCTCTAGGTTGTCTACATTCATAACCTTACTAATTAAATCCTCTCTAAAATCCTCTGGAACTTCATTAGCATCAACTACACCATCTCCATCTCCACCATTTTCTTTTGAATCTAAATAAGCATACTCCGGCAAAGTTAAGTCTATACCTAGTTTATCAAAAGTGTTAAAATCTTTATTCATAAGGTCACTTAAATAATCATTAACGTTTAACCCTGGAAATTCAGCTGGGTTACCATGCAACCAATCTCTTATAGCTTTAGGATCTTGAGGTATTATCTCCCCTACTTTATGCTTTATATCAGCATCACTCATTGGTGCTTTATCTTTATAACCAACCTTTAGCTCTTGACCTAGATCTAGCATTCTATTCCCATTAACAGTCTCTTTCGTCACAAGCATATTTTGCATGTCCTCTAGAGACTTTCTGTCCTTTATAAACATTGGGTTCCCCTTTTCATCTACTTGCTGCTCACCTGTTTCCTCATCCATTAAAGGCTCTTCAGTATCCCACTCATACTTTAGCGTTGGAACACCATCCTCATTATCCTCGTAAACTTCTTTTTTAGTTTTGTTTGCCGCAAAATTTGTTAGAACGTCTATGTCTTCCTTAGTCATAGCATCTGTACTCACCGTATCACCCTCCCAAGAGTCTATTAATGTAGTTAGATTTTCAGCATCGCCAGAGTGCCTAGTCTTTATATCGTTAAGCTTAATGTTTAATTCTGCAATTCTTTTTTGATCACCACCATCAATAGCCTCAAACATCTGCTGCCTTAAAGCTTCTATCTCAGTCTGTGCTTGTCCAAAAGATTCTGGGCCCAACGTTTTTAAAACTGGACCCATTTCCGTAAATTGATTTGTAAGTTTTTGCCCAGCTAATTTTCTTTCTTTTCTAAGAGTTTCTTTTTCAGCATTTACTTCAGCTTGTCTAGCTAGTTTTTTTGCCTGAAGTGCTTCTGTTACTTTGTCTAAGCCGTCATACTGACCTTTGGTGTAAGAAGAGTTCGATTGGCCCATCATCTTACCCATTCTCATGAATTCACTAGTGGAACCTCCTGCGTCATTTCCTGCCATAATTATACGTTTTTAAATTCTACATCTAACAAGCTATAATTTACAAACTTATAACCTTTATACTCTCCAACAGCCTCATTAGGTACTTCATCCGCCATAACACCTTGGATTTTACCATAAAAATCAAATGACCCAGCGGCACCGTCAGGACTCCAAGATTTTACCATATCTGGATCTTTGTATTTGAAATGATATATGTTTATACCTTTAGGCGATTCACCAACCTTTTCTATATCTTTTTTTAATTTTCTATCTGACAAGCCAATTGCTGATGTTGCTATCCCACCAATAGCACTCATCTTATCTTTACTAGCTTGAGCTTTAGCATCTCCCGCGGCTTTAGCATCAGCAGCAGCCATACCCATTAGATTAGATGTTTTTTTGTATTTTAGATCTCTTGCATTACCCGCACCATCAACCTCCGCCGCTTGTAGCTTAGCTGCTTCTGTAGAAGATGCCTTTTGATTAGCAGCTTCTTGGTCGCCAATCATAGCTCCTTCTGCCGCGGCATCTTTAGATCCTTGGTTAGCCATGGTTTGCGCTAAAGCAGCTATACCAGAGCCACCAGCAGCAGCATTCATACCATCCATTATATTAGATCTATTCTGTGCAGAGGTTCTAGCTTGGTTCTCCATTCCTTTTTGGTTGATGGTAAGGTCTTCCATTTTATTTTCTTGGTTAGCCGCTAGATTAGAAGTATCTAAAGCCTCATATTCCTTCTTTTTCTTATCCATCTCAGCCTTAGCTTTTTTCTGTGCAGCAGCTGCTTCCTTCTTAGCTTTACTAGCACCCATAAACTTCATGACCCCAACGCCTACACCTACTGCCGCAACTACAAAACTCATATCATTATTTTTTTAAATTAATTTTTCTTAATATATCTAAAGCATCACATCCCTCTGGTAAGTCCTCATACTTAGTGCAAACCACTTCCTCCTCAACATCTTCAATAGAAGTGTTATCTGTAGCATGCACGGTTATAAATATACACTCCTCATGTGTGTAAATAGCTCTTTTTGTACCTACTTTTGTAATACCTTGGTAAGGTGCTTTTATATGTTCAATCCCATCCTCGGTCAATATAGACATCTCTCCCTTCATTAAAAAGAAAGGATGTTCTTTCTTATGTATCTTTGTTATTATAAGCTCATTAGCAGGGTTGTATATCTCTCTAACATAACACCCACCAGCAAAAGAATGTTTAACTGGGTTGGTTGTGTGCAAAACCTCACCTGTCATACCACCTTCGGCTTCTGTTATTGATTTTTCTAAATCACTAATGTTTTCTCTAAATTCTTTTCTTCTTCTTATTTCCAAACCAATATCCCAAGCTTCATCAAAATCAAAAGAGTGTAGCAACCCTAGTTCCTCTGTAACCTCTTCAAACTGAGCCTTACTCTGTTCTTTTGTCAATGGTTGTTCTTTTACCTGTTTTTCTATGTTATGTCCCATTATATTATATTAAAGTACATATATAGTCACAGTTTTAGTGTTTTATTTACTACTCTCAAAATAATCCGCGCTAACTTGAAACAGCTCAGCTTCACTAGTAGAGTTGTTTCTAATATTAGCTCTAGCGTAATAACCTAGTATACTTGATAAATTAGCCTTGTTATCTTTTGTAAAGAAAATGTAATCACTAGAGGTTGGGTACTCCGATGGAGCCAACAAAGTGTTGCAACTAAACGTGTTACTACTAAAACCGCCGGGCAACACATCTCCTATTAATACAACGCTAGAAGAGTTGATAGTAAATGTAGATGAAGTAGAAGTGTTGACGTAGTAAGCTGTGTCACCAACTTGTAGGGAGTCGTTTAGTT
>Ga0115001_10004161_pt1 | contig 10689 bp, 8 predicted proteins | sample ArcticOcean_MG_C_12_FD_89869 | JGI IMG/M metagenome (GOLD analysis project Ga0115001, IMG submission 89869) | Marine microbial communities from western Arctic Ocean - ArcticOcean_MG_CB8_130 | ecosystem: Environmental > Aquatic > Marine > Oceanic | place: Arctic Ocean: Canada Basin | collected... | reverse complement strand
TATTGGTGTAAGTATTCCTTTATATCCTAATGAACACTTTTATATTATCACTGAGCCATTAGAAAAATTACCCAAAAACTTACCAGTCTTAAGAGACTATAATTCATGTCTTTATCTAAAAGAAGATGCGGGAAAAATGTTAGTTGGAATTTTTGAGCCTAATGCAAAACCTGCTTTTAAAGATAAAGGTGTGGTACCAGAAGATTTTTCTTTCGGTGAATTTCCAGACGATTTTGATCATTTTGAACCTTATTTAGAAAAGTCTTTTCAAAGATTACCCATGTTAAAAATTGCAGGAGTAAGAAAATTTTTTTCAGGCCCAGAATCGTTTACACCTGATACTCAATATCTTTTAGGAGAAACCTCTGAAGTTAGGAATCTTTTTACATGTTGTGGATTTAATAGTATCGGCATAGCAAGTTCTGGAGGTGCGGGCAGAGTTACAGCTGAATGGATGATCAATGGATACATGAGTGAAGATTTATTTTCACTAGACATTAAACGGTTTCAAAAATTTCATTCAAATAAAAAGTTTATAATGGAAAGAGTTACAGAAACTCTTGGTGATTTGTATGGAATGCACTGGCCTTATAAACAACATAAAACATCCAGAGATCAAAGATTACTTCCTTACCATGAAGAACTAAAAAAATCAGGAGCATGTTTTGGTGTAGCAGGTGAATATGAAAGACCAATGTGGTATGCAATAGATAATAAAAAATCAGAATATAAATACAGTTTTGATTATCAAAACTGGTACCCATCTGTTGAATTTGAAACCAAAAATACAGTTTCAAATGTTGGTTTGTATGAATTATCTCCATTTTCAAAATTTGAAATAAAAGGAGAACAAGCACACAATGAACTGCAAAAAATTTGCACAGCAAATATTAAAAACGAAATTGGAAGATCAACTTACACACAAATGCTTAATGAAGCAGGTGGAATTGAAACTGATTTAACAGTTGTTTGTATAGAGCAAAATAATTTTAGAATAATTAGTTCAGCTGCAACAAGAACGCATGATAAAGCACACATTGTAAAATATCTATCACCTAATTTAGAACTTAAAGATATAACTGATGATCTTGTTTGTTTAGGAATTTTTGGACCAAAAAGTAGAGATTTAATTTCTAAAATTTCAAAAGACAATTTTTCAAGTGAAGTATTTAAATTTGGTTCAGGAAAGTTTGTAAAAATAGATCATAAAAAAGTTTGGGTTCAACGATTATCTTACGTAGGAGAGCTAGGTTTTGAAATTTATATTAATAATAACGATGCTAAAGAAGTTTACCAAATAATTGTAGAAGAGGGTAAAAATCATAAACTATCTCATTGTGGATCACATGCTATGGATACCATGAGAATGGAAAGTGGCTTTTTACATTGGGGGCACGATATCTCTCCAGAAGAAAATCAATATGAAGCAGGATTAAATTTTGCAATTAGTTATAAAAAAAAAATAAACTTTATTGGAAAAAAAAGTTTATTAAAAATTAAAGATAAGAAACAAGATAGAAGATTTGTTATGCTTTCATTAAAAGATAGCACTCCAGGTCACCCACTATTATTACGTGAAGAACCAATTTACTTAGGTGAAAAAATTATTGGCAGAACAACTTCTGGCAACTATTCTTTTAACTATAATAAAAATTTATCTTTTGGTTATATAAACTCTAAATATTCAAATATAGAATTAACAAAAATGAAACTATATATAGAGGTTGCTAAACAAAAACATCAAGCTAAGGTAGAAGTTGCCCCATTAAAAAATAAGCTGGTTAAATTTTTATAATTTTAGTTGTCCTATTAAATAATTGATGATTAAATTAAGAAATAAAATTTTAAAATTCAATGGATAAAATAAGGTTTAAAACAAAATTTGTTAATGATGAGTTAGTTCAATTTAAAGATTTTTATAATAATAAAAAAATTGATGTAAATATTTTATTAAATAGAGTTAAAATTGAAAAAAAAAATACACAAATTAAAAGATTTACTTTTTATGTTTTAGCTATTTTTACAGTCTGTTTACTAGGGACTTTAATATTTTAGATTAGTTTAAAAATTACAATAAAATTGATATCAAACAAAAAAAATGCTACTTAGATTATAATTACGCATGGATAACGATAACAATAATTTTACAAATACTCTTAATTTTGGATCAGTATATGCTCCAAATGAAATTATATTTAATTTGGTTATTTCCTTTTTTTTAGGATTTGTAATAAGTCTAGTTTATAAAAAAACGCATAAAGGATTAAGTTATTCACAATCCTTTGTTTTAACAAATATTTTTCTAGCAGTAATTGTATCTATGGTGATTATGATTATTGGAAATAACTTGGCTAGAGCATTTGCCCTTGTAGGAGCACTTTCAATTATAAGATTTAGAACGGTAGTAAAAGATACTAAAGATACTGCTTTTATATTCTGGTCTTTAGCCGTTGGTATGGCATCAGGTACAAGTAGTTATTTTTTAGCCGTTAGTGGCACAATTATAATTTCTTTAATCGCATTAATTTTGAATTATACAAATTATGGTTCTATATTTAAAAGTGAATTTATTATCCAATTTAGAAACACAAATTTTACTAAGGGCAAAAAGAAATTTAATGAAATAATTAATGAATTTAGTAAATCATCAACATTATTAAATGCTGAAGTTTCAGGAGACACCAAGTCAACAAAACTTAGCTTTGATATAATGTTAAAAGAAAATAAATCCTATGATGACTTCATTAATAAACTATCAAAAGTAAAAGGTGTTTCTGAAGTGACTGCTGTGGCTGCAAAAAATGATGTAGATTATTAAAAAAAATATCAATATATGTTTTTAAAAAAAAAAAATTTTTTTATATTTTTATCTTTATTAATTTTATCATTTTTTATTTTTTTATCGGTAAATTTTGAACTACGTAGATCAATTTTCTCTAGAATATTAGTTTTACATGATTTTTACAGAATAAAAAAACTTACCATAGAATTGCAGAATAGAGATTTTAAATTAATAGCTGTAAGACTGCAGGAGTATATTGATTTCTCAAAATTGATTTCCAAGGGTAAAAACTATATGTTTCATGGCATATATGATGCAATAGATTTAGCTGTTTCAAGAGCTATAGAACAGGAAGATTTTAATAATTTAGAAAATATTTTTAAACAATTAATCGATCTTGATAATAGAGTTTATAAATCACATGTTTGGTATGCAAGAGCGTTAAGTGATAATAATAAAGAAGAAGCATTAAAACATCTGGATATTGCTATAGGGATATCACCCTCTGAAAGTGAAGCCTATAGAGAGATTATTAAAATAGGACAAAGCCATGATGACAGAACAATGACATCTAAATATTGTGAAATTTATAAAAAAGCCTTATCTGGAGGAAGTCAACAATCTCATTATTCTCCGTTATTTAATAGTTTTAATAATGACAAGTTTGCAATTAAATTGATTTCAAAAAATAACAAAAAAACTACAGATTATTTATCTGCAACAACGCTACTAAATGAAATTAATATTTATGAATTTTTATTATCAACTGAACTTTTCGAAATAGATCAATTAAATTTATATTTTAGTTCGGCAGAATCTTTAAAAATAAAATTTAAAAAAATTAACTATTATGATGATAACAAAGTCAATGAAATAGATTATAAAGATCTAACTGTAACGAGTCAAAACTCCTATATAGTAGAAAGTGAGGATGGTGTTTCAGTATTTTTAATTCCAAAAAAAGATGAAGTTATAAGAATTAGTCATAGAACTTTTCATAAAACAAAAAAATTACAAATAGTTATGAGCATAGAAAAAATGAATATAGCTAGCAAGTCTTTATGTAAAAATTAAATGAAAAAGACACTAAAACTTTTATTTCTCGGAAGTTTGCCACTATTTGTTATTATTATTATTATATCTTGTTTTAATGTTATTAAAACGGACTTCAGATACGCACATCAATCTTTTATGACTTATCAATATCCATTTGATTGGTTTTCATATAAAATTAAAACTAATATTACCAAATCACTTATAGCTTTTAAAAAAAAAAAAGAAATTGGGCTTCCAATAAAACATATTTATATAAAAGAAAAATTTCAAAAAGAATTGTTAGAAAACACCCCCAGCTCAACAAAAAAATGGAAAGAAGGTCTTTTAATTAATGATGACGGATCGACTGATAAAATAGAAATTAGACTAAGAGGAGATAATCCAGAAAATTGGCTATTTATAAAAAAAAATTGGAAAATTAAAAAAAGAAAAAAAAATATAAGCAATGGACAGAGATATTTTGAGTACCATCCCTTTGACCTTGAGGTTTATTTTTCTGGAAAATTAGCAAAAGCACTTGGTTTAGTAACCCCTAATTTGGAAATTGTTGAATTATTTATAAATGAACAAAGTCAGGGAATACACACTGAAACTCAAACTTTAAATGAAGGATTTTTGAGAAGAAATAAAATTATGCCTGTTAATATTTATAAGGGAGAGTTGATGCTGGCAGAGTCCATAATGGGTATTGAAAATAATTTGTTAAACAGTCCTGGAGCATTAAAAAAAATAGCTTATTTTAATCAAGTTAAAAAAAATAATAAATCTGATCTAAAGTATTTATCTAAAACTTTGCAATTAGCACATAATAGTCAGGAAAGTTATTTAAATCTAATGGAATTAATTGATCTCGATTATTGGTCAAAATTTATAAGTTACCAAATTCTTACGCAAAACTATCATAATGATTACGAGCATAATTTTAGAATGATTTCAGACCCTTGGTCTGGAAAATTTACACCAATTGTGTACGATCCTGTGATCAATGTAAATAATGAAAATAAAAATTTAAATTTTGATCAATCATCGAATGAACTATTTTTATTGTTAAATCAAAGTAGCTATTTTCAAAATTTAAAATTTGAATATATTAACCGTGTATTAAATTCAAAAATTATTGAAAACGAGATAATTGATATAAATCTCTTAGATGATGCAATTAATATTTCCGAAGGAAGGGATGTAGAAATATTATCAAATAATTTTGATTTAATTAAACTTATACTCAAAACTTTTAACAATCAAAATAAATCAAATATTATACACAAACATAAAGAGAAATTTATTAAACAATTATCAATTCATAATAATAATATTAATAATTTTTTATCATCAAAACCTAAGGCTAATTGGTCTAGGACTAATAATGGATTTGAAATATATGTGCATGGAGAAATACCCATATCTGACCTCAATTTATTTTTTGAAGAAAAAAAACCAAAGTGGATTGTTTTAGATATCAATGAAAATGGTAAGTATGATAAAAATGAACTCAAGTTCAATTTAAATGATAACGAAAGTTTTACAATACCATATAGATTTTATGCTAACAGAATACCTTATGCTGATAAAATAACTGATTTAGGCCGACCAAAAATAAAAATATTATCAACAAAATTTAAATTTATTTCTGAAAATAAAAGTATACCAAATAAAATTAACTACATGAACCCATTTTCTGTAAAAGAATATGAACTGAAGTATCAAAACTACTCTTCATTTCCCCTATCTAATAATAACCTACCAATACATTCTAATAAAAATATTAAAAATAAAATTAAAAATAAAATTATTTTAGAAGGCATAATCAATATTGATAAAACCAGAATATATAAAGATTCTGTAGAAATAAAACCTGGTACTATTTTTGAAATAAGTAATGGAGCTAGTATTATCTTTAAAGATAAATTGATAGCATTAGGAACTAAAAAAAAACCAATTTTTTTTAAAAAACAAAAAACACGTGCGTGGGGAACGATAGCTTTACAGGGCGCTGATACAAAAAAAAGCCAATTAAGCAATATAGTATTTGACGGTGGGAGTGGAGATGTGTCTGGACACATCAAGTACACAGGTGCTTTATCCATACAGGATACAAAGGATATAATAATTAAAAATATTTCAATGAAAAATAATTCAAATTTCGATGACATGCTTCACATTGTATATGTTGATAATATTAAGTTGGATAATATTAATATCGAAAATTCTAATATGGACGCGATTGACATTGATATGTCTAATAATGTGGAAATTGTAAATACTAAAATTAGCCAATCTGGCAATGATGGAATAGATTTAATGGAAAGTGATGTTATTATTAGTAATGTTAAAATCCTGAATTCTGGTGATAAAGCAATTTCCGTTGGTGAAAATTCTTTTATGATTTTAAATAATTCATCAATTTCCAAAAATAATATCGGCATTGCAACCAAAGACAAGTCAATTTCATTTATAATTAATTCAAATTTAATTAATAATAATGTTGCACTAAACAATTATAAAAAAAACTGGCAATATGGTTCTGGTGGTATTACTAAAGTATATAGATCTAAACTTAATAATAAAAAAAATATTTCAATAGATAAACACTCTGCTATTCAAATTTTTGATACGGATCTAGATAATAGAAATTTTAAAGAAAAAAAATTTTTTAAAAAAAATTATAAAAATAATTTCTTACTTTTAAATAGAAATGAGTATAAAAAAATTATTAAAAAATTAACGGATAAAAAAATTATAGTAATTAATGATACGAATTATGTAGGCTCAAATAATTAATAAATGAAAATTTACCCAAAAAATAAAACAGAAAGTTTCTCCAGATATGAATTCAAATATCTTTTGCCCCACAAAAAAGCAAACATAATTGAAAATGAAATTAAAAATTTTATGATCTTAGACCAAAACGCAGAAAAAAATAAAAATAAAAATTATTTTGTTAGATCTCTTTATTTTGATAATGAAATTTTTACTAATTTTTATGAAAAAGTTGATGGTATGGAAATAAGAAAAAAATTTAGAATAAGAGTATATTCAAAAGATAAAAATTCTAAATCGCCTATTTTTCTAGAAATGAAAGGGAGAAGAAACCAAAGAACATATAAATTAAGAACTAAAATTGATAAAAAACATATTCGTTATCTTGTTAATAATGAAAACTTAAATTATTTATCTAAAATTTACACGAATCAAAATAATGTAATCAATCATTTTATATATGATTCATTAAAAAAAAAAATTAAACCTAAGGTATTGGTAGACTATGATCGTAAAGCTTATTTTAATAAATTTGGACTTCTATTTAGGCTAACTTTTGACAATAATATTTTAGCATCTCCTGCCAGTGGTTTATTTGACACAAAAAAACTTAATTTTAAAGAAACTAGAGCAGGGTATACTGTACTTGAGTTAAAATTTGAGAGAAGTATTCAACCATGGTTTCATAGAATCATTCAGAATTATAATTTGTCTAGGATTTCTATTTCTAAATTTGCTATTGGTATGGAAAAAAGTGGCTTTGGTCATGAGACCTCTGAATAAAAAGGTAATAATGCAAAAAAAATTTTTTTTTTTAGTTTTTAAATATAATTTTCGTTCAATTTACTTTAATAATTTTATTAAGATAAAAAAAATTAAAGATTATAGATTATGGAATTTAAGTGGTCCCCTTAAATATTATCTATTTGGAATATTCATTATTTTCTTTGTTCAAAGATTTCACTTTTTTTTTAAAAATTGCACATTAATTTCTTGCGATGGTCAACCAATCTTATCTTATAATGCTATTAATTTATGGTTTGGAGGTACTAGTGGTAAAATACCAATGAATCATAGAAAGCTAAAAAATAATTGTCACGTTTTTGAAAATTTTATCATAAAAGAAAAAAATTTAATTAAGTTATATCCTCATAATTTAAAATTGTTCTTTCCAAGAAAAAAAATAAAGATCGTTTTTATTGGAAATTTTACACTTTATAACCTGAATGTAATTAATAAAATTTGGCAAATAGAAAAAAAAAATATATTTAATAACTGTGAGATTATCGAAAAAAAAATATTTTGGAAAAAATATAATTTAGATAATCATCCAAATATTTATAATTATTACATTGCAATAAAAGATCTTTTAAGATTTAATTTAATCATTAAATTAAAAAAAAGTTTTAGACATCAACTTGTTGTTGTTGGTGATAATTGGAAGCCTTATATTAAATCATCACTAAAAAGTAATTATAACTCAAAATATATCTCATCTCTTTATAACGGAAATATTTGTCTAGATTTTGGTTCAAAGTGGGGAACTAATAGTCTTTATCCCAGATCAATAGATATACTTGAAAGTGGAGGGCTTTTATTACAATCTGCTCAATCTGACTCCAGAGAGATATATGATAAAAATTATAAGAATATATCATTCAATAATTTAGGTGAAATATCAACACGAATTAAAACTTTATTAAAAAATAGTAGTAAAATTAAAAAATTATACGCTGATCAAAGTGAATTATTTAACGGTGTAAACTCAAACTACAATACATTAAAAAAAATTCACTTAATATCTAAAAAAAATAATTAATTTATTTAGGATAATTATTTTTATACCAATTAATAGTTTGTGCTAGACCATCTTTATTTTTTATTTTAGGTTTCCATCCCAAACTTCTTATAATTGTACTGTCTAAAATTTTTCTCATTGTCCCATTCGGATAAGATAGATTATAAGTAAGTTTATTATTATTTTTTAAAAGTTTGCATATTATTTTTGCAAACTGAGCAATTGTATTCTCAGTACCACACCCAATATTGATTACTGGCAAAAATCTTATTTTTTTTAAAAGAACTTTGTCATTTTTAATTTTTTTTTTTATTATAAATAATATTGCATTTGCTAAATCATCCACATGCATAATTTCTCTTTTAGGTTTGCCATTTCCCCAAATTTCTATGGGTTTGTTTTTTGTATTTTTATTTTGTATAATTTTTTTTATCATCGCTGGTATAAAATGACTATTTTGTGTATTAAAATTATCGTTTGGACCATATAAATTACATGGCATTAATGTTAAATACGTTCTTTGATATTGTTTATTATAAAATTCGCACATTTTTAAACCAATAATTTTAGCTAGAGCATAAGCTTCATTAGTTTCTTCTAAGCTACCAGTTAAAAGATAATTTTCCTTTATTGGCTGCTTTGACATTTTTGGATAGATACATGAACTTCCTAAATTTATAAAATGCTCAATATTATTTAAATGGGAAGATCTAATTAAATTAGTTTGAATTTGTATGTTCTCGTTTAAAAATTGAGTCGGATATGTTTTATTAGCCACTATCCCTCCTACTTTCCCAGCACAGTTGATAATAATATGGGGTTTATTTATTTTTATAAATTTATTAACTTTATTAGCATCTTCTAAATTTAATTTCTGTCTATTTGCAGTTATAATTTTACCAAATTTTTTTTTAATAAGCAATTTGTGTAAAGATTTTCCAACCATTCCATTATGACCAGCTAAAAAGACAGTTATTTTTTTCATTTAACTAATTTTTTTTTTTATATTAATATTATAATAGAGTTTAAAGATATCTCTTATCGTTATCAAAATGTTTTTCAAAACTATTGACGATCCTGCTCTAAAATTACTTGGAAAGCTATGTATTCCAACTTCATCAATTTTATATCCTAAGTATTTAGCCTTAATAGCAAGCTCAGCGCCTATAAATGGACTATTTGTAGTAAGTTTAATTTTTTTTAATATCTTTTTATTTACCAATCTTGATCCACTTGAAATGTCTTTAAAATTTATATTAAATAAGGCCCTTAACATGGCATTATAAACCCAAGAAATTATTATTCTTGTTGTTTTATATCTTTTTTTATACCTATAAGTAATGACAAGATCATTTAATTCATATTTTTTTAAAATTCTTGGCAAGTCATTTAATGCAATTCCAAATTCACCATCCCCATCAACTGCGTAGACACATTCATATTTGCTATTCTTAAAGCCAGTTCTTATTGCTGCCCCATACCCATAATTTTTTTTGTGGAATATAACTTTAATTTTTTTATTATTTTTACTATATTTTAATGCAACTAAACCAGACTTTTCAGGACAATAATCGTCTATTATAATTATTTCATATTTTATTTCTAATTTTTTTAATATTTTTAAACTTTTATCAATTACTTTTTTTACAGTATATTTATCTCTGTATAGTGGAAAGATTAGACTAATTGATTGTGGATTATTCATGACAATCTATGTTAAGTTGCTTAAAAATAATTTTTAATTATATTATATATTAATTTTAAACAAGATGTTTTTATTTCACTATAAATCATTACTCACTTTTGTTAGATCTTTAAGTTAAATGAATTATAAATCCAATAATTTTTTTAATCTTTTACTAATATCAATAATTATTTTTATAATATCATATAAATGGAAATCTATTGGAATACCGCTTGTTAACCATAATCAAGTAGTTGGCAACATAACTCTAAAGGACTATAATCCAATAAATGATACAATTAGATATGTAATTTTTATTTCTTTACCTATAATTTCCTTCATACTTTTTAATTATTTTTTTAATAATAAGAGCGTAATAGCAGTATCTGATATTTTAAAAAAAACCTCATATGATAATGAAAATCTAAATATTAAAGAACATAAAGCAATATTTTCGCTATTAACTTTCTTAATAATTTTGGAAATTGCAACTTTAGATTTATCTCATTTTATGCTCGACACCTTACATGATGGTGATTATTTAACCCCTGCTCAAAACTATCTTTTTTATAATCAAATATGGACCTCTTCTTATACGGTTCATGGTGG
>Ga0115001_10004160_pt1 | contig 10693 bp, 10 predicted proteins | sample ArcticOcean_MG_C_12_FD_89869 | JGI IMG/M metagenome (GOLD analysis project Ga0115001, IMG submission 89869) | Marine microbial communities from western Arctic Ocean - ArcticOcean_MG_CB8_130 | ecosystem: Environmental > Aquatic > Marine > Oceanic | place: Arctic Ocean: Canada Basin | collected... | reverse complement strand
AGGTTATCAAACATAAAATCAGCTTTATAATTTGAATTTGCATAAATTCCTCCAACTTTAGCCGCACACAAAATAATAATATCTGGTATTTTATCTTTTAAATATTTTCTAACTTGATTAAAAAAAAATAAATTTAATTGTTTTCTATTGGGTGCTAATATTTTATAATTTGATTTTTTGGCTTTTCTAAAAACAGCAGAACCTACCATCCCAGTTGAGCCAAGTATTAAAAGTTTTTTTTTCAACGTATAACTCTATTATAAATGTAACCCATAACTCTAATAAACAAACTATCATACCTACCATCTAAGTAGATATTTTTGCCACTATCGATCTTATTATTTTTTATACTGCGTTTTTTATTACAAATAAATATTTCCCCTAATTTCTCCTCAACCTGCTTCTTAGCTTCATATTCAACATAAACATTTGTAAAGCTTTTACCATTTTGCTTATTATCTGCTTTAAGTAAAATAAATTTTGAATATCTATCTATATAAGCTTTTTTTATGTAGGGTTGATAAAAACTATCATTACAATATTTATCAACATTAATCTCCACAAAAACCTGATTCGAAAAGCTGACTTTATCAAAATAATCAAAGCTATTGTATGACATCAACTCATATATTTTATCTCTACCTGAAACAAAGAATATTACTACTTGATCATCTAATTTAATTTTAGATGATTGAGTATTGTTACTTTTAAATATCCTTTGTTGGACAAGATCATGAGTTAAAATAGCTTGAAATCTTTCTTTAATTAAGTTGTGCTGAAAAAATAAAAAATTAGAGATGAGTATAATAAATAAAATTAAAGTCATATCTAAAAAAAGTTTTTTAAAATTATTTTTAATAAATTTTAATGATAAAATGATAATAAATGCAACTATAACTGAGATAGAGGTAAGAGCTCTATTATTATATTTAATGAATTCCATGCCGGTATCTGCAAGTGCGTGCATCAAAATATTTAAAAAGATAACAGAAAATATCATGAATAAATAAATAATAGATAATCTTTTTTTATTAGATTTATTAAATTTAATAAATTTAATTTTTTTATTAGAATTAACAAAAGCAAAATAAAATAAACTTAAAGTTGAAATATGTAATAATAACATGATGTCAAATTTTTTAATGCTATAAAAAATGTTTTGAAAAAATATTTCAATTGAATGAAATATTATATTAAAAGTTAACATTGTATTTACCAGAATAAGAAACATCAATTTCTTAATATCAAGAGATGAAAGCTTAATTCTCGATAAATCAATATCAAATATACTTGGGAAAACTTTTTTTTGTAAATAAAGAATTAATAACATAATGCAAATAATAATAAATGAATTGAATATAAATAATTTGTTTTTTTTAAATAGTAATGGGAAAAAAAAACTAATACCTAATAAAGGAGAAGCACTTTCATAGGTTAAAAACATCATCAATACAAAAAAATAACTTAATATCAAATGCTTATAGTTCTTGTAATCAATATGTTTTTTTAAAAAATATAAAGAAAGAGACCATAATAACAAAGATAGTGCACCAATACCTTGCATTGCAGGTGAATAAAAAATTGTGTAGGAAAAAAAAGGAAATATTAAAAAAATTATAAATAATTTTTTTAGAAAGATATCATTTATTAAAAAATTAAAAGTTTTCAATAATATGTGAATAAAATAAATATATATTATAATGATAAATAAAAAATAAACTAAAAAGATTGGCCAAATTCTTGTAAGTAGTGAGAAATAGATACAAGATAAGGGTCTATTATTATTTACGTTACACATCCATTCAGTGGCATGACCAATTTCTAAACTATGAAACATTACTATGCCAAAATCATCCTGAATAAAATAACCAAAAAATATAATTGGCACATAACCTAATATAAAGAGATAAGCTGTAAATTTAGTTAAGCTAAGATTGCTAATTTCTTCAATTAATTTTTTCATTTATTAAGAATTCTTTTTGAAGATCTATATATCGGTTTAGGCAGTAATAAAAAAGTAATTCTTAATAAAAAAGAAATTAAAGAAATTGGAAAAAAAAGATAATTTTTTTTAATAATTAGTTTGAGTATTAAAAACTCGGAAATTATTGAAGATATACTTTTACGTCTAGAAAACGTTTGATTATCAATATGGCAACTAACTAAAGGCTCATTTAAGTTAAATATCTTATATTTAGAAAGTTTAGCAAGAAGCCAAAGTGCATAATCTTCTTTATATTTAATATCAGGATAACCACCTAATTTTAATATTTTACTTTTTTTGTACATTATTGACATATGATTTAAAGGATTAAAAAATAGATAATTAAGCAAACTAGGTTCTGCTATCATATTTTTTTTAAATTTCTTATTTTTATTGATCTCAAATATTCCTGTCCCCACAATATCAACTTTATTTTTTCTTAAAAACTTAATCTGTTTATAAAACCTTGAAGGGTCATTTACATCATCAGAATCTACTCTTGCTACAATTTCATACTTAGCAATCTTTAATCCATAATTTAAAATTTTTGTAAGTCCTAATTTTTTTTTAAACACTAATTTAATTATATTATTATTTTTGCAAAAATTTTTTAAAAAAAGTTTTTTTTTTTTTGAAATTGGTCCATCGATTAAAATTAAAAACTCATTTGGTAATAACGTTGATAGCATAACTGAATCTAATGATTTTCTTAAAAATTTAAATTTTACTTGATTATGAACAGGCATTAATGCAGTAAATTTCATTATATAATCTCTAAAACTTTTACAAAACTTTCTTGACAGTTTTTTTTATTAAAGTTTTTTAAATAATTTAGTTTTGCAGTATGCTCTAGTCTTTCATTAAAAAAATGATTATTATTAAGACTTCTAATATTAAATATTATTTGATTCAAACTTTGGTTTATAATTCCCCCTTTTAATTTGTTTATGCTGCCTACATCATATGACAGAAAAAATTTTCTCAATGAAATTCCCTCAATCAAACTGAGTGGTGAAACTTCAGTTATTGAAAGGTTTATTAAAAACCATGAATTGATTATTTCATCTACAATAGATACTTCTCTTTCATTAAATAATAAAATATTTCTTAGATTATTATCTTTAATTTTTTTTTTTAATAAATTTAAATATTTATGATCATACTTGTTAAAAATTATTTTAATCTCTATATCTAAATCTTTTATTCTTTTTGATATTTCTACAAGTTCATTTTGATTTTTAATATGGTTTACATAACCTAAGCATAAAATTGTTTTCTTATTTTTTTTTTGTTTAGCTTTCTTAAAATCATAATTTTCAAATCTTGAAAAATTATTATATGAAATTATTTTTTTTTTATATTTTTTAGCAACGTTAGTATCGTAATGTCTGTGATCTAAACTATTAAGATCTAACGACATTATAATATCACTATTTTTTAAAATTTTTTTTAAAATTGGAATGTAAACAAGCCAAGCTAAAAATCTTAAGATATATTTAATTTTTAATTTATATGGAAAAACTGAAATTCCATGGCTAATAATTATTGTTTTTATTTTTTTTTTTTGAGCTTTCATTAAGAAAATTTCCGATATGACTGTTTGCAGAGATTCCACGATTATAATGTCTGGTTTAATCTTATTTATAATAGTGTCCGTCTTATTTAAGAAATAATTATAATTAGTTAAAAAATTTAAAAGATTTTTTACATCAAAATTAACATCTGTAGATTTATGATTAATACCAACAGTCGTTACATTATAACCCATGTCTTTTAGAATTTTTGCATGACTTAAGGAGGAAAAACCTAGACCCGTTTTATTCTCTGGACTCCATTCTTTTGATATTATTAATATTTTTTTATTAACAAATTCACTATGCACTTTATTATTCCCCTAACATTAAGTTCATTGATTAAATCTATATAACTTTTTTTTTTTAAATAGTGTTTTAAATTTTTTTCTCTAATTTTTTGTAAATTCAAGTTTGCTTGATTTTTTTTTGAAAAAGAATTTTTTATATTATAATGATTTATAGTTTTTTTTTTTACTATTTTATATTTATATCCACACCTATAATATTTAGATAAAGTGCCATAGTTTTCTGGATTTTTGTCTATATTGCAATATTTAAAATTTGTTAAAAGGTTTTTATTAATTACCCATGAGCTATGTATCGTTGGATTATCTAAAATTAACGTTTCATCTACGATACCTTTTGAATAATGTTTAAATGAATTTGAGTAGATTAAATATTTATTATTCTGCTTATATTGTTTTATCATATACTCACTATGATCTCTTTTCCAGCTATCATCTATATCTAGTCTAAAAATTAGGTTTGTCCTTATCTTTTTCAAACCTTTATTCAAAGATTTTAATATACCTAAATTTTTTTTATTTTTTATAAATATTAATTTAATTTTTTTATTTAAAGTTTTATTAATAATTTTTTTACTATCAATTTTTAATATCCCGTCATCTATAAAAATAACCTCATATGGTAATATCTTTTGCTTATTAACAGATTTTAAATATCTATAAATAAATATTAAAGAATTTGAGTTTGAAGAAGTAAGTAAACTATATTTCATCTAATTATCGTACCTTCAATTTGCAAATTGTGTTTAAAAATATTTTTTTTAGCCAACCATTTATATGGTAAAATCCAATTTCTTGATTGGGAGATAAATACAGCCCACCAACAAAAAGTTGAATTAGAGGCAATACCACCTGATGCATTTTTAATAATATTAAAAGCGGTATACTCATTACATTCTATTAATTTAGCATTAACCCCTGTATCTTTTATGAACTTTTTAGCTATATCTTTATCATGAGACAAAACGTAAATAGGCTTATCATAAAATAATTCTACATTTTGAATATAATATGTGTCTGATAGCACATGGTGAACTTTACTATCAATAAAATCCCCTCTACGTAGATGTATTACGTAATATTCATGATCAATGACTTTTTCATAGCAATTATTATTTAATACAATTTCATTTCTTAAAAATTCTGCAAAAAAAATATCTTGCCAATAACCATTAAAAGAACGGATAGGAAGACTCAAATTTTTCTTTAAAAGATTACTAATTATAAACTCAGTTCTATAAGCAAAAATTTTATCAATTATTTTTGGACTAACATTTGTTATTGGATAATTAAAGTTATTTAAGAAATTATTTAATTCAAATTTTCTTAATTTTTGATTATGAAACCATGAAATATTAAGAGTTATATCAAAATTAAATTTTTTAGATAAAAAATTAGCAAATGCATATTGAAATAATTGATTTCCTAATCCTCCTTTAATATAAACGATTTTAGCTTTCTTATTATCCATTCAAGAGAAACAATTAACAGATAAAGCTTAATAATAAAGCCTAAGTTATGAATGAAATGACCTCTAAATAATGAAATTACCAAAAATATGAATATGCATTTTCTAAATTCATGATTGACAGTTAATGTTTTGATTAACATTGTGATAATTGTAGAATATAGCAAAAATACTATTGGATAATTAATAATTGAATCTATTCCTCTGAGTGAATAAGTTGGTAATTCATTACTCACAAAATAGTTTTTGACCGTATAGTTTAAATAGAAAAAATCTTTTAATAAAAAATTAAAATTATCCTTTAACAAAATTGAAAAATTATCAATTGTAAAATTGTTTAAAAATTTAATTGTACTTAAAAACAAGTGCAATGGGTCAAAAAGTACATAAACTAATGACTGATTTGTATAATAAAACCTATAGAGTATAGAAAAAATTATCAATCCAAATATTATAAAAAACGTTAAATAATTTTTTTTTTTAATTTCTATAATAAATAGAAGCATACTAAAAATCAAAATAAGTTCTATTCTTGAAAGCGATAAAAAACTAAATATAATAATTAAAGATAAGCCAAGTAAAGATAGTTTTCTGTTATCATTATAAATACTTACTGATAACAAGAGCAAGATATTTATATGAGTATTTCTTTTATCTAACAAATCATTATATAGGGTTGATCTATAAACTATCTCAGTATTTATATAATATTTAATTATATTAAAGATATCTATGATTATAAAAAACATACATATAAAAATCAAAAAATAGAAGGCTAAAATAAATTCTTTTCCCTTCACAGCTTTTATTTTTTGTAAAATAAAATAGTAATAATAAAAAATAATTATAAGGGCCAGTATACTAAAAAAATTATATATAAATAAATTAGTATCTAAATATTGATTTATAAAAGACACCTCACTAAAAAAAACACTATTAGTGGAAATATCATTTTCAAACAAGAATATACCTGGTGTAATAAAATAATAAAATAATAAGGGTAGAAATAAAATTAAATATCTATTTATCATTTTTTTTTATTCTAATATAGTACATGTCTATCAATAAAAAATTGATAACATGTACTAAAATAAAAGATAGGCATAATTCTAAGATGTTTTTAGAAAAGATAATCAAAATTATAAAAATAATAAGAGTAATTAAATTGATGTATAGAAGCTTATTTTTAGAAAAATTTTTGTATATATAATCATATTTTAAACCAGAGATACTATTAATTAAAAAGGCAAGTGAAATAATTACAAACTCAAGGGCATAATTTTCTATAATCACAAATAATGAATAAATTAATTCCATATTCATTTGAATAAATAATTGCTCTAATAAAAAAATTTTCTTAATAAGAAGATAGACTATTCCAATAAAAAAAAAGCACGTAATAAATTTTAAAAATATATTTTTTTGATTAATATTTTTAATACCTGAGGTTATTTCAAATCTTTCTTTTCTATATATAACTTCTGTTAAATATTGAAAAAAAGAAGATATCTTAAATATTATAAAATAATCTGCAGAAAGATTGGATAAAAACTTATTACAATACAGTTTATCAATAGTAGTTAAACTTGTTCCTAAAAAATTATTTAATAAACTAATTATAGAGAATCCTCTTTTTTTTAGATGAAATTTTACAGTAAAAAAAAACATACCTATCATAGAGATAATATTGATTAAAATTATACTGTAATAAAAACTTAAATCATAAATATAGACGATGTATAGTGCGACTGTTTTTAATAAAATTAAAATGAACACATAGTAAGTATTGAGTCTTTGCAAATTAAATCTAGCAAAATATGCTGTGTTTAATAACATAGTTGCCATAGACCCAAGTGCAGTTATAAAAAATAAAAAAAATATGAAATTTTGAACTATGTAAAAAAAACTAATTAAGATTATAATAATTGAAAATAAATAAAAAAAATTTTTTTGTATGTTTATAATTTTTTGATTTTTATAACTCTCTATATAAAATTGAATTGAACCAAGTATTGATATTATAATTTGAGATAATACAGTAATTTCAATATACTTTAAAAACTCTTCATTAAATTCTTTAAGTATGGATAAAAAAATAAATTGTAAGACAATACTTATAAATGATAAAATATAAAATTCTATTGTTTTTATCATCTTTGCTACTATAAATTTATTTAAATTTTTTAATAATTATTAATATTTGATATGGTTTATATTTTTTTATGTTCATTAACAATCAGCATTATCTTATTCTATTTTTTTAAAAAAATAAGCTTTAAATTTAATCTTGTAGATAAGCCTGATGAGCTTAGTGTTCATAAAAATATAGTACCCACAGGTGCAGGCATTATTTTTTGTATAACTTTTGTCTGCTTGTTATTTTTTGCCAACTTTCTTTCTAATTATAATATTTTAGATATCATACCCCCTAAAAACTTTATTATTTTTCTATCTTCTCTTTTACTTCTTACAATAATTTCTTTTTATGATGATTTAAAAAAAATACATCCAGTAATTAGATTATTTTTTCAATTAACAATAATTTTTTTCTGTTGTTCTTTGTTTGATACAACCATACCAAATATACCTTTAAAACTTTTAATTATTTTTATTGTTTATTTTTGGGTCTACACTATTAATATAATAAATTTTACTGATGGTGTTGATGGCTTTCTTGGCCTTAACTCTTTAAATTATTTTCTTTGTACTTCAATTTTTTATGCTGTAAATTCTTCAAGTGATTTTGGCTATTTGGTTTCAGTGATATCCGTAGGTATAATGATCTCATATTTATATTTTAATAAACCAAAAGCCATGCTTTTTATGGGAGATACGGGTAGTATATTCTTGGGTTTTTTAATTGGCTATATTGCTATTAAACTTATATTTATCGGCAGATACGATATTATTATTTCTTTATTAGCTTATACTTATCTTGACTGTACTCTTACAATATTAAAAAAAATACTAACAGGCAAAATGCCATGGGCTAGATTATTTGATTATTATTTTCTTATACCTGTAAAAAATAATCAACCTCATAAAAAAGTATTTTTAGCAAATCTTGTTTATAATATTTCTATTTTTATTATAGTTTTAGTTCAGATATTATTTGAGATAAAAATTATTTGTATATTATCTTTGCTATGCGCTATTATTTTGATCTATTATTTCAAGTCTTTTGAGAAAGCTCAATATCAGAAATAACCATATCTTTAATCATTTTTTTTAAAGAAATTTTTGGTTTCCAATTTAGATCTTTTTTAGCTTTAGAAGCATTACCCTCTAAATGATTAACTTCATTTGGTCTAAAATATTGACTGTTAATTTTTACCAAGATTTTATTATCCTTACTATTAAAGCCAACTTCATTTAAACCTTTACCTCTCCACTTAATCTTAACATTTACAACATTAAAGGCTTCTTCAACAAATTTTTTCACTGTATAGCTTTTTCCAGTAGCTAAGACATAGTCTTTTGGAGTTTTTTTTTGTAACATTTTCCACATACCTTCCACATAATCTCTTGCATCACCCCAATCTCTTAGGGCGTTTATGTTTCCCAAGATTAAATTACATTTTCCTGTAACATGATATTTTGCTACTGCTAGTGTAATTTTTCTTGTAACAAATGTTTCGCCTCTTATTGGGCTTTCATGATTAAAAAGTATTCCGTTACAAGCAAATAAATTGTAGGCGTCCCTATAGTTCCTTGTTATCCAATAAGAAAATAGTTTTGACGTGCCATAAGGGCTTACAGGTGCAAAAACTGTTTTTTCACTTTGTGGAGCTGGGGTACTCCCATACATTTCAGATGTGGATGCTTGGTAGAATTTTATTTTCTTCTTGCTATTTTTTATCGATTCTAGGATTCTTAAAACACCTATTGCATCAGCATTTGCTGTATATTCTGGAGTTTCAAAGCTTACTTTAACATGTGACTGTGCTGCTAAATTATAAATTTCATCAGGAGATATTTTTTGTATCAATGATTGAACATTGAGAGAGTCAGTTACATCTCCATAGTGAAGATTAAATATTCCATTTTTTTGATGAGTATTATAAATTTTATCTATTCTGCTAGTATTAAATGATGACGATCTTCTTTTAATACCATGAACTATGTAGTTTTTTTTTATAAGAAAATCGCTTAAGTAAGCACCATCTTGTCCTGTAACTCCAAATATCAATGCTTTTTTTTTCATAATTTCATTTATACTTTAGTATATATAACTGATTAAAAAGACAATAATATTTTATCATTTTTTAATATAAATAGCATCACCCCAATGTTCACTTTCGGGAGTGGATGTCATAGATCTATAAAAACCATATATTTCCAAAAAATTATCCAAGTCATCTGCTAGCGCACAACCTTCATACATTTCTTTAAAATTAATTTCAGTATATATTAAATCAAAATTTTTCAGAATATTAACTGAACCTTTCAAGACTAGCAATTCAGAACCCTGAATATCCATGTTAAGCATATTGTAATCCTTTATATTATATTTTGAATCAAATTCATGATTTAGTGTAGATGAAGAAATTTTAATTTCTTCAATTTTTTTGATCTCAGGATACATTACAGAATGTTCTTTTAGATTAAGTACTGAGCTACTTTGTGAATTAGATGTAATATTTAAATTAACCTCTCCTAACGAATCTAGTAAAGCTTTATTTTCTAAATAGATATTCATATTAAATAGAAAACTAAAAATAGAACTTTTAATTTTTAAAAATTTAATCAAAGATGGATTCGCCTCAAAAAGCAATATATTTTTAATTTTTAGAGATCTATATAAATTTAACTCTTCAGCTTTATGAGCACCAACATGAACTACGCCTTTAATGTTAATTTTATTTTTTGTTAGAAATTTTTTTATATCTATATACATGGTTAATATTAATTTTTAAACTGTGATAATAATTTTATAGTTTGTTTTTTCATGCTGTAATTATCTGTTAACCATTTTTTTGGATTTTTATTTTGTTTGATTAATATTTGGATGTTTATTTTAAAGGTATTAAAATTTTCAAAACCTAGACCATTATATCTTTCATCTAAATATGGACATGGGACAGCTAAAGTAGATAAGCCTTTAGTATAAATTTTTTTTTTATTATAAACTAAAGAAGGTACATTAGCCGCCCACGACTCAAAATACATAATTCCTTGAGACTCACTTTCAGAAAAAAAAACAGAATGTTTTGATTGAGCTAAAAGAGAATAAAAAAAGTTAATTTTGTATTTTCCATAAAAAATAATTTTAATTTTATAATTTTTTTTAAGGTGTGAGAGGCATTTATTTAAAAGAATCTTATCTTTAAAAAATTTTATATAAACTAAAAAATCATATTTT
>Ga0115001_10004152_pt1 | contig 10701 bp, 5 predicted proteins | sample ArcticOcean_MG_C_12_FD_89869 | JGI IMG/M metagenome (GOLD analysis project Ga0115001, IMG submission 89869) | Marine microbial communities from western Arctic Ocean - ArcticOcean_MG_CB8_130 | ecosystem: Environmental > Aquatic > Marine > Oceanic | place: Arctic Ocean: Canada Basin | collected... | reverse complement strand
GACCGTTTTTTTGCCGAGTGTTACTTCCTGGGTCTTGCTCCAAGTATCGTGAAAGAGAATATTTCCGTTCTTTAAAAGATGGATATCATGATGGCCGGCGTGCCCCCGCTGTGGACCCGCTGTTTTTTGCTTCCGTAAACCCCACATGGATGGAGCCAGTGACTCTCACTGATCCATCCAATTATTTTTTCTATCTCTAAATTCCAAGTAACCATCGTAATATCTCACAGCGATCATGAAATTCCTAGCCTTCCTCCTCCTCTCCTTGTGTGCCCATGCCACAAAACCGCAGAGACTTTTCGACGGTAAAACTCTCGATCAATGGCAAGGCACGCCGGGATTCTGGAGTGTCGAGGATGGTGCCATCACCGCCTCGATCGAAGACGGTAACACCCTTTCCAAAAACGAATTCCTCTATTGGAAAGGTGAAGTCGCTGACTTCGATCTTAACCTCCACTATCGAATCACGGGCGGTCCCACCGCCAACTCAGGCATTCAAATCCGCTCTCAGAAAGACGCCTCGGGACACGCTGCCGGGTATCAATGCGATCTCGACGACGGCAAGCTCTGGCTCGGCCGAATCTACGACGAACATGGCCGCGGTCTCATCGCCGAGCGCGGTACTCTCACCAAGATTTCCGGAGCTGGGCAGAATCACTCCATCCCCTTCTCCGAATCTCCCTCACTCACGCGCTTTGCCAAGACTGAGGACTGGAATCATTACCTCATTCGCTGCCGCGGTAATCGTATCGAGATCCACATCAATGGCACCCACTTCACGACCCTCGAGGACTACCAGAAAAACCAAGCTGATCTCAGCGGACTCCTCGCAGTCCAAATTCACAGCGGAGCCGGCCCCGCCAAAATTCAATTCCGCGATATCATCCTGACATCATTCCCGCAAAGTATTCCAAAACCTCAGTCTTCCTCCGAGAAACCCACCGAAGGAATCGTCCCTCCCGACGCCCCCAACATTGGATTCGAAAAGGGCAACTATGAGGGCTGGGAAGAAACCGGAACCGTTTGGAACAAAGGCCCAATCAAAGGCGACAGCATCGCCGTCCGGGGTCGCGGAAATTCCTCTCACAACGGCAACTTCTGGGTCGGTGGCTACGAACTCTGGAACACCGATCAAGCTCAGGGAACACTCACTTCCAAGCCCTTCAAAGTCACCCACCCATGGTCAACCTATCGCATCGGAGCCGGTTCCCTTTCCGAAACCTACGTTGAAATCATCGACGCCAAGACCAGCAAGATCATCCACAAAGCAAGCGGTCGGGGCGAAGTCGAGGACATGGCCCAGAACACCGTCGATCTTAGCGCCCACCTCGGGAAAATGATCCGCCTCCGCCTCGTCGATGAACATTCCGGCCCTTGGGGCCACCTCAACTACGACGATTTCCGCTTTCACGAAAAGAAGCCCACCGCTTCCTCGGATCCAAACACGTCCCGCCTCTCCTCCAGCCCTCTCCTTTGGAACCTCAAACCTAATCCGGCAGGAAAGCCAGACGACATCACCAGTCGCATCTTCGTCCCGGAAGGTTTCCAGATCGAAACCATCGCCCGCGAACCGCAGCTCCGCCAACCCATCGCTTTTACCTTCGACAGCCGGGGCCGCATCTGGATCGCCGAAGCCTTCTCCTATCCTCGGCGACGCTCCAACGAAGAAGCTAGCGATCGCATCATCATTCTCGAAGACCAGGACGGCGATGGCTCGTTCGAAACCCACAAAGTCTTCGCCGACAATCTCAACCTCATCAGCGGCTTCGAAGTCGGCTACGGAGGCGTCTTCGCGGCCTGCGCTCCCGAATTCCTCTTCATCCCAGATGCCAATGGCGATGACAAACCCGACGGCCCACCCGAGGTCCTTCTCGACGGCTTCGCGCTCCGGGACACGCACGAAACGCCAAACTCTTTTCTTTGGGGCCACGACGGCTGGCTTTACGGCTGTCACGGCGTTTTTAACAATTCCCTCGTCGGCAAGCCCGGCACTCCCAGGGAAGAACGCGTCGATCTCCAAGCCGGCATCTGGCGATTCCACCCCGTCACCCACGACTTCGAAATCTACGCCCACGGCGGATCCAATCAATGGGGTCTCGACTACAGTGCCGACGGCTCCCTCTTCATGACCCACTGCCGTAGTTCCTGGGGACTCGGCCCTGTCAGCCAGGTCTTCCGTGATGGACATTACTGGACGCAAAACAACGGCAACCACCGCGACTTCATCGCCACCGATCGCGAAGGTTGGAGCCGCACCGATCTCCCCCTCTTTAACCTCTGCGAATCCATCGCGGCCTATGGCCATGGCGAAGGCGGCGCGGGAAAACAAGGTTCCCGCTCTATCTTCGGCGGACACTCCCACGTCGGATCCATGATCTACCTTGGTGACAACTGGCCCGAGGAATATCGTGGAGATCTCTTCACCCATAATCTTCACGGACACCAACTGAACCGCGAACTCCTCTCACGCCGCGACTCCGCCTACCTCAGCAGCAGCCACGGCCAAGACACCCTCTACGCCGACGACAAACAATACCTCGCCGTCGATCTCAAATACGGCCCCGACGGCTCCGTCTACTCCATCGACTGGCAAGACACGCAACAATGCCACGTCGACGACACCGCCCGATGGGATCGCACCAACGGACGACTCTATCGCATGAGTTGGAAGGAAACCTTTGAACCGGTTCGCGTCAAAGACCTCGCCTCCGCCTCGGAAAAACAGCTCCTTTTAGCACTGCACCACAAGAACGAATGGTTCTCCCGCATGGCGCAACATCAGATCCGTCAGCGAGCTGCTGACAAGCACATTTCTCCCGAGCTCGCAACCTCGCTAAGAAGCACCGTTTTTGATCAAACCCAGCTTCATCGCTTCCGCCATCTCGTCGCCCTCGATGGAACCGGACAGCTCAATCAGAACGACTTCACAAAGCTTCTCAAGGATACTGACGAAACGATCCGTACTCATGCTCTCCACCTCCTCACCAATCAGGTCGTCGAACAAACCCGCCCCCACTCTGACGCCCTCCTCAATCTCGCCAAAAGCGACCCATCTTCCCGAGTTCGACTCGCCCTCGCCGGGGCCGCCCAACACCGCCTCCCGGAAGACATGCGCCTCCCCATTCTCCTCGCGCTGGCCGACCGCTCAGAAGATACCCACGACCGTTTCATCCCCAAGCTGATCTGGTATGCCCTCAGCCCCTTCGCAAAGGAGCAGCCCAATCTCATCGCAAATCTCGCCTTAACAACACCCCTCCCCCTGCTGCGCGATTCCATTCTCTGGGATCTCACGCGTCAAAACCTCAAGGAAGCCATTGCTCTCGCGAACCAACTCACTAAGCCCGCCGACATCTCCCGGGCCGCTGCCGTCATCCACCAGGCCCTCGCAGGAGAAAAACAACCCGCACCCATTGGCTGGGCTGAGTTCACGACCAAGGCCGGTGCCACCGGCGACGATCGCACCATCACCCACATCGCCCAACTTAATACGATCTTCGGACAAGGAGAAATGGAAGTCGACTCCGTCGCCGAACGCGCCAAGCAAGCCGCCACGGCCTTCGCAATTTGCGCCGCCTGTCACCAATCCGGCCTCAATCAACCCGGGCCCTCCCTCGAAGAGATCGCACAAATCCACGACAACAAAGCAGACATCATCGCGTGGACAAAAAACCCCCTCAAAAAGCGAGAGGCTTACCCACAAATGCCTGCCTTCGACAAGCTCGATTCACGCACCCTCGAACTTGCCGCCGAACACCTTCTCCGGATCCGCAATGGAGCAAAAGCCAATACCACCGGAAAGAAAATCCTCTTCCTCGCCGGAAGCGACAGCCACGGTTGGGGAGCGCATCAACACTTCGGGGGCACCACGATTCTTTCCAAAGGCATGCGCGAATCCACCCTGCCCGTTGAAGTCAAGGTCATCCGCGAATGGCCCGACGAGGAAACACTTCTTCAACAAGACGCCCTCGTCATCTACGCCGACGGATGGGGCTCCCACCCCGCCAATGGTCATCTCGATAGTCTCCAGAAATTCATGAACCAAGGCGGAGGCCTCACCGTCATCCACTGGGCCACCGGACTCGGATCCCCCGATGCTGGAAACAAGACCAAGGATCATTCCGCCGACCCCATCCGACGCCAATGGCGTAACCTCGTCGGAGCCGACTTCGAGCCATGGCACTCCGTCAGCCGCTTCTGGGATGCCAGCTTCGAAAAACTCCCCAACCATCCTGTGACTCGCGGCGTGCCACCCTTCGTCATTCACGACGAATGCTACTTCCACCTCCGCTGCACCGACCCGGAACACAAGCATCTCACCCCCCTTCACGGTGCCCTTCCTCCGGTCGGCATCATCCACCCCGGTCGCGCCATGGACAGTGGAAGCGATTCAGCTGTCGAAGGGGTGAAGAATGGTCAGGATCAATACTGTGCCTGGGGCTTCGACCGTCCAAGCGGTGGCCGCACCTTCGGTTTCACCGGCGGCCACACCCACTGGAACTGGGGGCGCGACGAACTCCGCAAACTCATCCTCAACGGCATCTACTGGACCACTGGTGCCGGCGTTCCTCAAAAAGGAATTTCTTCCACCCGCCCCACCCCCGCCGAAATGCTCATGCACCTCAAAGGCAACCCCGGTTGGACCGAAGAAGCTCTCCAAGTCGGTCTTGACCGCGCAGGCAAAGGCGAGCTCATCAAGTGGGGACAGCACTCCGGCGGACCTTTGCCCTTTGGTCCCCAGCCACCTAAAAAAGATCTCGGTTCCGGGATCATTTTTGAAGGAGAAAATCTCCACGTAATCAAAGCCGATGGTCCTGCCATTCCCCAATCCATGGCATCATTCGGCGCAGGAATTTGGAGCGGAAATTCTCAACTCTGGTGGGTCGCCGAGAAAAAAAACTCTCAACTCACCGTCGAGTTCTCCGTCCCCACCACCGGGGAATTTGAGATTTATTTTGCCGGAACCAAAGCCGTCGACTACGGCATTCACTCATTCACCATCAATGGCAGTGCCCTCGGAGAAGCCCAGGACTTCTTTCAACCCAGCAGCGTGAGCCACACCGGACAAGTCAAGCTTGGAAAAGCAACGCTCAGCGCCGGAAAAAACACACTCACCATCATCTCCAGTGGAACCAATCCCAAGGCCGTGAAAAAACACATGTTCGGTCTCGATTACCTCCGATTGGCACCAGAAGAATAGACCACTTCAGTAGATCCGTAAACATGCTCCTGAGTCTTCGTGCGAACCATCTGGACTGGACCGAAATGATCCCCTCCCTCCGCTCCAATTACGGCCTCAAAGCCCTCCCGCCGAAAGGAAATTCCTAGTGGTAATATGGTGAGATAAAGGGAGCGTTCCTTTTTCGATGTTTTATAAATAAGTGCGGATTTATCCTCTCAACCTTCAGCTATTTTCCTAACCTATCCTAATGGGATTCGGGCCCATGCTCTTTCGTGAGCGAAATAGAGTAGGTATTTAATGACAAATTCAATCGCGCCAATTTCTAGTGCGGATTGTATTTCTCCGGTCTTCAAGTAAACGATTACGATGATCGTCCCCGTTGCTATAATTCTCCAAGAAAAACCTTTCAAGGCGCTTCTGACCCGAGATTCTTTGATGTGTTCTTCACTTTTCATTGGCGAAAGGAGATTCAATTTGAAGGGGTAAGACCGCTCGTCACTTTGGTAGCTCGCTAACCCAGATTGTCAGGATCCAGAGCTCGCCAAAAGAAAATTGACTCTCCGTTAGCTGCGCATGACGGATCCGTGTCGTAATTTGAGTTCAAGGTAGCCTAGATCCTTTATTCCACAGGCTCTGTGGATGATTCGGGACAGTAGTTTGTTGAACCCTTCAATCTTGCCGGAGGTGAACGGGGGATCAGCAGCATTTGAGACCGAATAGTGATTAACTCTTTTTCCAGCTGCTTGAGACTACAACTGTTAGATCAGTCTATCAGGTAATCATCCAAACATAAAAAGGTCTTTTAAGATCATCGGCGTCAAGACTCAGTCAACTCCGCAAAACGTATGACAATATACTGCCGCAACGACAAAGAGATCCAGTGCTCGGATTTGTCTGGAGGAGATTAGGATCAGTCTTGCTCAAGAATTTTTAAGTTAATTCCGATTTCTATTTTCGCCCCTGTTATTCGCTAGGAATTTTCTTTCGATGGTTATTCAGTATCCCTGCTCCATATTTACACTCACCATTCGCGGCGCAACCCGTCCGAGTTCCTTCCCCTCCTTGTCGTGAATCACGGCGACTGCAGTATAGCTACCGGGAGCGATTAGATCCGCGGGCCAAGTCGTAATCCTCCTCGCGAAATTGGGGTCTGATCCAAGTATTTCCGTTTCGCTCGCTTCAAATTCTCCTAACAACTTTCCTGATAAATCGGAAACTTGAAACACGATCTTTCCAATCTTCTCCAAATGATTTACCGGCAGTGCGATGCGAGCTTGAACTTTCGGCTTTCCACCTTGAGCCCATGCCGTGTCGACCCGAATGGGCATCATTACTGGCGCACATTTTTCCCAGTGGCCTGCCTGCAGGTTTTCGACAAGTTGAACGCGCGCCAAGTTGCCCGGTTGGGCGACCGATAATGGGCTCCCAAAGATAAAGCTGCGATAAGATCTTTGCGAGCCGTCGCTGTAGGATAATTCCGCATCGATTCCAATCACCTCATTTATCTTTGGTGTGAAATTAGGAAAATTTACCCAAGGTAGCTTAAATTCCACTTCTAAACCACGCTCCCATCTGCGTGCGCTCACCTCGACACCAGTCTTTGCGATGGCATCAAGATAGCCAGGCCGAAGACAAAAGCGTGGGTTAAGATCAGCTTTTTCCATAGCTGTCCAAAAACAATGGACGGCTCCCTTTCCCCAATTCTGATCGCGGAAGGTGGAATCGCGGCGTGTGTCAAAATACCATTCAACGGCATCGCCTTCCCAAAGCGGCTGAACAGGTGAAAAGATTTTTTCGTCGAGAGTCCGCAGCCCCACGTAGAAGGCCTCGTCGTCCCAGAGGTAGAAAAACTGAGCTGGCCGGTTCTTTTGGTCGGGATGGAAATACTCGACCGGAGTGCAAACGGCGTTGGCAAACTCATCGAGATTTCCATCAATTGTTATGGGTGTTTTGGCGCGGGTTACAGCCAAGCGGACCCCGGGTTCAAGCGGGGTTAACACGCCTTTACTGGAGTTGTCTTTGTCGAGGTTCTGCTGAATCCATTTGGCTAGGGTGCCGCTGCCGCGTCCAAAGCTGCCGGGCAACGGGCGAAGATCCTTTGTTTGGCGTAGCGGTGGATCACCCCAATGACTTGGAAACTCCTCACCGTTAGGTGCCTTTACGGCATTCAAGACTGGAAAAAGTGTCAGAGTGATAAGGAGGAAAAGCTTTCTAGGTTTCATAAATCTGCTGCATTACTTTTTATCAAGATAGGTTGCAGGTTACTAGTAGGAATCTGCCTTAAGAGCTTAGGAGAGGGACGGTGTTACTGGATAGCGGGAGAGATTCAGCACTTTTTTTTTACCGTGCAGGAACCAACGGATACGGTGATTCATCTCCGAAAGCTGAGATGTCATTCCCAGAACACCTGATCGAAGTGCAGGCCGTAGATCTTCGCTCCACCTGGCTTAGGATCTTCATAAGTTCACCGCGGATTTTAACCGAGATGGCTTCTCAAGGTAAGGCAGGGTGTCAGCGTAGCTTTGTGGGAGAATAAACTAGGCAAGCTAATTTCCTTTTAATCGAAAGGAAAGCTGGCCGGAGGCCGAAGCGGATTGGGCTGAGAAAGTTGGGGAGATTTCCAGGCTACCTGAAGATCCAACTCGGGATCAAAAGCTCCTCCTAACGCCCTCCAAATTCACCGATCAGCCGCGGTTCAATAAGAAAATCTGATCCTCTCAGAGAAGTGTTCATCCCTTGGATTGCGAGCACATTCCCCTCAGGACGTAGAACATGTATGAATTCTGAGAGATTAAAAATTTCGAATTCGATCGCCTTCGAATCAGGGTGCGACCTAGTCGCCAGAGCGTCCCAGTCGCTGTTCTCGAGAGCATTTTCTGATGCGATTCGTGTGCCGTTGAGATAGGCTATAAATCCATCATCGTAGCGCATGCCCAGATCTAGAGCGGTATATTTTCGATTCGGCGGTAGGTCGAATTCGTAGCGGAGGTAAATTGAAGCGTTCTGCTTTAGCATCGCATCGAGGACGTAGGTGTCGATGAGTGGATCGAAGGCATCCGGCCTAGTTTCGAATCCAACCCCTGGCCCGATCCCATTAGAAAATCCAGCCCCATCTGGTTCCACTCGGGCATTCCAGACGTCGTGAAGTGAATTGTCAGCTGGTACTAACCATCGCAGATTGGACTCCTCGAGGAGATCGGCAGATGGTAGGCCTTCTTTTACTCTAAAAATACTGTTTTCAATCCCCGACGAGATACGGAATTGGGTTGAAGTTGTTTCTCCCAAAGTCTCCACAGCGAATGGAAGGTCAGTCCAGCTTCCATTATCTTGAAGCCTCTGGATCACGTAGGTCGTTCGGGGTCGCGAGTTCCACCTCAGGGTTATTTCAGCGTCGTCATCGACTCTGCTCACTGCTATTTCAGTGATGATTAATGGTTGCAATGGGCCTTGAAGCGTCTGCGAAAACAACCACTCGAAGACCGGTTGCCCAGCAGCATTGCTATACGTCCGATTATCGTAGAACGTCCCCCAACCTGAGTGGCCTCTGTTCGGTCGCGTGTATTCAATAAAACCCCCAGCGGCTACGATGGCATCCTGCATCTCGTCCGAACTCTTGGTCGGAACCTCTGTGTCGGAGCTGCCATGGTAGAGCCAGATCGGCACATCCTTGAAAGAGGCGCCCTGGCTCTTGTTTCCCCCGCCTGATAGCGGCAGAGCAGCAGCGAATTTCCCAGGCCGGCGACGTAGCGAATCCAATGTGCCGAAGCCTCCCATCGACAACCCCGTTACGTAAATCTGATCAATAGCGACCGGATAGGTCGCAATCACCTTATCGAGGATCGCCAACGCGGAGCGCATGGAACGACCCTCCTCTGGTTCTTCAACATCTGTATATGAACCCCGGGACCACGGCCAGTTGACCCATTGGTCATTACTCGGGCACTGCGGCGTTAGAAGAAACGCCTTGTAGCGGCCGTTAAAAATCGTCCCTTGCGTTGCCTTGAAAAGATTCTCTATATGCCCCCCCCCATTGGCCTGCAACTTGTTATCCCGGCCTCGTTCCCCCGCACCGTGAAAGAATAGGACCAAGGGATACCCGACGTTCTCATCGTAGTCTTCTGGAAGAAATAATCGGTATGGCAACGTACTGCCCTCACCGTCTTCGTAGACGAGATCGCCAGTGGATCGATTGAAATCAACGCCGCAGAGAATACCAGAAAGTGCGAGGAGCGCCGAAACAAAAGTACCAGGGAGTTGGAAAGCAAGTTTCATCGCGAGAAGGCTAACGCTTTACGCTAAGGATGCTAGGATTTTGCTTCTTGGGTGAGACAAAAGGCAGCGCGTAATTTTTCAAATGCCCCCGCGCCATCACCTGGGCCTTCGCCGGGATGAGGTAGTTCAACTTATCCTGAAGCACTCCGTGCCCACTGTAATAAAAGAGACTCGTCTTCTCAGAATTGCTCAGTCTTTTCCCAAAGGCATTCATCGCCTTGAGCATCACCTCCCGGGAAGGATCCTTGAGCACCGTGATATCAGTGACAACACTTCGACCGAAACTCTCATCGCTCTCGCGAAGGCCCAACTTGCTAAAGCTGACAACCGGCTATTCGAGGCCGTGGCCGCCGCAAACAGCCACCGGGAACTCACCAAGGGCAATGAACAACGGATTAGGACTCTATCAACGATCTCCAAGTCCAGCCGGATCCGCCTGTCCCGCTTGCAGCGCGCGATCACCCCCCCTTTCGCCCCACTCCCCGCCGGTCCAAAGGCGGCTTCAAAGCCCTCCCGCTAAAAGCAAATTCCTAGCAGTGATCGACCTTCACACGCATGAGCGTGAGAGCGGGAGCTCTGCCCGGAAGAAAATCATCCCTCAGTAAAAAAATTTGGCACTTGAGGAGAAGAGGCACGCCGCCGTGGTTCAACTAATGCGGTCAGGAAATGCCTCAAGCCTCGAATTCTTGAGATCCAAAGAGCGATTTCTGGCAGCAAAAAAACTCTTACTACACCACCAGATTGAAGCTCGTCCAAATAATCCACCCAAGGTTAAGAAAGGGGAATGGCACCTCCACGAATCTAGGACAGCACCTCACGGAACTCAAGGCACCGCCTTGAGGCACTCCATATCCATCGCATCCAGGCAATCTCATTCCCAGCCCTCATCAGGAACCCGCGATTCGCCAACCAAGTCTTCGAGGTTCAATCGTTCACCTTCCACTATGCCGGTTTTTCGGAAATAACACCGCAACAAAGTCTACTCCGGATGGTTTTATTCCTCATGAGAATCAGTCTATTCATCCTTCTCACCTCGGCATCCATTGCCTTTGGCCAGCTGCTCCAGTTCGATCTTTGGGACAAGAACAAGGACGGCAAACTTTCGAAGACCGAGCTCCCGGAAGCCCCCCGAAGGAACTTTTCAAAGGTCGACATTGATCGCGATGGCTCGATTTCCAAAGAGGAGCACAAAGCCTACCTCACGCGCGGTCGCAATCCACAATGGAACGATAGGATCACGAGCACGCCCG
>Ga0115001_10004151_pt1 | contig 10703 bp, 3 predicted proteins | sample ArcticOcean_MG_C_12_FD_89869 | JGI IMG/M metagenome (GOLD analysis project Ga0115001, IMG submission 89869) | Marine microbial communities from western Arctic Ocean - ArcticOcean_MG_CB8_130 | ecosystem: Environmental > Aquatic > Marine > Oceanic | place: Arctic Ocean: Canada Basin | collected... | reverse complement strand
AGCAACGAGAGAGATATAAAACACACAGACACATATATATATCGCAAAGAAGCAAACGACGACGATGCGAACGATCGTGAACGCGGTGAAACGCGAGAACTGCTGCGCGAGGTCGGCTTTGGCTGCTAAGAAAACCTCGAAGTCTTCTTCTTCCTCCTCTTCTTCTTCTTCTTCTTCTTCTTCTTCTTCTTTGAAGGGATTCGGAGTAAACGTTGGGGACGATAACAACGCGTGTTTGGATCGAGACCTCGAGAACGATTATCCTTCTTTTTCTTCTTCTGCTTTGAAGGGATTCAGAGTAAACGTTTGGGACGAGAGTAGTGCTGCCTTGTATGCAGACGTCGAGAACGATGGAGAGGGAGAAGAGAGGAATAGGAATAGGCATAGGAAGAAGAAGATGTGGAATGCATCGAGCGTAGTAGGAGAAAAAGATGATTGCGTAGCCGCTGCTGAGAGGAAAGGAATTAGAACGGCGATGACGATAGGAACGACGACGACGATGACACAGATTGGGATGAACGTGTTGCTGGGTGATGATGGTATGGACGCGCGAGCGAGATCGAGTCCGCGAGATCGTCGTCGAGTATTGAACGAAGAGCGCGAACTTAAAATAGAGACCGTCGATGGGAATACTACGAATGAGATTTATGGAAACGTGTCCGATATAGATTTCATACGAGTCGCTATGAATAATCCAGAGGTGACCGCGATAGTCGCTTTAGCGTCTGTAGTGATCTTACCGAAAGCTATTGAACAGATTGGGAAGAAGATCGTGCTACCTTTAGCTCTTTTCGGCGTCGTCGTTGGGTTTGCGATGCATCCGGAGAGCGCCGGGGCGTTCATAGCGAGCTCGTTTGGGTTTTTAGTCGGTCATCCGAAATTAGTCGCCGCTTTTGCCGTCGCGTTGTTAGCGTTACGTTTGTCGCCGTATTTAATCATAGCGTTGTTGCTTTTCGTTTTGTTTAACGTGAGTAATTTATTGCCTGATGAAATGATGAACCATTTGTTACCGGCAGATGTGAAGGAATCCGTTAAAACGGTGAAGAAGGATGTGAAAATAGCTCGAGACGCCTTGAAACCGCTCGAAACGATCGCTACAGAGTCCTTATCGGATTTAGAAAATTTCAAGCGCGAAATTGCAATTAAGAAAGAACAGGCGCGTAATCTACGCATCGAAAAAGAGAACATTGAGCGCGAACTAAAAGAACGTCCGCGAAAAGAAGCCGAAGCGAAGTTACTCGCCGCTAAAGAAGCGTTGGAGAAAAAAAAACAAGAGATTGCAAAGCTCCAAGCGCTCGCCGCCGATATCACGCGATGTACCGCTTTACCGACCGCCGAAGACAGAATCGCGTGCGTAGAAAGTCAATAAGTTTTCTGAAACACGGCGCTATACGTTTTCATACCGCGCGCAGCGCTTCGTCACATAATCCTACCGTGTAGCAAGAATCAAACGCGTTTTCGTTCTTTATCTCTCTCTCGACCTACGCCCCGTTACTCCGCCTCGACGCGCTTTTCGTAATCATCATCTACAACAGAGTAAAAAGCGACCTACTCTCTCGTTAAAAAAACGCTGGCCTTTCTAGACGATAGTGATTAAGATTTCGTTTCGCGCAAGAAGAAGAAGAAGAAGAAGAAGAAGAATCGAGGGAAGAGATAGAAGAGATCTAGAGAGCGAGAGCGCGTTTGCGCGCTCCTTCGTAAACAAATACTCTTCTTTTTCTTCCTCTTCTTCCTCGAGAACATCAAAGACCATCAGGAAACGAATACTAAGGGAATGATTCCGAATTGTACCAATAATCCGAGCTTAATCGCTTTAAGAAGAGCGAGACAAAGAAAGATATCGATTGGTAACGCGCTAACGCTCTTGTTAGTCCTTTGCGTGCAGAGCATCGCGGTGACAAGGCAAGACGCAGTAGAGATAGGGATGATTGAGCGAGCATTGGAAGCAATCACGGAAGATCCATTATCCACGAACACGAAATTGATACCGGAGTTTGCAAAGACGACGCAGGACGTGGATAATCCGCAGAACCATAAACCGATCCCGCGATCGAAATGGTTAACGAAAGCGGTCAGATTGAACGTATCGCCGGACTGTTTGAGGTTCGAGAAGGCGCAGGTTGGATGGCCTACGGTGAAGAATTTTACGGTTGAGAACGTGCACGATACGGAAGTATTAAAAGTGTACGCGGTGACGAGCGATCAAGTGCAAGTGCAGACGCTAGGGATTAAATACGAGAGAAGTAAGTTAGACGAACGCGTGAAGAAGGTTTCGTTGACGAAGGCGCGGGAGATGCTCGAGCACAGAAAAGGAGACGTCGGGAAGCACGAGGAGAGGATTAACTTCGTGAAGAAGAAAGTTTTAGAGCTACAGGAGAAGTTGCACGCGACGAAAGTAGAGTACGAGAAAAATCCAGACGACGAATTGGTAAACATCGAGACTCACGAAATGAACAAGCATTTAAGAGACGAACTGGATAAAATGGCAGAAATGGTTAAAGAAACTGAAGACGAAATCCAAGAGTCTGTGAATATATTGAGCGAAATTGTGAACATCGGCGGCAACGGGCTGAAGAGACCGAAAGATTCATTGAGAGGTAAAAAACCTATTTTTACGATTAAACCTGGAGAAAAAATTGAAATTCAAGCGCGCCATGCGCCTCACGTTACCGGTCGAGGTCGCGGTACGCTATCCGTGCAAACGAATCGCGGAGACGTGCTCGTCCCGTTTACCTTTCTCGTGAGACCGAATGAATATCGCGTGCAACCAATAACAACGACGCAGGTTTGGGGCGTGCCACACGACTACGACTTGAGCTTATATAATCCAATATTAAGGGATCTTAACGTTACGGACGTGTGGACACGTTCGGAATTCATTACGATCGATGCAAATCCGCAATCATCATCATCATCATCATCATCATCATCAACAACATCAACATCAACAACAACAAGTAGTGGTACTAACGACAATTATTCTGACAACAATAGCGATATCGCAGATGGTTGGTTGATCAAACCTGGTACATCCTCTCGTATAGCGAGAATAACGCTCATCGCGCCGTCGCATCAACAGCAACGCTCTTATCCTCCAGGCTCCATACATAGCTTCCACGAGCAAGCTCCGAACAGACATGCAGGAATAGTGTACGTGAAAACTGAACAACATCAGTTTCCATTCGAGTTCCCAATTATATTAGAGGGAGTTGATAATACAATATTCGCTACTCCAAAAGAAATCGATTTCGGCGCGATTATCGTGAGCGAAGAAAACAGAAAAGGTGGTTCAAAAAAATCGAAAGAACGAAGACCTATTTTCATCACGAACGGTGATATGTGGCCGATTCGCGTAACTAGCGTTTCTTCAAAGTCGACAGATGTAAGACCACAACTTGTCTCCGGTCGTGGAGTATCTGTACCTCCAGGGGAGACTGTCGAAGTTGCGAGAGTTTGGTATGACGTGAAAAGTCGCAAAGCTTCTGCTGAGAGTTTGATTCACGAACGCATTAGGTTAACGATTGAAAGTGGCGCCGGAAGAAACTTCCATATCGAAGTTCTTGCAAGAGTTTTGGTGTACTCAGATGTTCCTTTGCGACCAGTCGAAAGGTATGCGCTGAACTTTCCAACGATTGAAGGAGCGCAGTCGATTGAAGAGAAAGAATTGTTGCTTAAGCAAGAGAAGGGCGACAAATTCAGGAAGAAAGATTCAAAAGAACCAGTGAAATCAACTGTTTTTCCTCCGATCAAGATGAGAAGCATTACTTTTCAGCACATGGGTGTTCTACCGATGCGCTTTTTAGGTTTTGAACTTCCCCATACCAACGCTTCGAGAACGAGTATTGTCGAATTTCCTTTAGGTCAAAAGTTGTACTCAGGGAATGAAGTAACGCTATCTTTTATGGATAAAATACCGCTGAATTCTTGGAAGCACCATAAAGATAAAGAAGATAAAATTATGATTGTTACGGATCTGTTGAAGTTTCCAATGCGCATCGAGCGCTACGACGCGAGATTACGGTGCGTTAATACAGAAACATCTGTTGTGAACGATCCCAAAGCCCCCGTTGAAGACATTCTTGAAGGCTACGACGAAGCAGCTGAGAGTGAAAGGAAAAGTTCTACTTGTCATCCAATATCGTTCGGTATAATCGGACCAAGAGTGAATCGAACTCGCGTGATTACGCTCAGTAATCCGCACTCGCAACCGCTCACAATTTCTTCGACTTGGTTAGATATGCCGGGTGCAAAAGTTGCTCGATTGACAACTTTTGATCCAGAAGCGATGGCAATATCTGGTTGGAACGGTCAGATGCTATATGTGTTTGAAAAATCGCACAAGCTAGAAGACTTTGACGATGACAACACCGTACACAATGCGCCGTGCCTCGAGAATGAGGAAAGATTCACAGATATGCCGAAAGGTTGCCGTCAAAACTATAAGATTGCGAGAGTAGATAAAAATGAACAACAAAACACGAAAAATGTCGCCAATAATAAAAAATCTGACGAGTCTGAAATAAAAGCACCAGAGGAAGAAGAAGAAGATGATCTCGATGAGTTCTCTCCGCTTGCAAAGATGGCTTGGCCAAGAAACAAGAAGAATAAAGGGCAACAAGTTCAGGTAAAAAATAAGCTCGTCGGAGGATTGAATGGAGAAGAGCAAAAGTGGGCGAACATTTTTGAAGATGACTTTGTAGTACCCGCGCGTGGTCGTGCAATATTTCACATCCAAGCAACTGTTGGAGAAGATGATGCGTTGATCAAAAGCTTTTCTGATCTAGGTCGCACAAACTACACCTTTGGCGTTCTCACAAACAATCGTTGGACAAGAGTACCAATTACAGCCTCTTTCAGTACTGGTACACTAGTTCCAGCGAACGATATCGTGAGCGTATCTACTTCACTGGGTAAACGACACGCCAATGTACCGATCGAGGTTGTATCTACGCATAGCGTTCCAGTCTTGACGAGAGTCAGTGTTTTACAGCATTCTTTAGACGATAAGCGTGGGAGTCAAAAAGGGGTGGTTGTTCGTCACAATAAAAACGGTGGGTTGATTGAACCGAATATTCGGGAGCCGCAAATAAGCGCCTGGGCCAAGCTTGATTTATCTAGCATGCACCGCGAAATATTCGGAGAAGAGGATTTGACATACGACGACGACGAAGATGACGATATCGACGACGAAGAAAACGCATCAAATGACGATTCTGCAAATGTCGCCGCCGCAGAAGAATGGTTGAAGAAGAAGTCTACTTTCGCGTTTTCTTCACCGACTAAATCAGAAGCGAAGAAGCTTCGGGTTCGTTTGGACAAAATTAGATTACTTGAATCGAAAGATGCGTTCCGCATGAAGGCCACTGTAGTCGTTTCGAATGATGCGACCAGCCTAGGTGATGTCGATACCGTCGATGTGTTAGTGAACTTAAGAAGGCCTGGGATTTTAGAGTCGCTCTCATCTACGGATAATACCGATTATAAAAACGCGAACTATGCTCCCTCGTCATTTTCTAAATTTGATGATGATGAAGCAAGTCTTGATATTGGAGATTCTTTTTCTTTGAGTTCTTCTTTAGCTGAGAAGGAGGAAGGTCCAAATCATAATGTTACTCCGACGTTTATTGATTCTATTGGAGCTGGACAGCGATCGTTGAATTCAAAAACTCTTCGAGTTCATAATCCAACGTCAAAGAAGTTATGCTTTGATGCGGAACCGTATATATTCCCAGGGGCTTCATACATGGACACGCCAGATTTGGCAATCGCAACGTTGCTTCGTCGCGGCGGATTTTTTTCCTTTTCAAAATTGCTTTCGAGCTTAACGCTTGGGCTTTTTCCTCCATCGGTGCCGAAAATTGGAAGCATTCGCGAGGGTGAAAGTGCTTTTCTATTTGAAATCGATAGAAAACTCACATCGTCTTGTATTGAACCAGACCAAGTGATGACGTTGGGCGAAGTCTTCTTTGCGCCACCAAAATCGGCAATAAAAGATCGCGTTCTCAAATCTTCCTTATGTGTACGAAACTCCTTCACATTGTTCGAATGCGTTGATGTCAGAGGACAAGTTTCGGAAGCGTTTTCGTATGTAGCAGCAATTACTGACAAAGAGGCGAAGAAAGCAACGTTCAATAATGTATCGTTTACTACTGAAGCGTTTGAGACGGTCACGTCTTCAAACTTTTTGGCAGTATTTTTTGCCATTTGTTTTGCCGTGACTGCTTCACTCTTTGCATTATCAGTCGCAAATCAAAACAAATTAAATGTGCAAAAGGAATCATTGGTTGGCTACGAGGGTGAGAAAGTTTCGCCGGTTTCGGTTCTTGAGAGTACTATTGCTGTCACTGCTACAGCGGGAGGAGAATCCCCTAATACTGCTGCTATGAAAAACTCTTCAGTGAAGGTTGAAATGCCAAAGCTTTCAAACGTGCGAATCTCATCACCAAATACTGACGATAAACCAGAAGGACAAGTAATTTCTTCTCCAGTATCGATTGTTGATGCCAAAGCTTCGAAAAGCGCGTCTTCTCCTTCGTCTTCGCCAAAGGTAGCTGCTGAAGCGAAGAAGCCTTTGCCGCCGCCGAGAAGAAGCGTTGATGTCGAGACAAAACCATCTCCACCGTCGCCAACAGGAAAAAGTCGGTCGCCAAGAGCGGCTCCATTGGCGATTAGTAGTGTTGAACGGGAATCGTTCGGACGTCAAACTGCTGACGAGTCTCGCGTGGAAAATAAAGCGGCAAACATGAAATATGACGAAAAGAAGCAAAGCTATGATAAGAGCGCTGTGGAAGAGGCGAAACGTAACGCCGCAGCAGCACTGGCAAAACCAGCCAGGCTTGGAAATACGAATAAATTGGTCGACTTGAATAAATATGTTGCGCCTAAAGCGGCGTCGGCGGCGAATGCAGTTACGAAAAAGGATCCGGCCATGCCCGTTGATGTTCAAGATGAAGGCACTTTAACTCGCAAAACATCTCTGTTGCCGCCGTGGGGACGAAAGTATGTTCCGGAAAAAATATCTTCGAATAATACAGTCGATGTTGTTGAGAACAAGTCTTTATCTGTTGAGGTTCCACGCGTTCCTTCTTTGGAGCAAGTTCAACAGCATTACAATCATATCGGGTCGGCTTCTTCATCTCCGAAGTTTGTGCCTCCGCCAGGTTTCGATAGCAAACCGATGTTCCAACCTCAACCGAACTTTAATTCTTGGGCTGGGTCACAGCCGGCACCACATCCGAATCAACAGCAAATGTCGCCAGTACAACCGCCTCAAGCAACAATGCATGCATCACCTCCAGTACAAGCATCACCGTCACTCATACCTGCACATTTGAATATGGCGTCACAAGAGAAACGCGGCGCGTTTGATATGTTTGGCGGCTTTGGCTCTGCGAGTATTTTTTCAGAAAGAGAAGAATCAGCACCACGGATTCTAGTGAACACATCACTGGAGCGAACGAAAATTGAAGAAGTTATCGAAGAAGAAGACGAAGGTTTGCGCTTTCATCTGCCCGATATGGACTTTTTAGACGGCGACGACGAATAAAATAATAATCAAGCGGTGAATTGGTCTTGCTGAAAACAAACTTCTTGTTGAACAAATCAGTTTCAACGCGGCATACGTTGTTAATATTAACGAATATAATTATTGCGCATTGTCAATTTTTAAATTTTCCAAGCACTCTCTAACTCTTCTTCCCGCATACCAAACTCTTCTAATAATCCGGCCCATAACTTCTCCTCTTTTTCTTCACTAAAACTATTTGGCGTCACTAATTTGCAAGCGGAATCGAAATAACTCCCGTACGCGCTTTTAGATTCCTCGTACGCTTTCTCGCTCGTAGCGCAATAAATAGTCGCTCGAGCGCCTTCGTCGCAATTGAAAAGAATTTGCCTCATCGTCGTTCGGTATAAAAACTGTATAAATTTCGGTAAAGTTTTCACTACATTCGTGATAATATTCCCCGGATGTAACGAGATCATCTTAATCGGAGAGTTCGCCAACGTCGTCCGTTTCCTAAACTCGCACAATTTCCTCTCGAGTACTTTCGCGAACGCGATCTCGGCCATTTTCGAATTCGCGTAAGCAGTTTTCGCTGAAAACCAATACCCGCGCTTCTGCATATCATAACTTTTCGCGAACTCGTGCATTTTCGAACTCACGAATACGATCCTAGGCCATTCACTCTTCCGCTTCATCCCCCTCTCCTTCTTCGTCTTCAACATTTTCGGTACTAACAACAAACTCAACAACGCCGGCGCGACAAAATTCGTCCCGTGATGTTGCTCGTACCCGTCCTCGGTTTCCACGTACTCATTCGACATATCAAACACGCCGGCGTTGTTTATTAACACGTCCAGATTCGCCTCCTCGGTCTCGAACTTCTTCGCGAACTTCCTCACCGATTTTAAGCTGTTCAAATCTAACTCCATCGCCTTGCAGTTTTTCCAAAAAAAATCCCGCTCTTGCACGGCCAATTCCGATTCCGCCTCTTCTTCGCGCCATCTCTCGATCATCCGCTCCGCCTTCTTCTTGTTCCTTACGGCTAATACGACCCTGGCCTGTTTCAGTAAGAGCGTTTTTGCGGTTGTTTCGCCTATTCCCGATGTCGCGCCGGTGACTATTATCGTTTTCCCTCGCAAATCCTGCGAGCCAATCTCCAAAGAAGTCTTCGCAACATAAAGACAGTTCATTTTTTGGAAAACGCAGTCGAAGATAACCGAGAGCAACGCGGGCGTTTTCATGAGTAAGAAAGGCGAGAGATTTTTGTGGATCGCTGTTTATTTAGCGCATGTATTTTTATTATTAGTATTGTTTATTATTGTTTATTATTAGTATTATTTAATAGAGAGAATGTGTTTTTGAAAACTGTTAACTGCTCTATGAAAATTCGAAAAATGAAAACGTCGTGGAGAGCGAGACGGACCGGGCGAGTTTCTTCAATTGACGAGTAAGTGTACGCGCGAGTGATAGGAGAGTGTAGAGCATGAGTACGTGAGCGTGTTAGACGGCCATTTTCATTTCAATTTTCGGGCAAGGGTCGTAACCGACGATCTCGAAGTCGTCGAACGAGAAGCCGTCGATGTCTTTAATACTGGCGTTGATGTTCAGTTGCGGGAACGGCCTCGGCGTGTTCAAGAGTTGGGTTTCCAGTGGTTCAACGTGGTTTGCGTATACGTGCGCATCACCGAGAACGTGTACGAAATCGCCCGGTTTCAAGTCGCAGACTTGAGCGATCATTCTCGTTAATAACGCATAACTGGCGATGTTGAACGGAACGCCTAGGCCCATGTCGCACGAGCGTTGGTACATTTGGCAACTTAACTCTCCGTTTGCGACGTAGAATTGGCAAAACATGTGGCACGGTGGTAGAGCCATTTCCTTCAAAGCTGCCGGATTCCACGCGGTTAACAAAATGCGTCGATCGTTTGGATTGTTTTTAATCTTATGGATGACTTCCGCGAGCTGATCGACGCCTTCGCCGTCGTAGTTTGCGTGCATGTCCGTATATTCGGCGCCAAAATGTCTCCATTGAAATCCATAGACTGGACCAAGATCGTTCACTTCGCGATGGTTCAAGCCAACAGAGTCGAGATATTCGCGACTGCCGTTCCCGTCCCAAATGCCGACTCCTTTTTCTTTCAATTCGTTAGCGTTCGTTGCACCTTTGACGAACCATAGAAGCTCTTCGGCGACGCCTCGCCAAAACACGCGCTTAGAAGTCAACAACGGAAACGATCTTCTTAAATTGAATCGCATTGAGCATCCAAACTTTGAAATCGTCCCAGTCCCAGTGCGATCTCCTTTTATATTACCTTCGTCGATGATTTCCCTTATCAAATCAAGATATTGCATTTCTTCGTGTTTTTGCTCGTTCAAAATTATTGGCGGTAATACTTTCTCGGCGTCTACGCGAAACTTCCCGGCTGGACCGCTTTGTGCGACATAGGTCAGTTTCGTGAACGAACACTCACCGTCTCTTATTTCCTTCGAACTTGAATATAACTGAAACTTCTCTTGATCGAGCGGTAACGTAATAAACGCGTCGCATTTGAAATAAGTCTTTGCGTCGTTCCCTCGAGGCGGTTTCACTTCGGTCAAATGCACGGCTTCACAGTACTCGCTCTTCAAAGCTTCCTTGTATACTTCCGCACCACCGATGACGAACACTTTCGCGATTCCATCTTTATACTCACCGCGAGACAAAGTCTCCAAGGCGTCTTCCATGGACTTTCTCACTAAAACGCCCTCCGGTAACGCCTGAGCCGCGTCCGCCGCGTCCTCTTTCGAGTATTCCTTCACTTTCCCAGACTGGCTCAAGACGACGTTCAGGCGTCCAGGCAATGGCCTAAACTTCTCCGGTATCGACTCCCACGTCTTCCTTCCCATGACCACGCAGTTCCTCTGCTGCGGCTTTTGTACCCCATTCGTCAAATCTTTGAAATATTTCATCTCCTTCGAGAGCTTCCAAGGTAACTCGCACTCGCGCCCGATCCCACCCTCTTCATCGCTCGCGACGACGACTTGGAATCGTCTCAAAGTGTTTCGATCCTCCATATCCTTAGCGTTTTCGTTGATCATCTCAGACCTCGGTTTCGTTGAATGCGTTTTTCTTTCCCAAACGCGTTTCGTCTCGCGCAGAAGCGGAACCGCTTTCTTGAAGATCGAGTGCGAAATCGTCGTTCGTGATTGCGAAATTATT
>Ga0115001_10004148_pt1 | contig 10705 bp, 6 predicted proteins | sample ArcticOcean_MG_C_12_FD_89869 | JGI IMG/M metagenome (GOLD analysis project Ga0115001, IMG submission 89869) | Marine microbial communities from western Arctic Ocean - ArcticOcean_MG_CB8_130 | ecosystem: Environmental > Aquatic > Marine > Oceanic | place: Arctic Ocean: Canada Basin | collected... | reverse complement strand
TACAATCATTAATAGGTAACTATAACTACTACTTACAAATGATAAGGGATGTAACCGGGCTTAACGAAGCTTCAGATGGTTCTACTCCAGATGCTAAGTCATTAGTTGGGGTGCAGAAGATAGCAGCAGCGAACTCAAACACAGCAACAAGACATATATTACAATCTGGATTGTTTCTGACAGCGGAGGCTTGCGAAGCTTTATCGTTGAGAATATCAGATATACTAGAGTATTCACCAACTAGAGATGCTTTTATACACGCTGTGGGAGTTCATAATGTAGCTACATTAAAAGAAATGTCAGAGTTACATTTGTCTGATTTTGGAATTTCATTAGAATTAGCGCCAGACGAAGAGGAGAAGCAATTGTTAGAAAATAATATCCAAGCATCAATAACGCAGGGAGCTATAGACTTAGAAGACGCTATTGATTTGAGGGGTATAAGAAATATAAAGCTAGCTAATCAAATGCTTAAGATCACTAGGATGAAAAAAGCTGAAGCCAAAGCAGCTGAAGCGGAGTCACTAGCGAAAGCGCAAGGAGAAGCGAATGCTGAGGCATCTAAAGCCGCGGCAGAAGCTGAAACACAAAAAGCACAAGCCGCACACGCTTTAAACATAGAATTAGAACAAACAAAGGGTCAGATCAAATCTCAGCAAATGATGGAGGAAGCGGAGATTAAAAAAGAACTTATGCAGATGGAGTTTGATATTAACATGAAGCTTCAAAAAATGAATTTAGAAGAAGTTGACATGAAAGATACTGTGAAAGAAGACCGTAAAGATTCAAGAACAAAAATGCAAGCATCACAACAAAGTGAGCTTATTGACCAAAGATTAAACAAGAAGCCAGCTAAAAACTTTGAGTCCTCAGGTAATGACATTATGAGTGGGGAGTTTGGTTTAGGCGCTTTTGGTCCTAAGTAGGAATTATTAATTATTATTATATTATATCATGGAAGAAAACAAAAAAGAAGAGCCATCAGTGGATAACACTGTTGAAAAGCAAAAAATCAAAAAGAAACCATCAATGAAGAAAATGAACACCGACATTGATAGCGTTACAAAGGTAGATTTAAAAGAACTAGCAGCTAAAGCCCAGGAAGTGGCAAAAGTAGATTTAAGTAAACCAAGTCAAGAAGAAGAAGTTGTAGAGGGAGAAAAAACTGAAGAGGCTGTAACGGAGGTTACGGAAGAAACAGGTACACAAGCAGAGGTTGAGACAAAAGAGACTCCAGTGTTAGAAGAGATAACGGATGAAACTGAAGAGCCCACCACTTTAGTTGAAGAGGTAGTCGAAGAACCTGTAGAGGCTGTTAATCCACTACCCGAAAACATTGAGAAGTTGATGAGTTTTATGAAGGAAACAGGGGGAGACTTAAGTGACTATGTTAAGTTAAATAAGGATTATTCAGAAATGGACAATCTAACTTTACTAAAAGAATATTACAAAGAATCAAAACCACATTTAGACGATGATGAAATTGGATTTTTAATGGAAGATAAGTTCTCATTTGACGAAGACGTTGATGATGAGAGAGAAATAAGAAAGAAAAAAATAGCGATGAAAGAGCAAGTTGCCGGCGCTAAAGAACATTTAGACGGACTAAAGTCTAAGTACTATGAAGACATCAAAATGGGTTCAAAGCTTACGAGTGAGCAAAAGGATGCAATTGATTTTTTTAATAGGTATAACAAGGAGGAAGCAAGTAATAAGGAAACAGCAAAAGAACAAAAATCTAGTTTCTTAAAGAAAACCGAGCAGGTTTTTAACGACAAATTCAAAGGTTTTGAATACAACGTCGGAGAGAAAAAATATAGATTCAACGTGAATAATGCAGATGAGGTTAAAAAAACTCAAGGTGATATAAACAATTTCGTAGGAAAGTTTCTTAACGAAAAAGGTGAGGTATCAGATGCCAAGGGTTATCACAAATCTCTCTATACAGCTATGAACGCTGATGCTGTGGCTAAACATTTTTATGAACAAGGACAAGCAGATGCTATTAAGAATAGTGTTGCTAACGCTAAGAACATAGACATGAGTCCTAGGCAATCTCACGGTGGTGATAACAACACTAGTGGGTGGAAGGTAAAAGCCTTAGGGGATGAATCCGCTAACTTCAAATTTAAAATTAACAAAAAATAAAAATTTAAAACAAAAAAATTATGGCAATATCAAATCCGGGCCCCGGACATTCGGGGACCGCTGGTAGTCTAAATAGTGTACCTGCTTCAAAGAAAGCAACACTATCTTCAAACTACATCGATTTTACAAGTGGCGCAGGTAACGACTGGGGTCAACAATATTTACCAGATCTTATGGAAAAAGAAGCTGAGGTGTTCGGAAGCAGAACAATCGCAGGATTTCTTGAAAAAGTAGGAGCTGAAGAGTCTATGACTTCTGATCAAGTAGTTTGGTCTGAGCAAGGTAGATTACACTTATCATACACTGGAACGCTTAACACTGGAACTTCAGTGTTTACAATGCTTAAGGATATAGATGGTAACGCAATTGCTTCAGGTGAGCACGGTATACGTATCAATGATATGGCTATTGTAGCTACAGCTGAAGGTACTATAAAGTGTTTATGTACTGCTTCTTCAGCAACTACAGCAACTTTACTTCCTTACGAAAATGCTCACATTGATGACACTGCAGCGTTTACTGTTATATCAGCTGCTCCTGCAACTGTGTTAGTTATAGGTTCTGAGTTTGGAAAAGGTAAGCAAGGTCAAGGTGGAACAACTTCTGTTACTTCTGGTTTTGGAACTGTTAAACCAACTCACACTTCTTTCTCTAACAAACCAATTATCATTAAAGATTACTTCGAGATCTCAGGATCTGATGTTTCTCAAATTGGTTGGGTAGAGATTTCTGGTGAAGATGGGCAAAACGGTTACTTATGGTACTTAAAAGCTGAGGGTGAAACTAGATCAAGATTTACTGATTACTTAGAAATGACTATGTTGGAAGCTGTTAAAGGTGTTCCAGGTACGTCTACTGCCGAAGGTACTATTGGTACTGCGGGTGATACTTTTGGTACTGAAGGTTTATTTGCTGCTGTTGAAACTCGTGGTAACGTTACTACTGGAATCACAGGTATCAACCCAGCAACTGATTTAGCTGAATTTGATGCTATCTTAGCTGAGTTTGATTCTCAAGGTGCTATTGAAGAAAACATGATGTTTGTTAATAGAGGAACTTCTCTTGCAATGGATGACATGCTAGCTTCTATGAATTCTTACGGATCTGGAGGTACTTCTTACGGAGTATTTGACAACGAAGAAGATATGGCGTTGAACTTAGGTTTCTCTGGTTTCAGAAGAGGTTCTTACGACTTTTACAAGTCTGACTTCAGATACCTAAATGACAAAGCTACAAGAGGTGGTGTTAACGCTAGAGATGCTGTTGCTCCACTTAGAGGGATTATGATTCCTGCTGGTGTATCTACGGTTTATGACCAACAATTAGGAAAGAATCTTAAAAGACCTTTCTTACATGTTCGTTACAGAGCTTCACAAACTGAGTCTAGAAAATTAAAGACTTGGACTACTGGTTCTGTTGGCGCTGAAACTTCTGACTTAGATGCAATGCAAGTGCATTACTTATCTGAAAGATGTTTAATCGTTCAAGGTGCTAACAATTTCATGTTATTGAAATAGGCACAAATTTATTAAGGAGTCGGGGCTTCGGCCTCGACCCTTTATTTTATTAATTTATATTATATTATATTATGGCTAAAAAAGCTAACACAAAGAAAGTTGAGGTAGAACCTCAAATCGAAACAATGGAAGAAGTGGTTACAGAATTTTTTGAAGATACTGTGGTTGCAGAACCAAAAAAAGTTGTTAAAGAGAGATCTGTACCAACACCAAAAATTATTAATGATTGGGAGATTAAGGATAGGACCTATTTCCTAAAGGGTCAAGGAAAACCCTTGTCATACATTATCAAATCAGCTAACGTACATTGGTTTGATGAGGAAAAGGGATATGAAAGAGAGTTAAAGTACTGTTCAAACCAAAGAACAGTATTTGTTGATGAAATGAAAGGCGATCAAAGATTAGAGCATATTATTTTTAGAGCTGGTGTTTTAATGGTTCCTAAAAACAAAACAGTATTACAAAAACTACTATCGATATACCATCCACATAAAGATAAGTTGTTTAAAGAATGGAAACCGGTAGAAGAAGCTACGTCACAACTAGATTGGTTAGAGTTTGAGGCTGACGCGCTGCACGCCGCTAAAAATCTAGAAATTGATCTAGCTGAAGCGGTTATGAGAGCAGAGATAGGTTCTAAAGTTAGTACTATGAGTTCTAATGAACTTAAAAGAGATTTACTATTATTCGCTAAGCGTAACCCTCAATTGTTCTTAGAATTAGTTACTGATGAAAATATACAACTTAGAAACTTTGGTATAAAAGCTACTGAGCAAGGTATATTAAAACTATCTGAAGATCAAAGAACTTTTACTTGGGCTTCTACTGGTAGAAAATTAATGAATGTACCTTACGAGGAACACCCTTACTCAGCACTGGCTGTTTGGTTTAAAACTGACGAAGGTATGGAGATTTACACTAATATTGAAAAAAGAATTTCTTAACAACAAAATAACATGGTCACCCTTCGGGGTGATCATTTATTAAATATAATTATATGGATAAAAAATCTAAGGGTCTAGGAGACTCGATAGAAAAAATAACAAAGGCAACGGGGATAAAAAGCATTGTGGATGCGGTTAACAAAGCTAGAGGCGTTAAAGACTGTGGTTGCAATAAGAGAAAAGATGTTTTAAACAAAGCGTTTCCTTACAAAAATAAAAAATAAATACTATGATTTTTATAGATACAGTGTATCAAAGGGTTTTAACTTTGGCTAACAAAGAACAAAGGGGTTATATAACACCTCAAGAGTTTAACCTACTCGCTAACCAAGCTCAGATGGAGATATTTGAACAATATTTCTATGACGCTAAATCAGAGGATAAAAATCTTAAAAATTCAACAGAGTTCTCTAATGTAGACGAAATGCTCGACGAGAAAATATCTGCTTTTAAAAACGATCAAGTTATCGCTATATCGGGTGGTACAGGTACATTACCAACTGATTTACATAGATTAGGTTCTTTATACCTTTCGGGTTCAATGGTAGAAGTGGAGCAGGTTACTGAAGAGGAGTTAATGTATTTACATCAATCACCATTGGCAAGGCCAACGCTTGGTTTTCCGGCTTTTGTAAGAGGAAAGATTGATAAAGTCAAGCTATATCCCCCAACTATATCTGGTGTCAACTGTAGGTATATAGTTAGCCCAAACAAAGTGGCTTGGGGATACATAGTTTTAAATGAAAAAGCACTGTACAATGCGCCAACGTCTGTAAACTTCCAGTTACACGAGAGTGACGAGGCTGAGCTTGTATATAAAATACTAGCGCTAGCTGGTGTGGTTATTGCTAAAGTAGGTATAAAAGATATTGCTAATCAAGAGATAGCGACACAGAAAGCACAAGAAAAACAACAATAAAACATGGGATTATACACAGGTAGTTTAGCTAATTATTACGGTGGATTAGAAGAGCAAGGTGCTTATCAATTTGTATCCATAACAGATATTATAAACAACTTTAGAGTTGCGTATGTAGGTGAGGATAAAATAATATCAAAAATATCTAGAGCCGATATAAAGTTCCACGCTATGAGAGGCTTGCAGGAGTTAAGTTTTGATACACTTAAATCTTGTAAGAGTTTAGAGTTGTATATCCCACCAAACTTACTGTTTCCAATACCACACGACTACGTCAATTATATAAAATTAACGTGGACAGACGCTAATGGTAAGTGTCATCCAATAAACAGTTGTAGAGAGTGCTTTAAGGATCCAAAATCCTATAAGCAAACCGAAAAAGGAACGATTGATGTTGGTAGAATGGATGGGGAGGTGATAAAAAGAACGTTAGTTCAAGCTGCATATGGAGAAGATTGCATTTATGAGGGAAAAGATGAAGGGCGTGATGCCGGTGGGTGCGATCCCGCTAACCCAAGTCATTGGAGAATCTGGCACGAAGCTGTATACGAGGATGTTATTACGCCTGGTGGTTTTACTATGGATCCTATAGTTAGATCATCATCCTCTACTTGGTCCTTACTACAAAGACAAGGTACGAATTTAAATGGTAGCGGTACTGACGAAGACTATGCTAGAAATGTGGGTGCTAGATACGGGCTTGACGGTAAACACGCTAATGTAAACGGGTCATACTGGATTAATTGTAGAACAGGTAAAATTCATTTTAGCTCTAATTTAGCAGGAAAAACTGTGATCTTAGAGTATATAAGCGACCACTTGGGTACTGATGATGAAATGAAGGTGCATAAGTTTGCTGAAGAGGCAATGTATAAGCATATAGCCCACTCTATATTAAATACAAGAGCGACTGTTGATCGTAATATCGTGGCTACGTTTAAGAAAGAGAGGTTTGCCGCTATTAGAAGCGCTAAGATACGCTTGTCAAGTATAAAGCTATCGGAGATAACACAGATACTTAGAGGTAAGTCAAAATGGATTAAACACTAAAATATGGCACAATCAAATAGGGGTTTTCAGAAGAGCAAGATGAATAAGGATGCGGACGAAAGAACCGTAGCAAATGGAGAGTATAGAGATGCTTTAAATATACAAATATCAGCTTCTGACGGTTCAAATGTAGGATCAGCTCAAACACTATTGGGTAACACGCTAATATCTAAAAACATGGTTCCAGGCGGTAGTACTGTGGTTGGTAGTATTGCACATAATAAAGAGGACAAAGTTTACTATTTAGTAGCTGGTCCGAAACCAACAGCTTCAAGTTGGAACCAAAAAGGATCGTGGAAAGACTATATAATAGAGTTTGACATAAAAACAGAAAGTTTTAAATATGTATTTGTAGATATATACCAATCTAATGTTGAGAGCAATAACGGGGCAACCGGTAGGGATATACCAGTTAACATAGGTTCACCTTCTCTATTTGACTCTGTTAGATACGAAATGGTAGTACAAGGTTATGATAGTAGTGGTATGCAAATTATTACCTCTAATGCCTCAAGTAACGTTGAGGTTATCAGCACATCGATAACTAGCTCTACAACTGGAATAGTTAACATATATAGTGCAACACAGGACTTTACTAGTATATTAACACCAGCTGGAACTTGGTTAAACTTAAAGGCAGAAAGGGTTTTAAATTTTGATAAAAACAATTTAATAACAGGTATCAACATTGTGGATGGCATGTTATTTTGGACAGACAATAAAACTGAGCCAAAGAAAATTGATATAGAAAGAAGCATAAATGGTACAGGTGGTGGATCACCACTACCACCGTTGTTAAGCTACACTTTCCCTGGTGATTCTGATCAATTTCATACTAGGCTGTGTATAACTCCTGACAAAACAAACCCACTAAGAGTAAAACCTAGGAACGCAACACAACCTTGGTATGTAAAAGAGGCTAATGTCACTGTTATAAGAAAAGGCCCTTTAATGCCTCCTACGCTAGAGATGTCGGAACATGAAGATGGCAGAGCGGGCGCGACTTATTCTGAGACGGATGGTAGTCCATCTGGTATATCTGGTTGTCCAAATATCAATTGTACTAGTTCTTCAGTTGCGCAAAACTCTTGGAGTATAAATCCTCCAGCCGGTCCAGATAGAATTAAAAAAATTGGAGATACTATAGACCAAGTGTATGTAGCTAATGGAGTAGATTGGAGGATTGGTGATATGATACTTTTTAACCAACAAGAAGATATAAATAGCGCTGAGGGTTTTATTGATCACGATGTTAGAGCAACAGTTACATCGACACCAGGTGGTTTATCAACCGGTCCATACTCTTTTGAAATACAGTCTATAGACAGAGATGCGATAGACCAAGAACAAAAAATGTGGAACCTTAGGTTAGAAGAAAAGAAACCTATGTTCGAAATGAAGTTTGTTAGGTTTGCTTATAGATACAAATATGAAGACGGGGAGTATTCTACATTCTCACCTTGGTCTCAGCCTGCTTTCATTCCTGGAGAGTATGATTACCTACCTAGAAAAGCTTATAATCTAGGAATGACTAATCGCCTTAGGCAATTAAAAATTACTAATTATTTATTGGAGGGTCACTATGGTATATTTAACGATGTTGTAGAGATTGATTTATTATACAAAGACGAAGTTGGTCCAAATGTATATGTTGTAGAGACGTTAAAGATGACGGATGGTTGGGGTGTTGATGGTAATGTTGATTTGTGGCCTGATAAATGGAGAGACTGGCCACTTCCTGACGCTACTTTAGATTACAAGCGTGGTGAGTACAAGGTTACTTCTGAATTAATAAGCAAAGTGGTTCCATCTAATCAAATGTTAAGGCCATGGGATAACGTGCCTAGAAAAGCATTGGCTCAAGAAGTAACCAGTAATAGATTGGTTTATGGAAATTACATACAGAATTTCGATTTAAAAAGTCAATACTCTACTAATGAAATAAAACCACATATAGATGTAACATTAAGCGCTAAGGATGCGCCATTGAATGATCCTGATGCAACAGGATTTGAAGATTCATTCTCACAGTTAACACTAGAAGACCAAGAGGGAAATCTAGAGGGTTTTGCTAAAGGCGTTAAAACTGTTAGATCGTTAAGAACATATCAAGTTGGGGTTGTGTATGGTGATAAGTACGGTAGGGAAACACCTGTATTAGCTAGTAAGGATGGTGCTGGTAGTTTAACTGTAAACGTAGAAAACTCTAGCACTATAAATCAATTAAAAGCCTGGGTAACAACAGACGTACCAAGCTTTGCAGCATACTATAAGTTCTTTGTTAAAGAAACTTCTAATTCATATTACAACTTAGCGATGGACCGTTGGTATCTCGCTGAAGATGGAAATATTTGGATATCATATGCAAGTGCAGATAGAAATAAATTAGATGAGGAAAGCAATATCGTGCTTAAAAAAATGCATGATACTCACGAGCCAGTAACAGATCTAGCTCGTTATAAAGTAATAGCGATTGAAAACTCTGCTCCTAAGTTTATAAAAACTAAAGTAAAACTATACGGGCAAGCACAACCAAGTGCTACTCAACTAGGTAGCGCTAGTATTGGTTTTCCCATGGAGTACTACAATGTTCTTCATCTGACAGCATCAGCAACGGGTATGACTGAGGTTAAAGATGCTTGGGGTAAAGACAATGCTGCTGGTGGTGGTGGTAAGGGTACTATAACTGACAAGGTTTCATCTGGACTTATATACATAAGAATTAGAACTAAAACAGTAAAATCTAACTGGTACCAATTATCCTCCATGGAAAGTAGTGGTACAACAATAAAAATGAAGCTAACTAAAACATTTAAAAAAGATGTTGCTTTTGCTGGTGGTTCTTTTGCTAATGCCGCTGCTGATTTGAGAGTAGAATTTTCTTCTCACTTGATAGAAGATAAACCTGAGTTTGAAGGAAGGTTTTTCGTAAAGATATACAAAGACCTACTACTGATGAAGTGGTTATTACAGTCTAAGAAAAAGAACTATAGAACTAGGGCTGCTAGGCCATTCCACTATTTTAACCAAAGAAAATTCAATAACACCAGAAGTTCAACCGGTGCGCAAGCTAGTTGGGAGGCATCAGGTGTTAACTGCGCGGGTGAATTTGACGCTAGTGGTGCTAGCTACCGTAACCCGTGTTTTTCCACCTCTGGTGTTTCTATAACAAACCATGGTAGCTGCTCTAACCACTCCTCAGCAGTAAACGATAAAACGTTTTTTTTCGGCATGAAAACTGGTGCGCCGGTTAGTGGTATGAGTGGTGCGTGGTTCAATTTTTCATCTGCTATAAAAAACACTAGATATTGGGGCCAAGCGAGTGAAGATAAGTTTTTTATCGATGGATCTATAAGTCGTGGTACTGAATCTTCGGGTAATGTTTGCTTTCCATTTAAGCTTTTTAATCCCAATGCTTGTGGTAATGTATTTGGGAAACACTTTTGGAATTCAATTGATAGGTCAGATTTAACACATAGGAGCGGTTCAAGCACTTCTGGTAAGGGGCAGAGAAGAGGTAGGGCTATTGAGAGCGATGGTATGAAAATACATTTTGGGTACATCCATAGTGCTGGTTGGAATTGGAATAGTGCTGAGGATGAAGCGTGGTATAAGTTCATGACTACAAAAGGAACAATGTTTAGATTCTCTGAAGATAAAGATGAAGTTATGTATGTTGTGACTGGTTTTAACACAAATCTTGGAACTAACCAAACTGGAGAAGGGAAACACCATATTCACTCCTCCTGGTCAAGTGGAAATGGTAATGGTTTTGGTATGCCGTACGCTGGTAACAACCTTAGAAGGTTTAGCGTTTCTATAGAACAGTTAGAATACCCTGGAGTTGGACTACCATCATATGTTGGTGGTGGAGCTGGGTATAGTGGTTACCATCCTTTGGGTGGTAAAACATCAACAAAAATTCCTGGTGTAGCTGAACTAGGGTTTTGGGGTGGTAGACCTGGTTCTGCAAATATAGGAAGTAGTGCGTTGGGTGGAGAATGGGATGATGACAAAGACCTTCAAATACCAACACCTCCTGACTACCAAAACGCCACAGTAAAAGTTAATGCTAGTGCTGGATCAAATTTAAAAAACGATGGCGCTGGTGGGTGGGAGTCTGGAAT
>Ga0115001_10004147_pt1 | contig 10706 bp, 3 predicted proteins | sample ArcticOcean_MG_C_12_FD_89869 | JGI IMG/M metagenome (GOLD analysis project Ga0115001, IMG submission 89869) | Marine microbial communities from western Arctic Ocean - ArcticOcean_MG_CB8_130 | ecosystem: Environmental > Aquatic > Marine > Oceanic | place: Arctic Ocean: Canada Basin | collected... | reverse complement strand
TGAGTGTATGTATAGAGACAGGTGATGCGATGCGAATCAGCATACCTGGACGTCGTCGCCGTCCATCGTGGTAGAGATGAGCGACGGGTCGGTCACTGGAGTTAGTGGATCGTGCTAGGTGTAGCGCAGCCTGGTCTCACTCTAAATATATGTGCCTATGGCGATTACTATGGAATTGTAATCACTATTGGTATATTCACGAGCAAATAGTTGCCTGGTCGAATCCGAGCACCTCTGTTCGTGTTTTGCTTAATCCCAGTGTCACTCGAAGGCCTATATATAGTCTTTTCGAGGTCCTGGTTCTCGCCGGCAGCTCCGTCCTGAAGAGCACTTCAACCTGTGGTTATTGTCCTGCAAGTTGCTCCAGCGCGGATATGTACACGTATGTAGTATACTTCTGTATACGCGGCATACGCATACGCGCGTACGCATACGCGCGTACGTAGTTGAATAGTTGAAGAGTACCTTTCATACTAACATGCCAGTGTTAGTCGGTACTCAATTTCACCTAGGTACTGTATCCGATATCGATTTACTATTAAAGCAGATTTGAATGGCGGCGGTCGCGACCTTAATTGATGATGAGCTCATCGTCAATGTCGCGATACGTAGTACTCGTAGTACTAGTATAGATCGTACAGTAGTATCGTGGATACTATTTCACCTGGTACCTTCACCTGCAGTATACACTTGTGTATACTAGGGTGAATTTAGATACCTGGTCAGCAGCCGCGTGAGGTTGCCATTTTCCGATCTTGTCAGCCCGAACGCGCTCTGGAGGTTCGCTCCGCTGTGATCGCGGGGAAGTTCGCTCCGCTGTGATCTGATGAACTTCGCCGGTATCAGTAGAGATAAATATTTGTTACCTCATATTGTATCGTCGAAAGTATTTTCATCCGTATTTGTCACATGAACGTCGTTGCCATCAATATTTGTATCTGCTGTTTTGTCGGCGTATGTTGCCGTCCATATATAATAGCAGACCGTAGCAGGATAATACCTGTCAAGTATTCTGCCCATTCAGCTTGGATACCCCGTACGTCTTATATGTGCGTACGGTTATCATTTCCGTTAGTCCACCGTACACGTGTCACATAGGACCACGTGCGGGACCACCCCGCGTCTCATAGGATCGCGTGGGGGGAAATGGGCCGGTCTTACACCACCGCCTCGTATCCAAGGTGATTTATTGAGTTGTGTAACCATCACAACCTCAATACATCTAACTTTTGTCAGTGCTCAGTTTAAGCATGTTTTGTTCCTTGACCTCGGGGCGTATATATTACACCCCGCCCGCAAATTGTTGCCCCTGTGGTTTCAATTGAAAACCATATGTATACGTCCGGTCCAGGATGCCAAACTGTTGCAATCCTGTTCCTTTGTTGCCGTCAACTGTTGTAACCATGTAACCATGTTGCCGTCAAACTGTTGTAACCGTGTAACCGTGTAACCATGTTGCCGTCAAACTGTTGTAATTGTTGCCCGTATGGTCCTCTGACTGAATCTTCAATCTGGCGTACCTGGTGGCATTATTCATCGTTTGTCGGTGGTCAGTTATCGTTTTTTTTTTTTTGATTTCTTGGCATTTTGTCATATGAACATTTCGGCGTCGTGAGCGTCGTCTTTCCGTTTGCGGTGGAACTTTTTCAATATTTTCTGACAGTTCGTTAGGTTGGTCGTGGGTTCCCATGTGCATTCTTCATATGGGTATCCTGACCACTTCACAAGATATCGTTCTTTCCCTTGGATTCCACGTACGTCTACCAATGATTCAACTGTGTACTCGTCGGCATCTGCTGCATTGGGAAGGGACGACGCCCTATCAATGGCAGTTCCGGGTCCATCAGAAGCTTTTAGTAGATGAGCGTGAAATACCGGGTGTATGTGGGATTGTGGTGGTAGCATAAGTTCGAAGGACACTGGTCCGAGTTGGCGTAGGATCTTGAAGGGGCCATAAAATTCTTGGCGCAACTTCTTGATCTTGCGGTGCTTGTCCCATGGTAAGGTGATACCTTCCGTGGACAGGTAAGCATATTTCCCTGGGGTGAGACCACCCACCAAACGCCGCTTTTTGTCTCCTCTTTGTTGCCATTCTCTCGTGAGAACCAGTCTTTCTTGTACCTCTCGTTCTATATTGGCAATTCCAGCCACGAACTCATCAATGGAAGGTGGAACTTCGTATTTTCTCGATCGAAGGATATTATCCATATCTAATTTGGTAAGAGGGTTTCTTCCTCTTTCCGCATAGTATGGAGACACGCCGGTGGCCTTTGCCATCGTTGTGTTGATCGTGAATTGTATTTTCGGCAGTAGTGAGACCCAATTGCTCTGTTTGTAGTTAATGTTCATGCGCATTAACTCTTCAACATGTGCGATTGCTCTTTCTGTCTGTCCGTCCGTCGATTGATGACGTGACGAGGATATGCTCAAAGTTATACCTAATGCGGCATGGAAATCTTGCCACATCTTAGATGTAAATTTTGAATCTCTATCCGATACAATTTCGATGCATATACCGTTTTCGTAGATGATATGTTTCATGAACAGTTCTGCAGTCAATTCTGCATTGGCAATATCCCAAGTTGGAATAGTCCAGATCCGTTTTGAAAATCTATCTACTATCACCATTATCGCTGTGTACTCGTGTCTCGATGACATTGGCAAATGTGTCACAAAGTCCATCGAATAGTGAGTACCGCTGCGAGTAGGTTGCTGTAAACTATTCAGCAATCCTTGTGGTGATTGTCTATCGATCTTATTTTTCTGGCATGCCTGACATGTACGAATATATTCGTGTACATGTTTTGCAATACTTGGCCAGTATACGCGTCTGCGTATCTCATAATAAGTTCGATTTTCACCAAGGTGTATACTGGTTATCCCGTCATGTGTTTCTGCGATGATTTTCTTTCGTAAAGTCATACGTCCTGTTGATATAGAATCGTCAGGCACGCATAGTAAATCTTCGCCCATACTGGATACCTTGTATAATAAACCCTTGTTTATATGGTATGTGTCATTCTTAGCCCGGGCCTGTGCATTACTAATCGTATTGCATACCCGTCTAGAATTTTTCGGCAGTTTAAGCTTTCGCTTTTTACTGTCTTCTTGTACTTTCAACATTTGCTCAATCTTGCTATGCAGCTTAATTGGCACATCCCATGTTTTGAACTCCTTTGCCGATTTGGACTTAGGATTCAGGGCATGTTTCTGGCGTAATTCATCCCCTATAATTTTGTACAGAGTAGCAAAGTCTGGACATTCCATGTAACTTGCTGCATCCACTGGGATATTGACCTCAGCTGGTGTTGCTCTGTAAAACAGTAGTGACTCTGTTTGAGTTGGGTGTTGTTCGAGTAAAAACTCATCGAACGTTATATTCGCATCAGAATAATGTAAAGTTGTATGATCGTTCGTAGTTCCGTGTGTGATTTGCTCGATGTCCTGTATTGTCGCTAGGGTTTGCTGTGTCTCCACATGCATGCACGCAAGATTCTCACTCTTGTTGAATGCAAGTGTAGTTTGCTTATGCCCTTCTGCAGCAATTAAACGGGACAAGGCGTCACCTACCACATTTTTCGTTCCTGGTATATAATGAATCTCGTACTCGTATTCGCTCAGGGCTAAGGCCCATCTTGCAATACGACCTCCAGTTTCTTTTCCCTTCTTTAGGAACTGTAAACTGTGGTGGTCCGAAAGACATTTTATCACGAACGGTGTGGCTAGTAGGAAGTGTCGGAATTTGTCAACTGTAAATTTGACTCCGAGGCACTCTTGCTCTTGCACGGAGTAATTTTTCTCTGCATCATTGAGTCGCCGGCTGCAGTATGCAATTGCGCACGGTCGATCACCATAATACTGGAAAAGCACTCCTCCTACCGCTATCCCCGATGCGTCCGTGCAAATATATATTCGCCGCATCGGATCGAATTGCCGTAACACTGGGTATTTCGTTATAGCCATCTTCAATTCCCTGACACTTTGAGATGCTGTTTCATCCCATGCCTCAGGTAATTTAGTGTTCTTTTTCAGCAATTTTGTCAATGGCAGTGCCATTGTAGCATAGTTATCTATCCATTTTCTATAGAAGCCAGTCATCCCCAAGAAAATACGTATATTCGCTTGTGAGTCACTAGGCTCCGGCATGGAGATAATTGATCTCACTGACTCTGTGTTCATGAACATTTGTCCTTGTCCTACTACAATGCCTAGATATTTCACATATCTGGCAAAGAAGAAGCACTTTTTCATATTCAGCGACAGTTTCTCTTTCGATAGAACTTCGAATAAACGCAGTAAGTTTCCTTTGTGGGTATCTGGGTCAGTAGACCAGATAATAATGTCGTCCAAAAATATGGAAACAAAGCCACGGACTTTCTCACCAGCGTCGTCTCTACTATCGAACTCCTGCGCATCTACGGCTAATCTTTCATATAGAATGCCGTGATTTCGCATTATCCCTTCTAAAGCTTGTTGAAAATAATGAGCACTTGATATCAAGCCCATTGGAACAACCTTATATTCGAAATTTCCGTAGGGTGTTGCGAATGCTGTTTTCATACGCGATTGCTTATCCAAATTTAATTGCCAGTATCCTCGATCCAAGTCGCAGGTACTCAAAATTTTGGCATTTCTCAATCGTTGCCAGCATTCATGCATATCTGGCATATAATATGATATTGGTTTAGTTCTAGCGTTTACACCGCGTAGATCTACCAAAAATCGCCAGCCCCCGCTAGATTTTTTCAGAATAAGTACTGGACTACACCATTCACTCTTGGAAGGTTGTATCCAGCCTTGGCTTACCATTTCATCGCAAAAAAGTTTAAGTTGACCTTGGAGTGCTTGTGGAACACGGTACGTCCTCCTAGGAGGAGGTCCCACAACATCATCCCGGTCTTCTATTTTGAGGGGTTCCGTATCAAGTGTACGGAATTTTGTCATAGGGGTTATGCATGCAAATCGTTGTTTATCCTTGAGTACTTTTTCAACCCAAGGTATATACTGTGGATCTGTGGCATTAATCAGTTCCTCAGGGAGTTTTTTCGTTTTCGTATCTTCGAAAATTTTCATATGCTCATTAGCACTCTCCTGTTCCATAGGTTCTAATTTCCTATTTTTATATTCCTCAAGTCTCTTTTTGCTGGTTGCACACAACGTCGCAAATCCTGTACCAGAGCCTGTCGTTTTAAATTTTTCGGCACTGTTAGGTTTGTGTCTGCGATGTGAACGTCTTCCAGACGTCCAATCGTTGCTGTGCTTCCTAGTTTTTACTACAGTATTTTGGGTATGTACTGTAGTTTGAGTTTGCCCGCGTCGGCTAGAAGGTCGGGTACACTTACCCTTAACAGGTTTTGCAAATTCACTTGCATGTGCTGTTAGTGCGGCTAACTCCTCGCTGATTTCACTATAATCTTCGTCTAATACATCGTCATTCCGCACCGCCGAACTGCTCGATGGCAATATTGTTCGATCAGATGTTAGATGACCTAGTGATGTAGAATTGTCAATGTCCATACTGTCCTGCACACTAGTTTCACCTAGCGCAGGTACAGTACCAGTCTCGTCCAAAACACTAGCCGTATCGTACGTAGCTAGCATTGGTACAGTTAGCTGAGGTACCGCCGGGCGACACGATGGCCATTTGCCGCGATCACGTACTTGGTCATTAATATTCGATTTGTCCATAGGTATTGGGATCGTACTAGCCATAATCCCGGTGGGCTTCCCCACAGGACCGTTCCGACCGTCCGCGAGCGGCGGATTTTCATCCCCCTCATCGTCGGCCGTTAGATTCGTCAAGTCGCCCAAACTTAGTACAAACATAGTCTCTGAGTTATAGTCAGCGTCAGAAAACTCCCGATCGATGGGTCGTGTACTATTACCTCGAGTTACACGCCATTTTTTGTCGGCTTTGTTCTGGGTTTGAGTAATTTTCTTACGCAGAGCATCTGCATGTAGAAATTTTACCTCAGTAGGTGGGATATCAATATCCCCGCCCAGGTTTACCATGGTATTTAGTAACTGGTCGTAATCATTCTCTATCCCCTTATTTGTAGGCATAGAGCTTTGATGTACAATGGTTGATAAGCCATGTACAATTATTTCCTTATGTCGAGCATTAGTAAATCTAATCTCTAATCGGTGTGGTGTCAAAGTAAGTTTATGCTTACTGATCCAATCATTACCGAGTATCATACCTATAGAGCATGGAAGTGCATCCATAATTGCTACCTCTACAGGTAGTACCTCATTTTGGAGAACTATTTCCAAAACTGCTCTATGGGTTGTATTGCTCTGGGAACCATCCCCGAGTAATACAGTGAGAGGCATGTATATCATGTCAACCTTCCCAAGTTTTGCTATCATGTCTTTGGAAATAAAGCTACAGCTAGCCCCGGTGTCAATCATAGCTTTACACCTTAGGCTGGCTTGTTTTGGTTTCCCGACAGCAACACGTATAATGAATTGTTTGAAGGAATGGTCTTCCTTTGTACAATCATTATCTGGGGTTTCAACCCCCCCCGCAGCTTTTTCCTTCCCTAAGGGTGCCTTATTTACACCAGTAGCTTTACTGCGTGTGTAAGGTACTTCTGTGGGGTCTGCAGGTACGGGTGTCTTATTAGCAGGTATTCTCTTCGGAATATCTCCTACTAATTCCCGTAAATCGGTATGGAAATTGTCTGGGACACGTTTGCTTACCGATCTCGTGGACTTGTCAACGTGATCGTTCGCGTCGGCCTCATCATCGGGCTCGAACTCCGTGTCGGACAGGTTCATTTCCGCCGGTTCGTAGATCGTCTTGTATTTGTTGTCCGTGCTGCGTTGTGGTCGTCGTGCACTTGGTAGCGTGCACAGCCAGCGCAGCCCTGGTTTAACCTGTCCTATTGCACATAAACGTACAATCGGTACCGGTTTTGCAGTCTTTTGCGTCATAAACATGCATAAAATTGCTGTTTCACCAGGCTTAGGGATAACAGATGCATTTGCATCTACGATCTTCATCTTAACTTCCGCGATTGGTTTATGTTTGGGTATTACCGGCCAATTCATTTTGGACTTCTGGTAACAATCATAACTACAATACTGCTTCAGTCTCCTAGGGTGTTTGGTACACAGCTGGTCAACCGCTGTGTTATTGCACCAAAGGTTTGCACACGGTCTCGTGCCTGGCTCGCTAACCTTTCTGGTACAACTCTGCTGTACCTTATTAATAAGCCAATGGTAGGTGAATAGGCATGATTTTGCAATACTGGTTGCCCAATCATTTGCCCTATTCCTTATACCTAACGTTTTCGTTGGTGTCAGCCCTCCTGAACATTCCTCACGGCACGCCGAGGCACGTGGCGAACACCCCAGTGTTGGCCCGTACATCTTGGTATGTTCAGAGGCGGCTTCATCAATTCGATCGTTATTGGGGTAGGTATCTGGTAATGTAGGTTGGTTCCATAAACTAGGTAAAGTTTGTTCTTCATGGTTTTCCACGCCATGTGAGACTCCCACAGCCTGATTCGCTATTGGATAGAGATCATCCTTTCCGGATGATTTCAATAGCAATAAATCAGCTGTGGCTAACTTTCACCATTGTTTCGACCTTCCCTTCATTTGCTGTTTACCGCCCCGACCTTTACCTTTTCCGTTCTTCCTCGGAGGATTAGAACGTTTCGTCACCTTTGAGCACGTGGTAAGATTATGGCCCGGTGCCTTACACACGAGGCACCACGGGGTCGACGATCCTGCTGGCCAACAATCTTTGCAGTGTAACGCCCGATATTTGGGGTCCGATGCATGTATGTTGGGTCGCAGTCTGCCTTGAGCATCTACCCGCTTATTCCAAATTGCTTCAGAATAGTTGGGTTTCATATCTCGCAGTGAAGGTATTTGTGTCCCATTTGAGTCCCGCCCTGAACTGTGTTTCGACTGTGAGTACGATTTAGCAGAAACACCGTCTCCGTCGTCAAACATAGCAAACAAGTTCTGGGTCTTTGGGTTGCTCCTTTTGGCTGGGTTATAACCTGCCGCAGCTTTACGCTTAAACTGCCCAGGTTTGTTCCGGCTCACCATCGCGTTTAGATTGCGATGGGGATGAGCTGAACGACCGCCTGGCGCTTGCTTATGACCCTTCTGTGCTGAACGCACAGCTTGATCTCGCGTAATCATATATTTGGCCAGCGTAGCTGGATCAGTAGATTCAAAATCAGGGTAAGTGGTTTTGAGCCATACTGCCAAAGATGGCTCGACGGATGACAACAACAGTTGTCGTTCCAAATCCGGTAAGATAGCTTTTATCTCAAGCCGGTCGAGCTCTGCGCTTTTCAGCATTCTCCTAGAGACATATGCTTTCATATCTTCATGAGGCATCTGTGACAGATCGAGATACGCCCTGGTACACGTACCTTTCCGGTCGGTTGGACCGTACTGTAACGTGAGCCAGTCGAAAATCTCGTCATAGTCAATATCAGCTGCTTGTGCATATTTCGGTCCCTCCCGATGGGGATTTAAGAACTCTGCGAGTATCGCCTCGTTTACTTTGAGTTCCACCGCCTTCGTTAGAAGGTGGCTTGTCCGCAGCGGCTTCGCCACATGATTCGTGAGCATTTCCAATGCTCTGCGAAATTCAATTGGCGTCCGTTTATCGGAGTGCCGATATTTCAGCTTATCTTCCACCTTAGGCCATTCAAGCTCACGAGGTAATCGTACTGCTTGTGGTCTGGGTGGATGAGGTGCTGCGTTCCGTTCTAGATCCCTTGCAGCTTGCGCATTTCGCAACGCAAGGTCTAGGTATGCCGAACCTTCATCATTCTGCATAACGCATCGAACATACTGTTCGATCGTTAGATTAGCTAGAATTCGAAGTCTCTCATTGGCAGTGTCTAAGCGATCTTCGGACCTCCTGGATGCAGAGTGGGATCTCGATCCCGCTCGCGACCCAGAGTTCGAATCACTTCGACTCCTGCTTCGGCTGCGGCTGCTATGATGTTCAGACGCCGGGGAGCGTGAGCGTGACGGACGTCGGGTTTCACCCCTGGCGTCGCCAGCTCCTGCTTGCCCGCGCTGATGTTCATCATCGCTAGAGTCTCGCCGCCGCCGTCTAGGCGCGGGCGACTCTGTCCGCCTGTGACCTGCAGGGCGGCGGGGTCCATCCCCGTCGCTGCCATCGTCACTATCGTCCTTATCAGGTTGCCCGGACGGTGCTCCCGCTGCAGTACGCTGGGTACGTGCAGAATTCGTACTATCAGTACGCGGTACAGCCGTCGGATCATTCACGCTCTCACCTGCAGGTACTTGAGTACTATTATTAGTAGTACTAGTATTGTACCCTGCTGGTAGGGTACCGGCATTCACGCCTGTACCCGTAATTTGTGCGTGAGATCCATTTCCGGGTTCCGATGTCGGATTATCCGGTATATTCGAAATATTCGAACTGTCCGGTATGTTCGAAATATTCAAACCATCCGGTAAATTCGAAATATTCCTACTTCGGTTTTTACCTGGATTTTCAGAGGGTAAGACTGAGTTCTGTCCCGGATTAGGTTCCCCTAAGGGCGTACCTTTTCCGGGAAGCGGTAACTCGGGAAATTCTTCAGAAGAATTTTCCGGTCCGCGCGCGCGCGCGCGGCGTTCCGAAATTTCCCCATACGTGACCGCAGCGCGGGACGTATGCGCAGACGAGGTTCCTCGCGAAATTTCCTGCGAGGTTGCTTCTGAAATGTCCGGTGAGTTTGACAAAGATTCCGGCGCGCGTGTACCGGCCGCATCCTGTCGCCGATCCTGGGGTTTAGGAAACTCACCAGTGATTTCCAGCGACATGGGCGATTCATCATGCTCGCGCGAGGTTCCAGCAGCGCTATCGCGCCGTGTTCTCGCACGGCCGGGTTGAGCAGTGCCCCGGATGGTAGGTTGCCGTCGAAGCCTGGGCGTGCTGGAGCTGGAGCGGTTCGCGATGATCCGCGTCGCGCTCCTGTCGGGCGGCTGCATGGCCATCAAGATCTGAGGGCCAGCTGGCGCGGCCGCCTGCTGGCGGGGCACGTCCAGCTCAGAACCTGCCGCTCCGCCTGCAGGGACTCCTTCGGTGAGTTCCTGCAGCGGTACTGCAGCAGCTTCAGCGAACCCTTGCGCGATCGTGTCATCCTCCTTCCGTTCCTCTGTCTTTCTGATAAATTCGGCCAGAACATGGCCGAACTTATGCAAAGTTTTGCCAGGCAGCCATGTGTAACCTTCATCGGGTACGTTCCTGCCTGGGCTTTTCGTTAGGCGGCATAGGTATTCTATGCCTGACCTATCTGTAGGGCCTCCCATCAGATTCCTCCGTGCAGACACTATCTTGTCGATAAAGCCTTCCGGTACAGAAGTCATATCTTCAACGATATGGTTTCTCGCCAGCGGGTACTGATGGAGCCTGGCCGGCCCATCGGGCCGTCCTGTATAATCCTGTAGCGGGTGCACGGGCATAGAGAGATTGGGACCTTCCGCAGCACCAGAGCCTTGTAGTTGGATCTCGTGGTAGCGGTATTCCGTCTCTCCGTTAACCGTTTCACAGGTTATGTGGTGTATCTTCCCAGGTGCCGGCGTCCGAGCTCCGAGAACGTGCTCGTACGTCGATGACGTCGGTGCCGTCGTACACGGTGCGGCCACAGCATGTGCCCGCTGCCGTGTAGCAATATGTAGACCGTCTGTGCCGTACGATGTAGGTGTAGAATCGGGTG
>Ga0115001_10004145_pt1 | contig 10709 bp, 7 predicted proteins | sample ArcticOcean_MG_C_12_FD_89869 | JGI IMG/M metagenome (GOLD analysis project Ga0115001, IMG submission 89869) | Marine microbial communities from western Arctic Ocean - ArcticOcean_MG_CB8_130 | ecosystem: Environmental > Aquatic > Marine > Oceanic | place: Arctic Ocean: Canada Basin | collected... | reverse complement strand
CTCGTAGGGAGCCCTTTTCGACTGGGGGGCATAACCATTATTTTTTTTAGATTGAATCCATCCGTTATCGGAAGTATCAACGATAAGGGTGTTTTTATCAAGTGATTTTTCTGTTAAGAAGCTAGTAAGATCACCAACGGTCTGATCCAACCATTCACACATGGCCCAGTATTTGGCAACACTTTTATGGGGGGGGTAAGTGATGTATACTTGTTAAGTAATTCTTGAGGAGGGTTGTTAGGGGTGTGGGATAAAAAAGGAGCATACCAAACAAAAAATGGGGCATTCTCTTTTTGAGTTTGATCTATAAAATTAAAGATTGGATCTAAGCCCTCTCGACCAATTTTTAAACCCTCATCTCCATGCCTTCCTTTTCTTTTATAATCTCCGTGAGTCATTCCTGCATCAAACTTACCTTCCTTCCATGATCCCATCCACCATTTTCCAGATTGAAAAGAACAGTAACCTTTTGTAGAGAGATAATCTGTCAAAAGTTTATTCTTATAAAATTTAGATTTGATGATGTCAAATTGATCACTACTTTTTTTACTGAAGAGAAAATTATTACCTTTTTTCGTTCTTAATTTTTCGTTATCACTTTCATCCCAAAAACTCGGCTCACGTTTTGAATCACCTGCATCGTTTCCGGTTTGAGCATGTTGAAAAGCATATTTCCCCGTGATGATTGTCGCCAATGAGGGGCCACAAATAGGACTACTGACGTATCCTTTAGTATATGTGGCCGATTCTTTTGCTAATTGATTGATATTAGGAGTCTGTATATGATGATGTCCCATAAAACTGTAATCTCCCCAAGCCTGGTCGTCAGAAATAATAAAGATAATATTTGGCTTTTCCTTACTATCAACTTTTTTTTTGGTTGCCTCATTACATGAGGATAGAATTAAGACCCATATCAAAAGCAGTAGTTTTCTCATTATGTTGGTTATTAGAATTCTAAATTTAGATAAATTTAATTAAAATAAATTAAGCATAAAAAAATACTAGATGGACAATGGGATTGGATTATATAGCTTTTCACCAGCAAATCTTTAAAAGGAAAATAGATTTATTTTGAAGGGATGAGGTGTTCGATTGAGATTTTTAGATTGGATTTTTTTGGCTTTTAAACTTGACCGTACAATAATCTTATAAATTTACGAATAAAAAAAATTAACATATTGATTATAAATATGTTAAGTAATTTTATTTCGGATAAAGAGGGATTCGAACCCCCGGAGGTGTGACCCTCAACAGTTTTCAGGACTGCCGCATTCGACCACTCTGCAATTTCTCCCCACCGATTGTAAATGTATTATTATTATTATTTATTTTCAAACCATAGAAAAATTATAAATAATTCAATTTTGTACATTTGCATTTTGTCTCATATGGAGGACTTCGTTTATTACTTTACACTTATTGGAGTTGGTTTTGTTGTTGGATTCATCAACACACTTGCTGGAGGGGGATCACTACTCACCCTACCGGTTTTGATATTCTTGGGCTTACCTCCAGTGGTTGCAAATGGTACCAACAGAATTGTAATCCTAACACAGGCACTTGTTGGTTCGGCGGGATATAAAAGTAAAGGAATCTCTTCTTATCCTTTTAGCCTTTATTTGGGTATTTCTGCCTCAGTTGGTGCATTGATTGGCGCTCAAATAGCAGTTGATATTAAGGGGGAAACTTTTAATAAAATACTTGCAATCGTTTTGGTTGTTGTTGGATTGCTAACCATTGTGAAAAACAAAAAGACAGTTCAGGCTATTGAAGAACGTGTGACTGGAAAATATTTATTGTTATCAATTATTGTATTCTTTTTTATTGGAATTTATGGAGGGTTCATCAATGCTGGAATTGGGTTTGTAATAATGATCTTCTTGAATGGTTTTAATCGGATATCCTTAATTAAAACAAATGCCACCAAAGTTGCACTGATTGCAGTTTACACTTCTCTGGCTTTAGCACTTTTCACCTACAACGGAAAAGTCGATTGGATAGTAGGACTGTGGATGTCGCTTGGAACCGCAATAGGGGCGTGGTGGTCAAGTCGTTGGTCTGTGAAAAAAGGAGATCATGTGATAAGAATTATGATGCTAATCATGGTAATCGCGATCAGCATCAAACTTTGGTTTTTTGACTAATAGTTAACATAACCAGTAATTTCTAATCCATAACCAGTAATCCCGATTCGTGGTTTATTGGAAGAGTTGCTAATTACGGTAAGTTTCTTAATTTTAAGGTCGTGAAGAATTTGCGCTCCAATACCAAAATCTCTAATGTCCATAATCATCGGAGGTACTTTGTCAATTTGTCCCTCAGATTGCATATTTATTAGGGTTTCAATTCTTGACAATAAATTTTCTGACGACTGTTCTTGATTAATAAAAAGGACAGCTCCTTTTTCATTTTTATTAATTAATGAAAAAATATCTTCTAATCCAGAATTAGTTTTTCCGGTTATCATCCCCAACACATCATTGTTTATCCTAGAAGAATTTATCCGTGTTAATACGGCTTCCTCCTCAGTCCAATTGCCTTTACTTAAAGCAAGGTGTACCTGACTGGTCGTGGTTTGTTGATAGGCTCTTAAACGAAATTTACCAAAACGAGTTTCAATTTCAGCATCAAATTTTTTGATGATTAAGCTATCGTGTTGCATTCTGTAGGCAACCAAATCTTCAATAGAGACAATCTTCAAGTCAAACTTTTGAGCAACTTTCCACAATTCAGGCAATCGCGCCATGGATCCATCCTCATTCATTATTTCAACAATAACCCCTGCAGGATTAAACCCGGCCAATCGAGCAAAATCTATCGCCGCTTCTGTGTGTCCTGTTCTTCTCAGCACGCCTCCTTCTTTTGCAATCAAAGGAAATATATGTCCAGGTCGGGAAAGGTCAAAGGCAGTTGTTTTAGGATCGACCAAGGCCTTAACGGTTCTCGATCTATCGGAAGCAGATATTCCAGTTGTAATGCCATTTCCTTTTAAATCAACCGAAACGGTAAAGGCAGTTTCCATCGGGTCAGTATTATTGCTGACCATTCGATCCAATTGAAGTTTGTCGCATATTTTCTCAGTCAAGGGCGCACAAATGAGTCCTCTTCCATGAGTAGCCATGAAATTTATCATTTTAGGATTTATTACATCAGCTGCAGCAATAAAATCCCCTTCATTTTCACGATTTTCATCATCAACAACAATGATAATCTCACCATTTTTTATGGCTTCAATTGCTTCTTCAATAATATTCAATACTATTTCTTCCATAAGGATCAAGCACTTTATTTGCTCGTATATTTTTTAAATAAATTATAAATCGGTATTGTAATAAAATCAAAATTAATGAATGGTTTGTCCGAGTTAGCGCGTTTTGTTAAATAATACCCGAAAGGCGCAATAACAATTGTTGAGATCCAACTGGCAAATTCAGGGGATACACTATTGTCTTCTGCTGCATTTTTACCAAAGATACCAATATAGTGGTAGGATAAGAAAATGACAACGGCGATCACTAGGGGAAGGCCCAAGCCTCCTTTTCGAATAATCGCACCAATAGAAGCACCAATCAAAAAGAGAAAAACACATGCGAAAACTAAAGTAAAACGATCATAGAAAGCGATCTTGTGCAGATTGATTACTTTTTGATAAATAAAATAATTACGTTTTTTATTTTCCAAACTGGTTATGATTCCTTTGGTTGTATTGATTGATTTTTGAATCATCTGTCTTAACTTCCAGGTATCATTTTTACCAACGAAATCAAGCACATTGGCTTGGAATAAAGTGTCTTTCAGAATTTCTACTTCCTTCTTTGATTGCCTAATTTTTTTTAATGAATATTTTTTATTTAAATTTTCACCAAAAATTTTCTTTTGAGTCTTAAAGTTAATTTCGAGAGAGTCAATACTGGTTCTTAGTTGAGCTACTTTTTGCATCCTGTAGGTGGTGGTGTAGTTTTCTACTGTCAGATCGATATTGTTGAATTGAGACAAATCGATATTCATTACATATTCTTTAAAATGAACTTTTGCATGTGGATATCTGTATTTGTTACGATTGCCTTTTTCTTTAATTTCTTCATATCGATTCCCGTCATATAAAACCAGTTGAAGATTGGCATCAGTGGTTTTGCTTTTAAGTTCTCCATTGGCCGCTTTAATTACGATTCTGTTAGTATAATCTTTAGTTTTTTCATGAATAATTATATCTTCTAACAATCTATAATCCGGACCGTACTTTCTTTTCACCTTAATACTCATCTGACCCAAATCGTTAAACACTCCCTCCCTGATCGCAATGGCTGGTTTTAATTTCGCCAAATTTCTCCTTAGGTTATAAGATTTTAATTCTCCATAAGTAATGACATGATTCGAGAAATGAAACGCTCCTATGCCCAATACAATGTGAACTATAATCAAGGAAGTCATGGCACGAAAAAGAGAAATACCTGTGGATTTCATTGCGGCAAATTCATAGTTTTCAGCTAGTGATCCAAAGGTCATCAAAGAAGCTAAAACAACCGATAATGGTAGAACCAAAGGAATTAACTTTGGGGAGTAATAAACTAAAAATTTTAAAATTGTTTCAAAATCGAGTCCTTTTCCAGCTAATTCATCAATAAACAGCCAAAAAGTCTGTACAATAAAAATTAAAAAACAAATACTGAAAACACTGGCCAATCGGGTCAGGTATTCTTTAATAACATATCGGTCAATGATTTTCAACATCCTAGTCGTTTATATAATAATCAGGATATTTTTTTTTATCGAACACAAAATAATCTTTTAACAGAGGGAAATTCACTTGCATTTCATTGATTGTTAGCGTAGTATAAGTTCCATTTATTCCGACTTCAATGATTCTAAAAATGTGTTTTTTTGAAACTTCAATTCCAATTAATATCGAAAGTATTTCAGCATCTTCCTCGGTTGGGATTAGTTTAATAAATTGAATTTTTTTACCCTCAATTTGCTGCGTTATGTCCCATTGATAATCATAACCTTCTTTGTAAAAATATAACAGCTTTGTTGGGTTGATCCCAAAATCGTCTCCTTCTTCCGATGTAGTAATGGTGATTTCTTCGTTCTCAGGTATTATGGTATAGAGAGACTTGCCGTCGAAGAGCTGAGTAGCTTCAAGGAAATCTAATTTGTATAAATCTCCGGCTACGGTTATTTCTCCTTTACTTTCTTGATTAATTTGTTCTTTACGATTGTTTAAAACATAATTAAACTCAAATTTTATATTGTTATAACTCTCGATTTGTTTAGAAACATTTTCTAATAACATTTTTGCCTCCATTGAAGTTTGAGCTTCAGTAAAGAAAGCATTTAAGCAAACAATTATAAATAAAATTTTATTATGCATGAGGTTAAATTTAGAGCCCTTCATTGTTAAAAAATATATCTAATGTAACCAGATCGGGCAGTAACACTTGTCGCGCTTTACTGCCTTCAAAGGGCCCTACAATACCCGCAGATTCCATTTGATCAATGATTCTTCCAGCACGATTGTATCCAAGTTTTAATTTCCGTTGCAGTAGAGAGGCTGATCCTTGTTGGGCTGTTACAATCACTTCAGCAGCAGCTCTAAAAAGATCATCTCTTTCAGAAGGATCAATGTCCAGAGTACTGGTGTTCTCATCTACATATTCTGGGAGCAAATAGGCATCCGGATAGCCCATTTGTCCTCCGATATAATCAGCAACTTTTTGAACTTCCGGAGTGTCAATAAATGCACACTGAATTCTAGTCAAATCATTTCCTTGTGTAAAAAGCATGTCTCCACGTCCAATCAGTTGATCGGCGCCTCCAGAGTCGAGAATGGTTCTTGAATCGATTTTAGAAGTTACTCTAAAGGCAATCCGAGCAGGGAAGTTGGCTTTAATAATCCCTGTTATCACATTGACAGAGGGTCGTTGCGTTGCAATAATTAAGTGTATTCCGATTGCTCTGGCCAGTTGCGCCAGTCGAGCAATAGGGGTTTCAACCTCTTTTCCAGCGGTCATTATAAGGTCAGCAAATTCATCAACAACCAAAACGATATAAGGTAGAAAGCTGTGACCATCGTTGGGGTTTAATTTACGCTCACGATACTTGGTGTTGTATTCTTTTAAATTACGACACATTCCATTTTTAAGCAACTCATACCGATTGTCCATTTCAATACACAGGGAATTAAGGGTATGAATTACTTTGGTGTTATCAGTTATTATGGCATCTTCCGTATCGGGAAGTTTGGCCAAATAGTGTCGTTCAATTTTATTGTAAATATTTAACTCAACCTTTTTAGGATCGACCAAAACAAACTTGACTTCGGAAGGATGTTTCTTATATAATAAGGACGAAAGCACTGCGTTTAATCCTACAGACTTTCCCTGACCTGTGGCTCCTGCCATAAGCAGGTGAGGCATTTTTGCTAAGTCTACAACAAAAGTTTCGTTGCTGATGGTTTTACCTAATGCAATGGGAAGTTCCATTTCAGCCTTTTGAAATTTAGGAGAACTTATAACGGATCGCATAGAAACAATACTGGGATTTTGATTAGGAACTTCTATTCCGATAGTTCCTTTACCCGGAATTGGTGCAATAATTCGAATACCTAATGCGGAAAGCGAAAGAGCAATATCATCCTCTAAGTTTTTAATTTTAGAAATTCTAATTCCTGCCTCGGGAACAATTTCATACAAAGTGACTGTTGGCCCTACGGTTGCTTTAATTTTAGAAATCCCAATTTTATAATTGTTTAAAGTATCAACAATTTTGTTCTTATTGAGTTCGAGTTCTTCTTGGTTGATGGTAATCGTACTCTCTCCATAATCCTTTAATAAATCATAGGAAGGAAAACGATATTTACTCAACTCCAAGGTGGGGTCAAAAAAACCGTGCTTGTCGACCAACTCTTGCGCGAGATTGTCAGTAATGCTTTCTTCCTCATTTATCTCTTCAACCTCAATGGTGAGTTCCTCTGACACTTCAGGCTCGAGAGCTACTGGTGGCTCTATGATTTCGATTGAAGGACCTGGAGTGACATTATCTAAAGGGATTTTTTCTTGAGCTACTGGCTTTTCTAAAAAGCCTTCCATTTCAAAATCTAAACTGTTTTCTAGTGGGGCTTCTTCCGCCGTATCGACTTCTTTTTTGCTGAAATAATTAATGATTTTTTCAGGAGTTAGTTTCCACTGAATCACCAGAATGCATAAAATAAAAAAGATCAGAACAGTAACCAAACCAACATTGCCCAAATATATCACCAAAAAGGAATTGATTTCAAAACCGACCAAACCACTTAATAATGGGGATAAGGAATGATAGAAACCTAGGGTAATAGTGATCCATAGTATGTAGGAAATTCCCCAATTCCAATACATTAATAAAGATTCTTTTGATTTACTAAAAAAAAGCAGATAACCCGAGTACGCGATCAAGGAAGCAACTATAAAAGATGCAATTCCAAACAATTTATAGATAAAAAAATGACTGGTGGAGGCACCAATTTTATTTAAAAGATTTTTTGATTGAATATTTCGATCCAAGAAAACGTCAACTGTACTTTGATCAGCTTGCCAATTGAAGAAGTAAGATATAAAAGAGACAATCAATAGAAACCCAGTGAGCATAAGAAAACTGCCCAACAAGATTTCTTTACTGCGCTGTTTCTTTACTTTTTTTTCTGAAAATTCAGGGACACGAGGACCTGATTGCTTTTTTGCCATTAATTGAACTTGTTCTACAAAAATACGAATTCAAATTCAAAACCTCTAAATAAATAGCGACTAGAAAAAAATGCAGGCTTTGTCAACTATTTTTAATTTGAATTACTTTTAATAATTAATCAGAAATCTATTCTTAGTACTCGACTTTACTAGCGATAATCATCTTAATTTTAATGCTTAATGCGGCATAAATTAAAGTCATTATTGGACTTATCCAATTAAAAATAGCATAAATAAAATATTCTCCAACAGATACACCTAAGACACCAGATTGATAAGCTCCACAGGTATTCCAAGGGATTAAAACCGAAGTCACTGTTCCAGAATCTTCAAGTGTTCGGCTTAAGTTTTCTGGAGCTAAGCCTCTATCCTTGTAAGCCTTGGCAAACATTTTACCAGGAATCACTATTGAAAGGTATTGGTCAGAAGCTGTTAGATTAATGGCCAAACAGGAGGCCACCGTACTGGCAAAAAGTTGAAAGATAGAAGTTGCCCATTTTAAAAGTGAATTACTAATAGATTTAAGTGCGCCAATTGCATCCATCACCCCACCAAAAACCATAGCACAGATAATCAACCAAATGGTTCCGAGCATTCCTTGCATCCCACCCGAAGAGAAAAGCTCATTGAGAAGCACGTTCGATGTTTCAATTTGTGTATCCACAGTAATAGCATTCATTATGGTTTTGTAGACATTAGTAAAGTCTAGTTTTTCTGCACCCGAAAGCTCAAGAATTAATGTTGTTTGAAAAATTAAAGCAAAAACAGCACCTAAAAGCGTCCCAATAAATAATGCCACTAATGGTGGAGCTTTTTTAACAATCATTAAAATTACGGAAAGCGGAACGACAAATAACCAAAGACTGATGTTAAACTTATCCGTAATGGCAGTGATTAGGCTCAGCGTGTCGACATTTCCATTACTTGTTTGATTAAGTCCAAGAATCACAAAAACTAAAAAAGTAATTATTATGCTGGGTAGGGTAGTGAGGGTCATATAACGAATGTGGGTAAAAAGCGATCCACCCGCCATGGCAGGGGAAAGGTTTGTTGTGTCGCTTAAAGGGGAAAGCTTGTCTCCAAAGTATGCTCCTGAAATCACTGCTCCTGCAACCATTCCGACGGGTAAATCCATCGCTCTTCCAATTCCTATCAGTGCAATCCCAACTGTGGCCGAGGTGGTCCAACTACTTCCAGTAGCCAATGAAATAATTGCGCAAATCACAATACATGCTGGTAAAAATACTGAAGGATGGATGATTTGCAGACCATAATAAATCATTGCTGGAATGATACCGCTTAATAGCCAGGTGCCTGCGAGTGCGCCAACAAATAATAAAATTAGAATTGCCCCCGTTACAGATTTCAGGTTTTTACCAATTTTTTTTAATAGTGTTTCATAATCAACCTTATGCTGAAAGCCAATTAAGCTTGCAACTGCAGCTCCCACCAAAAGTATGAATTGGTTAGATCCGCTGAGTGCGTCATCTCCATAAATGAAGACATTAAAAGCTAATAATAAAACTAAAAAGACAACCGGAATTAAAGCGACTTTAAGGTGCAGAGAAGGTGTTTTCAATTGTATAATTTTTCTTTTTTACAAGTTAAGCTTTTATGATTTTAAAATTAATGTAAAAATTAAAATCAAGTTGAGATTAAAACGAATGAATTGTATTTTTTTTAAAAAAATTTATTCCATTGAGTAGGGAAGCCGCAAACATTTGTATTTTTGAGTCAAATAAAAAATAAGATTATGCAATTTTTTGATGTTGCCGTTGTTGGATCAGGACCTGGAGGCTATGTAGCTGCAATCAGATGTGCTCAGTTGGGCATGAAAACAGCTTTAATAGAAAAATATAAAACCTTAGGAGGAACTTGCTTGAATGTAGGTTGTATTCCTTCAAAATCTCTTTTAGACTCTTCACACCATTATGAGGATGCAGTGAAGCATTTTGATGGACATGGAATAGAAATTCCAGGAGAAATAAAAGTTAATCTTGAGAAAATGATTTCCCGGAAGGCAGCCGTTGTAGAACAGACTACAAAGGGAATTGACTTTTTGATGGATAAAAATAAAATCACCGTATTTCAAGGATTGGGTTCTTTTAAGGATGCAACAACCTTATCCATAAAAGGGGATCAAGAGCTAGAAATTACTGCAAAAAACATCATCATAGCAACTGGATCAAAACCAGGGAGTTTGCCTTTTATAACACTTGACAAAGAAAGAGTTATTACCTCAACAGAAGCTTTAAAACTTAAAGAAATTCCAAAGCACTTAGTTGTAGTTGGTGGAGGTGTTATTGGATTAGAGTTGGGTCAGGTTTACCGTCGATTGGGTGCCGAAGTTTCTGTAATAGAATATGCAGACAGGATCACCCCTGTTATGGATGCCGCTCTTTCAAAAGAGTTGATGAAAGTGATGAAAAAACAAAAAGTTAAGTTTTACTTATCCCATCAAGTAAGCAATGTTTCCCGAAATGGAGACCTTGTAACGGTTCTGGCAAAAGATACAAAAGGTAACGAAGTTTCTTTTGAAGGAGACTATTGTTTGGTATCCGTTGGGAGACGTCCTTATACTGAGAATTTAAATGTAGAAGCAGCGGGTGTGAAAATCACCATTCGTGGACAAGTTGAGGTGAACGATCACATGCAAACGACTGCACCTAATGTCTACGCCATTGGAGATGTTGTTCGTGGAGCAATGTTGGCGCATAAGGCTGAAGAAGAAGGAGTAATGGTTGCTGAAATACTTGCAGGTCAAAAGCCTCATATTGATTATAATTTAATCCCAAACGTTATCTACACTTGGCCGGAAGTCGCTGCTGTTGGGAAAACAGAAGAACAATTAAAAAGTGCTGGTATAAATTATAAAAGCGGTCAATTCCCAATGCGTGCGCTGGGACGTTCCAGAGCCAGTGGAGACTTAGATGGTTTTGTTAAAATACTTGCCGATGTGACTACCGATGAGGTTTTAGGTGTTCATAT
>Ga0115001_10004144_pt1 | contig 10709 bp, 8 predicted proteins | sample ArcticOcean_MG_C_12_FD_89869 | JGI IMG/M metagenome (GOLD analysis project Ga0115001, IMG submission 89869) | Marine microbial communities from western Arctic Ocean - ArcticOcean_MG_CB8_130 | ecosystem: Environmental > Aquatic > Marine > Oceanic | place: Arctic Ocean: Canada Basin | collected... | reverse complement strand
GCGCGCGTCACGGCAGTTTGCGATATTTGTCCCGCTTCTGCCTGAGGCTCGAGCCACGGATCACTCCAGCGTTCTGTAACGGCGTTCCGTGTGTCAACCGCCGACTGTGCGTACGATAATATCAAGTCGTCATGTGTCGGGGCGAGGAAACCGATACTGTACGTCACGCAAACTGCATCACAGCCCTCCGCGATACCGTGGTGTGCCACTTTCGGTGGTAAGTACAGCACGTCTCCCGGCTCCAGAAGACTGCACGCCTTCGGCTGAAAGTCCTTCAGCACTCGCACGTCGATATTCTCAAAGAAAGACTCCTCCTTCTCGGGTGCGTACTTTGGATCATCCGATATAGACCACCGTTTCCGACCTTCACCTTGCATCAGAAATACGTCGAACTGGTCAGAGTGCGCTCCGACACCTCCACCCTCTGCACACAGGCTAGCCTGCATGTCAGCCACGCGCCAGCGCGGAAAACGGTCAAAGTTGTCGAGGAGTTTCGCCGCCGCGGGGATATGTTTCTCCAAGTCGTTGACCACGACACACCACGACCCGTCCGTTGGAAGGGACTGGAGTTCCTCTTCCGTAAAAGGCCCGAGTTCATTGGACCAGTCAGACGGGCCGTTAGACCCTTTCTTGAGGATGCGAGGCTGAAAGTCGGATTCGCACGCCAACCCAGCCAGTTCGCCGGAATCGATTGGCATGGCCTCCCCGGGCTGAAGCGCCCCACGGATGACTACGGGTCGCTTCTGCCAGTATTTTTTCATGAAGTACCCCAACTCTTCGTTATCGAAGGGGAATGTCGCATGCAGCTCTTCGATCTGTCCTATGTTCCCATCGCCCTGTGCAGCCGCGCACCATGAAGCATCCTTGCTCCGTTGTGCCCGAGCAGCTTGAACCCCAAAACGCCCGCCGACCCTTTTTGAGTGCGTAGCTCTCAAGTTCGTCAGGGCCGGGTGGACATGAACCGAGTGAGCACTCATGAAACGGTGCGCGCAAATCACCCAGCCCTCGGCGACGCGTTGCCGGTTGCGCAAGAGCTGGCTGGGGGTGGCCCCAAAGCGCGCGCTTCGCGTTCTGAAAGGGATTTGATGCATGCACTTTCGACAGGCTCGGAAATAGGTGGGACAAGGCGACTTCGAGTTTATTTCTGCAGCCTACAGATAAGATACCTAAACAAATGCTATTATCTACTTCGCAACCTCCTGGTCGGCAAGCGTCATCGCCCTATGTGCCGCCTGCGATGACGTTGACTTCATGAGCTCTCTGATGACCATAGTCGCGTAAGAACTGGTGGGGAGCGCAAAACTGAGACGAAGCGCGAGAAGCGCACCATCCTTGTCTTCGCCCGAGGCTTGCACTGAATCGTCGCCAGCCTCTACGCGCATCAAGTCTGTCGCTGTCAATTCAGCGCTAGGATCGGAATACCTCGCGAAAGAGTATTCGATTTTATCCGGCTTGACAACTAGCTTCCTGTACGCGCCAGCAAGGTACCCGAAGGAATATTCCCTCACCGTGTGCGCGTACCCAGTGAGCTGCACCCCGTCCTTCTTGCAAATTTCTTCGTACAGCGACTTAAGACTTTCGGAATATATCACTCTGCTCCCTGGAAGAGGTAACACGACATCCGTGATGTTAAATGTCCCGGATGCTGCCTCTTTCTCTGTGACTTCGCGGACTTTTGAAAAGACGTCGCCATCGTCCTCTTCAGCGTATTGCATCCCCATGCTTTCGTCGACGATTAAATCTCCAGCCACGGCGCGGCTCAAACCGTGGCGCTTGACGCGCTCGCTCGCAGCCTGATTCCACATGTAGCTCTGATACGCGTGCACGTACATCTTCCGTGTGGTTCGAGGAATACCATATAGCGGGTTGACTAGATCGTTTTTGTCGCATTTGCCCAAGAGTTCGAGAAGTCCACGCTCAGCCATACAGAACCGCGGCATACGTTTTAAAGCGGCGGCTGTGTCACCCGTTTCCGCGTAGATTTTGCGAGCAGCGGCGGCGTCGTCGTTGTCGCCGTCTCGCGGTTTGAGGATAAGATCGTGCACTTCCGCCCAAGCTCCACGTAACAAAGCAGAACCAATCTCATGCGTGCCGATGGAATGCGTTCCAAACCTCTGAAGCCCAAAATAATTAATGGCGCCGCTCAACTTGAGCTCGTTTACCGCGCGCGTGACAGTCTCTTCAGTTCCTCCTTCGATGCCGCGAAGAGTAAGCTTGAAAAGGTTACCCCTGAGATCGCCGAGGCCAAGCTCGCGATGCACGTATTTGAAGTTTCCCACTTTCATTTGATGCAGGTTCAGCTTCGCCAATCGCGAGGCCCGCACTTTGTGCAGTGTCATTCGTTGACTGGTGACACCTCGTCTGTCCTTTGTTCCGGCAAAGCCGAAATCCCTGGGCTTGGTGTGAAGGATGCGCGATATCACTCCCATAGCGTCTTGAGTCTCCTTGTTCGACTTACACAAGGTAAACTCGAGGTATTCCGGGACATCAGTGGGCCATCGGTTATGCCCCTTCTTCCAGCTGCCATTTCCCCCGTCGTCGTCTCGATCACGTTTCTTATCACCTCCGCCTTTCTTCCCTTTCGCGTGTTTCGGGTGTACGCGAATGCTCAAAGGTGGTTTCTTCGAATCCTTCTTCGTCGGACCGCTTGCTTCGGCTCCAGCAGCCATCTCGACCGAGTCCGTGGCGAGCTGAAAATGCGCATTAAAGAATACGTGTAGACCTGTTCGATATGCTTTGTCGTTGCTCGCACCAAGAAGAAGAGGTGAAGGTGTTTCGGATCCTTCCGGCGCCGGCGAAAGCACGCCGGGCTGCTCCAGAAACGTTTTCAATCGGGCTGCTTCTTCAGCCCCGGCGAGCTTGGTAAATTCGGTAACCGCAGCCTCTATCTTTTCGTTTTGCAGAGCCGTGGCCTCAGCCGAGCTGATCTCAGGTGCGGGCGTGTCAGCGGGCGCCGCAGCGAGGGTAGGCTCACTGGTGCCCTCAGCCTTCTCGGGCGCAGGGGGCGCATCAAACTTTTGTCGCTTTTGCTCCCTCGCGTCGATTTCGTCGTCGATTGAAGCGTCGAGGGTCGTCAGGTGCACCACCTCTCCATCCTGGTCGATCTCATTCACCACAAAGTCGGTGAATCTCTCTTTAAGAATAGCCCGAAATCCCTGTGCTGTGTTGGCATTGCACTCGATGCCCACTGATCCTTCCTCCGCGCCCATCCTCGTTGGCGGCTCGGGCGGCGGAAGCGAAAGTGAGGAGGGCCGATGCCAAGAAAAGGAAAACCACAAAAGCAGATTTCGCAAAAAAAAAAATCAAACGCGCGGCGCCGTTTCGCCTCCTCCCAAGCGGTCCCAGGAAATCTCGCGTCTGTCTCCCTTCAAAGGGTTGGTTCTGCGTGTTGTCACGCTCACTGTATTGTCGCACCTTCCGCTGCAAGTATCAACATGTCGTCCGAAAGTCGCTTTTCGGGAGATGAAGACTTCTGGTATGCACGCGCTTCTTCTTCTCGTGGCGTGTGTGTACGAGTTGGTGTGGCATCTGTGAACGAACATCTGAGCGGACCAGCAAAGCGCAACTAACCATGTTTCTGTTCCCAACAACGCAGGCTTATGAAGATGGGTTACGTCAAGACTCAAGCAGACGCCGCTCTAAAGGCTGGCAACTACAAGGATGCATACACCAAGTGCGTCACACTCCTTCAGCAACCGCAAGCTCCTCTCCCAACTCGGCGTCCGCACGGTTCCTGTGGCAAAAAAAGTAAAAAAAAAACAAATCTGACAGATCTCTGTTCCCGAGTTTGCGCACAGGTACTCTGATTGTTTGAACATCCTTCCAGAAGGCCACAAGGAGTCTCTTGCGCTGTACACGAACCGTTCGTTAGCCTATGCTAAGGTGCGTATCTCTCCATGTCATGTTCACGCCAAGAGGTGCGGTAGACAACGATTTCATCGACTGACATCCATTTGTTTTTTTTTGTGCGACGCGACATGTCACCGCAGGCGAACAAGTTTGCCGAGGCACTGCAAGATGCTGAGCGCGCTTGCGAGTTGAACAGCGGGTGGGCGAAGGCTTGGTGGAGAAAAGCCACAGCTCTCCGAAGTTTGCAGCAATACAGCCAGGCTCTTGACGCTTTCAGCCAGTCATACAAGCTGGTTGAGGACAAAGCAAAGTCGCGCAACGAGTACCAACGCGCTGTTTCTGAGATTGCAGGTCGAATGACGCGAGAACAGCTCGCGGATTTCATCATCGCTGCCTTGCACGACTACGAGAGCAGAGGAATCATCGCAAAGCCGACGAAACAGAACGTTTCCCCGCAGGAAAAGCGAGAATCAATGTTCCTTCAAATCAAGACGTGGCAAAGCAACACGAAAAAAACCCAAACAGACTACCAAAACTGCGTCGCAAACTGGACCCTGACGCCGATGACCGCGACGATGGCGTACGTACAGGTGCGTAAATTCTTCCCGGTGCGAAACGTGAATAATTCAATGCGATTGCAACGCGCTAACTAACTTTACGAGCAAATTATAGCGCGCGTGCATGTACAAATTTGCGCTGTGTTTCAAACAGGTCGTCGCGGACGCTCGAGCAGCGCTGAGACTGATTTCCGATGACGCGGCCAACAACGAGATCATGATCAAGACCGTACTAAAGGCGCCTGGCACGCCAAAACCGTGGGAGTAAGTATTGTGCGCGACCCCTAATCAATTCTGTTTCGATGTAAGTTACTGACAATCAACTCGTGTAGACAAAAGGAGTACCCTCTCGAGCCGTGGGCGTGGTTCCTTCAAGGCGAGGGGTTCAAAGCGTCAGACAAGAGCGAAGGCGGTGACGTCGTGAAGGCGGCAAGCTGCTTTCAAATTGCAAAGCAACTGGTACGCTGTTAATCCCTTTCTGTTCGAAAACGACACGATTTTCACGTGCTTACATTACATCCCAATTAATGAAACCCGCAGGACCCCGACAACGAAGACTACTCGACCGAGTGCGAGGAGTTATGCAAGAAGCTCACGCACGCGCAGTCCAGTGCAGTCCTGAGCGTGGTTAACGAGCAACAACTCGCGGTTGAGCACGGACTCACAATCGACACGGACAAAGTTGCTGAGAACATTTTCTTTGTGAAGGGCACGCTTCGATACGATTGCGACAAGCTTGGCCGTTTCGGGGCTGAAGCTCGGCGGTTGATGAAGGACATGTTTGCAACAAGTATCGACATCAGTTTCAAGGATGTGCTCATCGAGCGCGTGTCACTTTGCTCCGAACGAAAACTGAAGGTAAGTTCTCGGTTGATTTGTTGTTTCATGCATTTCCCGTATTGAATTTCTCTTGTACGCGCAGATTGATTACCAGTTCCAAGTTGAAAACAAACAGCGCGGTGAGGTACGTGATTATCAATCTACTTTTGAATTATTCCGAAGCTCACTTTTTTATTGTACTCGCAGGCCTGCGTCGCGATTTTGAAGAACATCGGTGATGATTCATCTCTCGTCAACGCGCTCGGCCCACTGATTGCGCACGAGTGTTTCGTTGAAGAAGTCGATCTTACAGACACAAAGGTAACTTTTCAGGAGCGCATGATCGCCGAAGAAAGTTCCACCGCGCTGGTCGAGGTCTCCCGTCCGTCTCTTGCGATGAACTTGCCTTACCAGTCGTACTCGCTCACTCGCGCCAATGGTGATCCAGTTGAGCGTATTGACAAACACGCGTTTTGCATGGCTCGCGTGCACTACGACCGCTCTGAAATAGACCAGGACGTTTGGTTCTCTCCATCACACGGTCGGTGCAGATGGCGACAGAGTGCTTCTGAAATAACCGTTCTCGTTCTTGGCATTCAGCCTGGCACTGCCGGTTCTGCTCTCGACGTCGACATCTCGGCGACTCACGTGTGCGTGCGGGACAAAAATCGGGACCGAGTGTACCTTTCCGGGGACTTGGATGATCGTGTAGTGCCCGATATGTGTGCTTGGGACGTGGACGAGGATGGTGTCGTCACCTTGTTTCTGCACAAAACAAATTTAGCGCTCTACGCGTCTCCCCACGAACACTCGAACTCGGAATGGAAACGCTTATTTCGCGACGACGGGTATGAGATTAAATTCGATGACACCTCGAAGGATTATTCTGACCTACCCGCGCCGGTCATGAGAGACCATCGTGTGAGCTCAGCTGAAGACCAACAACGTCGCCATCTCGAGTGGAACGAAACGAAGAGTCGAGACAGAGATTCTGAGCAGGATGACCTCAGAAGACGCAACCGACAGACCCGTTTGGCGGTACTCCGTGGGAAGCCATTTAAAGGCTGGGTGCAGCTCGATCGCGAGAGCATACCGAGTGCATGAGAGTTTAGGATCTAGCCGCACAGTTAGCTTGAAGTTCGTAAGAAAAAAAAGAGTAAATGAGAGGTTTGATTTTTTTTGGTTTTCGTCGGAGCGAAAACTAGAAATCTTTTTAGGAAAGGAGTTGAGTTTTACTAAAAAACCGGTCTTTGAAATCACAAATCAGGAGGACTCCTACATCATCTCGTTGGACCCAATCTTCGCGAGGAACTCGCTTTTCGCTGAAGAGGACCACCCAAACGCACCGGCAATCTGATTGACCAACGCCACTCTCTGTGCGTGAGAGTACTCAGCGTGTGTCATGCACCAATACTCGAGTTTGTCCGCGGCGATGTAAAACGCCTTTACGTACTCGAGCGCGAAACCGAATTCGAGTTTCGAGCCCTTAGGGGCTAGGTGTCTGATGTTTCCATAAAGTACCTGCACATCCAGAGCCATGAGTGCGCGACCTTCGGACGAACACTTCTTGACACGCGCGAATCCTGCCACAATCATGGATGCGGTCTGTGCAATAGCGTAGTTCCAAAGCATCACAAGTGCCTCGGCGGTGACGTCTGCTATCGCGAGCTTCGCGCCGAACTGCGTGAGTTCCGTGGACAGATCATTTACCCACTTGTTATGCTCCGTGCTGGGGTTGGACTTCGCGTACTTGCCCGTCTTGAGCGCATCAGCCAGCTTTTCACTATCGCCAATAACTTCAGGAATCCAGGAAAGATCAAGAAGCAATCTGGCAACATGCCCGTACACGTGCTCGCGAAGATCCTCCACACTGACGATTGTCTGTCCGAAGAATCTCTCCAACTTGGCATCTTCGCTGGACGGCAAGGTTTGCTTGAGTCCCACTTTCAGGCGCTTGAACTCTTCCGCGAGACACGAGAGGGATTCGAGCGCAACAACACGCTCACGCAATCCATACATATTCCCTGATGAGTTTACCATTGTTGGCGCACTTGAACCCATTCCACTGCTCTGGTTCACAATGGTGCTCAGCGACGTGCCATTCAGCAAACGGACGAGAGTGTTTCGAAGTCTCAGAGTGATAAGATGGGATCGTGAATGCAGCGCTTCGTGCTGGCCAAACGCGGCGAAGATGCGGACGAGTGTCGTCTCGAAGAGAGAGCAAAGACCTTGGAAAATAACAGGCATCGAAGGGGTCAGCACTCGCATCAAGCGAAGGTACTCGGAAACGCCCTGGAGCATGTAAAGCGATGACGCCGTGAGCGTCGCGTTGCGAGCATCGAGTCCCTTGGAATCCCCTTGTCTGCAGGCAGCATCCGCAACGGCGACGGCTGTGCGCGCTTCGCGGCGCGCTCTTCTCATCTCAGGGCTGAGCGTTTCGTCGTCATCATCATCTTCGTCGATAAACGCGGCTGATACCGCGGCGTCCTCATCGTCATCCTCCTCCCTGGTCGCCGTGGCTGTTTCGCCAGCACCGTTCAACTCCGAACCTTCTTCGTCCACGTCGGCTGTCAAAAAATCCGTACTCGCACTCGTTCCTAAACTTTGTGTAAAGGGATTTCCCTTAGCAATCAAAGCCTCGAATGCGCTCCCGTCCGCAGCAGCACCGTCGAAAGCAGCAACCCCAAACCCGGATGATACGCCCCGTCCACCACGTGCTGCCGCCCTGATATCGCTACGCGCCTGTTCAGCGGCAGCTTGAGGGAGTCGCGTCCACATCTCGCTCTCCAGCATCTCGCGCATCGCTTCAAGCCTTTGCAAGTGCAGCTGTTGAAAGTAGCGGTCACCAGCTCGTTCGAGATGTCCTCGCAACGTCGAGGCCTGCGTGCCACAGAACGCTTCGGTAGTCTCGATAAATGCCTTTGCCCAATCTAAAACTTGCTTGAATTGCCCAGATGATGGAGCAGAGGATGCCTGTAGAAGAGCGGCGATGCGCGCGCCCGCCATATCCGCGATCGCACGGCGGCTCCGCGCAAGCGCACCGATGACTGCTTTGTACGCTTCCACACGCGTTCGGTTTCCGCTCTCGTCATCACCCTTCGCCTCCATGGCTTCAACCTGTGCCTCATGCCAGCGAAGCATTCTATGGTGGCTCGTGAGGAGTGTAAAGAGAACTTCTAGTGTTTTCTGGAAGCACGGAAAGAACTGCGTCGGCAAGAGCTGCTGGCACAACTCTTTGTACGGCATCCGAGCCTTACGCGCCGCAACGTCATCATCAACCTCGGTAACACTGGGTATACCAATACGCGGCACGGTTGTAAACGCGTGTAGACGAAGCATACCTTCCGTCTGGGTTTCAACCGAGCGTAAGAAAAGCTCTTGCACTTTGTCGCCGAGAGGCTTGACCTCGTTTCCGACTTGCATGTAAGCGTCGAAAAGAGGGCTGTACTCTTCTGGCTTGAAATCTCCACACACGTTGAACAAAACTGACTCGACGCTGTTCATCAGATCCCATAGTAGCGCACGTAGGTCTTGGCCCAGCGTCGCCGCGCATGTCAACCCATTCAACGATTTCAAGATGTTCATAGCTTGCGCATACTCTACCACCGCGTCAACGAAGCGCGATGCCTCGAGGCTGGAGCATATTCGCGCCAACAAACTTTGGCATTCTCGCACGCGAACCAGCATGTCAAGAGCGGCCATGAGGGACTTTTTCCGCGTGTGTGACTCTGCGACTCTCATAGCACGGCCCACGCTTTCTCGCGCCGAGGCAATGTTTCTCCGCCCATTCTTAACAATCACGAAGCTCTGCTCTAGACCATCAGTGAGCTCGGAAATGTTCCTCATGCCCTGCACGAAGTCTTCGTAGTGCGCGTTAACATCCTATGCGAGTTTTGTCGATACAGCTTCCACCTGGTTTGACAAGCGCTCCTCTTGTTCGTGAAGCACGTCTACAGTGATGTCTCGGTCTGCCTCTGACATAGCCTCCAACACATGCCTAAGTGGATCGAAGTCTCCCTCAGGAAGGAAAAAGTTTTCGTGAAGGGTCTTGACGATTTCCTCCGCAGACGCGGCGTCGCTCCCTTGTTCCCGCCGACGTATCGCAGCGACGTCTTCGCGCGGCCCGGCGTCCGTGGAATCGCGTCTGAACGCATCAGAAACATCGACGTCATCGGCTATGAGCTGGTATGGCTCGGATCCACTTTTCGCAAAAGCCTGGCGCAATGCCTCAGCGTCCAAGGCTGCTCCTGAGAAGGCGCCGAGTCGCGCCGCCGTGCTGCTCGCGCCGGCGGGACTCACCGCTTGCGCGAAACTTTCACGAGCTTTGTCAACACCGGTGAACACCTCTACGTTCTCTCGGATCTTCCTTCCTTTTTCCGATGCATCGCTGAACCTTTGCTTTGCTTTATCCTTCAGCTCCGACGCCCGCTCTGACGCCTCGCTGAGCCTCTGCTTCGTCTTCTCTCTGAGTGCCTTGAACATCCTTCTCAGCACCGGTCAGGTCACTGAAGAGGAAGATCACCTCTTCGACGCCGCTTCCACCTCTTCCAACTTGTTCAATATCTTCTCGGTGAACTCGCGAAACGCGGGATCCTCGCACGCGGCGTCTAAAGCTTGCTCAGCGCGTGCGGTACTGTCGATGCGTGCGACGGTATTGACGAGCCTCTCGTCTCTCAGGCACTCCCTAATCTCTTCGCTCGAAGCAACCGCGAGCAGGTGCTTTCGACGGAGTCTCGCGCCGTCTTCGTCCTCCGCGTCCTCTTCGAACGAGCGTTTCGGTCGTGGAGGCGGGGCCTCGGTTGCCGCCGACGGTTCTTCCTTCGGTGGCTTTTCTTCGGGCTCCTTCTTCGACGCGCAAGATTTCTCTGCAGAGGAGAGAGAGGGACGAGGCGGAGGTTAGGAAGAGTCCTGGGTGCCCTAAATTGAGAATTACGCGAGTACGAGATCGGAGGCGCACCTTTGTGCTCCCGGCAACAGGCGACCGAGCAGTAAGGCAAGCGGCAAGCTGGGCACTTGTACTTGCTTCCCGTTGCTTTACACGTCACGCACTCCGTACGATCCGGAGCACCCATAGAGGTCGTGCACAACCCTCTGAGAATGGGGCGTGCTTGAAAACGGGCTTGGTCGATTCCGGCCAGGGCAAAAAAATCTCGTCACGCAAAGCAAGTCACCTCGGTTGAAAACGCAAACATTGTGTCAGTTGTGAGGACGCACGAACGCTGCGGCAGCTTGCGTGATACTCATCCAATGGTCGAGTTAACCGAGGAAACGCACGATGTTGTTGGTGACCTCTCCACCGAGGCGTTGCGAAAAGAGGTTGCCCGCCTGAAGTCGCTCTTGGATGCGGACGTGGACGACGACGATTCCAACGAAGAAAGCTACGATGTCATCTCACCCGTCCAAGGGAGGCCAACCGTCGCGACCGCCCTGGACGACGTTGACAGCGGCGACGACGACCAGTTCAACCACCTCGCACACCGTGGC
>Ga0115001_10004143_pt1 | contig 10710 bp, 9 predicted proteins | sample ArcticOcean_MG_C_12_FD_89869 | JGI IMG/M metagenome (GOLD analysis project Ga0115001, IMG submission 89869) | Marine microbial communities from western Arctic Ocean - ArcticOcean_MG_CB8_130 | ecosystem: Environmental > Aquatic > Marine > Oceanic | place: Arctic Ocean: Canada Basin | collected... | reverse complement strand
CCACCTACGATTGCAAAGCGATCGGCTTGGGTGATCCGTTTGTGTCCGTCCGTGTTGTCTAAACCGACTCCGAGCAGGTGGGCGGACTGTTTCATTTTGCGCGGCATCTTAAGTGAAGCTGCTGTTAAAGGTAAAACCAGTATTGGTACCGCGTTCACAGCGAATGTCAGAAAAGGCACGATCTTGTTTAATCAGTATTTCTCCAAGCCGTGTGAGCTCAAGCACGGCGAGAAAGGTAGCGACGATGGTGGTGATCGTTGTGGTCGCTTCGAAAAGCTCTGAAAATAGAAAGTTGGGCTTCTGCTTGAAGCGCAGCAGGATGAACTCCATGCGGTCGGCGACGGTGACTTGCTCGGCATTGATTTCGCCTGTAGTGATGCGCTCTGCGAGCCGCCGAAGCACTTGGTTGAAGGTATTCCACAGGTCGACGCGTTCGACGGGCTTGAGCGGACGTTCGACCGCCTGCAGCGCCTCTTTAGGGCCGATTCGAGCGATCAGATCGTTACTGTTAAGAATGAGCTCCTCAATCTCGGAGGATGCTTCCTTGAACTTTTTGTATTCAAGCAGCTGTTGCACCAGTTCCCAGCGTGGGTCGATGTCGTCGTCTTCGACATCCTGATTGGTGCCTTGGTCCTGTTGCGGCAGGAGCATGCGACTTTTAATGTACATGAGCGTCGCGGCCATGACGAAGAATTCACCTGCGACTTCGAGCTCGAGATTCTCTATTGAGTCGAGGATTTCGATGTATTGCGAGGTAACGTGCTCGATCGGTATATCGTAGATATCGACCTCGTTGCGTCGAATTAGGTAGAGCAATAAGTCCAGTGGTCCCTCGAATGCCGGCAGTCGTATGGCGAAGTCATTTGAGGGGACGAGTGCTTCTTGCATGCTGATCGGTGGTTACTGATTTGCGAGTCGTAGGCGCACGGTAAATTCTAAATCGCTTTCGCGGCTAGAATCCTGGCGGAAGGTGAGCCCGTAGATGATTTCCCATGCGTTGTTGAGCCGCGTGTTGATACCGATCTCGGTGCTGGTGAATTCGCCAGTTTCGGCGTCGTAGCGGGTGTCTGCTAGAAGCGAATAGCGCTCGTTGATGCGATAGATGAAGTCGATGCGGTATTGATCGATCCGATCATCTAGGAAAACAGTTGAGAGCCCGATTTCCCAGATTTCGCCACTTCGTATTGAGGTGCGTGTGCGAAGCTCTTCGAGTGACATGCTCTGGGTTTGAAAGCGGCTGGCCAGGTCGAACTTGAGCCAAGGAGCGGGACTTAATACGAGCTCGATCCATGTGGCGTTGAAGCTGTCTTGCTTGTCGCCATCGTAACGTGTGTTCTTCTCAAACAGAATGTCTTGGTAGAAATTCAATGCGGCGAGTGTGCGCGAGCCATAGCCCTCCGCGCGGGTTTGGAACAGGTTTTCTACGCCGAGACGTGTGAGGTGTGTTTCACTGATGGAGTCGACGTTGCGTAAGTCACTCAGGTCAAGCATCGGACGGTTTAGATCGAAAGCGGTGCGATCGATGGCGGCGATCTCGTCTTTAGCATCTGGATCCGAGTAGTAGCGGTAGCGTAATACGGGGCGCACTAAGTGACGCAGACCGTTGATTTTCCACATTTTGTTTTGAGTGGCGTAGGTGGCGTAGGCGCGCGCTTCGAGGTCGAAACCAAGTTCGTAGATCTCTCGAGTGAATTGATCGTCTTCGAGTTCGCTGGGCGTCGGGTTGCCGTAGGGATTATTGTATCTGCCGAGGGCGAGCGGATCCATCTCTTGATTCTCGTAATGCGTGACGCGGGCGCCGGCGAGAGGGGTCAAGGTGAGCCAGTCAGTGAGCAGGATGGGGCGCTCGATGCGGTAGGTGAAGTCAAAGCGATCTGATTGACTGTCTTGGTCGATCCCCGGTATGACTTGGCCGAAATCTTCTTCTAAATGCGCATAACTGGCAGAGAAACGTTGGTAGGCTCCAGTCTTAAAAACAGGCACAGGGAGCAGATCGAAACGCACTTCAGGCAAACGCTCTTGCACCAGTTGGAAATCATTCGGGCGGACGCGTCCGAAGGCGGACAGAAAGTAGTTGTCGCCAGCGTAAACGGCTTCGACAAAAGAGTCTGGTTGTTGGTTGTCGCTGAAGTAGTCGTCGCGGAAATCGCGTGTCACCTCAGAATCAGACCAATAACTAGCCGAAGCAGTTATATTAATGCGCTCGCCGATGTGGTGTTGGTGACGCCATTCTACAAAGCCACGCTCTGAATCGATCGGTTGATCGTAAAGGCCAGGCTCGGGATCGCCTTGATCGTTGAGATATCCAGTACTCAGTGAGCCAGTGATCGTCTGGCTTTCGGAGTTGTAGGAATATTGAGCTGTCGGGCCAACCAGCACACCGCGTTTGCTGTAGAGGTCGAGATTGGCTCCGGCACGTAGCCATGAATTGACCGGGAACAGAGTCGTTGTTTGCAGGTAAGTGCCGAGTTCGCTATCCGAGCCCGCATCAACCTCGAGGAGCAAGGGGGTTTGATCGATGTAGTGGGTATAGCTTGGGAGTTTGGCGACTGGCAGGTTGCCGATTCTGAAGGTCGTGGCGCTCATCGTTAATTTGCCGCCTTGTTCGCTGGTGAAATCAATCTGGTCAGAAGAGACATTGGGCGTGAAGCGCCCTGGATTACCATAATAGATCGTCGCTCCCTGAACGGTGGTGTTTTCTGTGGTGCCACCTGCGCTGACGCCAGCAATGTAGATTGGCCATTGCCCAGTGCGCAAGATATCGACTGCGAATACACTTTCTTGAGTATCATAGCTCAATTGGTCGGCGATGAGGCGATAGCCATCTCTTGAGATCGCGACGTTACCGAGGGCATCTGCTAGAGAGTATTCCTGATAGTAGGTAATACGATCCGCGTTGAGACGCGTGCCTTGGAAGTCGAGTCGAGCATCGCCGCGGGCGACTAAGCGCTGAGCAGCCTCGTCGAACTCTAAGGGCTCAATCGAGCTCAGTTCAGGCAGAGCCGCAAAAAGCGTCAGCGAAAACTTCGAGATGAGTAACAGGAGGGAGTATAACCGGGCGATTCTAAGCACGGGTGGGGACTATGGGCGGGGTATTTTAGGGCGACAAGTCTTTTATCGCATGAGTGTGAATCAAGTGGGTTTTTTCTGTTTGAATCGTATGTTACGTCTTAGGTTCTTGCAAATAGTAACGGAAGTGATCTTTTCTTGTATCTGTGATTGTTTCTAAAAACCTCCTCGACTCGGTTACTCAGGTAACATCGAGCCAGCCGCACTCAATATTGGGAATGCATCCGCATACTGCTGGATCAAAGTCTAGCATCGTGGTGCGCGCTTTTTTAGATGATGCGTTGACTTGCGAGGTTGTGGACGTGTCCGAGCCCGAGGGTCCGCGTTACTCATTGAAGCGTTTGACGGACGACGGGTTCTTTGAAGGGGTGATCCCTAAGCGGCAGGATGTATTTGCCTACCGCTTAAGGATCGAGCGCTATAATGGCGAAATCCGTCAGTTTTACGACCCATATAGTTTTCTGCCTAGCTTGTCGGATAATGATGTCTACCTCTTTAACGAGGGCAATGAACATCAGGCCCACAATAAGATGGGTGCTCAGTTGCGTGAGTTAAATGGTGTGGCAGGTGTGTCGTTCGCCGTGTGGGCGCCGAGCGCAACGCGTGTTTCGCTGGTCGGTGACTTTAATCATTGGGACGGTCGCTACCATCCGATGCGCAGTCTCGGTGTATCAGGCATCTGGGAGTTATTCGTGCCTGGGCTAGAAGCTGGAGCCAAGTATAAGTTCGAAATCGGCACGCAGCAGGAAGATTTTCCATTGTTAAAGACCGATCCGTATGGCGCTCGGTTTGAGTCGCCTCCAGGCAATGCATCGATCGTTTGTAAAGTGGATGGTTATGAATGGCATGATGCCGACTGGATCAAGCAGCGCGAATCGACGGATTGGGCGAATGCGCCGGTCTCAATCTATGAGATGCATCTGGGATCATGGAAGCGGGTCGTCGAAGATGCCAACCGCCCGTTGTCTTATCGTGAATTAGCGAGTGAACTAGTCGACTATTTGAAGGACATGCACTACACGCATGTCGAATTCATGCCGCTATCGGAGCACCCCTTTGATGGCTCTTGGGGCTACCAAGTGACTGGGTTCTTTGCGCCGACGTATCGATTCGGCACGCCAGAAGACTTTATGTACTTGGTCGATATACTGCACCAGAATGGATTGGGTGTGATTATGGATTGGGTGCCAGCCCACTTCCCGACGGATAGTTTCGCGCTCGGTCAATTCGATGGCACAGCTCTGTATGAGCATGCCGATCCGCGGCAAGGCTTCCATCAGGACTGGGGTACTTATATTTTTAACTTCGGTCGCAACGAAGTCTGCACTTTCCTGATCGCCAGCGCATTGGCTTGGTGTGAGCGTTATCACATCGATGGCTTACGCGTCGATGCCGTGGCGTCGATGCTGTATCTTGATTACTCTCGAGAAGAAGGGCAGTGGATCCCGAATCAGTATGGCGGTCGCGAAAATCTCGAAGCAATCGATTTTCTGCGCCGCACCAATGATCTGGTGCATCAATATTATCCCGGTACGCTAATGATTGCTGAGGAATCGACCGCATTCCCAGGAGTGACTAAGCCGACATCCGAAGGTGGTCTCGGCTTCGACATGAAGTGGAATATGGGTTGGATGCACGATACTTTGGAGTACTTCCAGAAAGATCCGATTTATCGAAAATTTGAGCATCACCAGCTTTCGTTTGCGATGCTCTATCAGTATTCCGAAAATTTCACGCAGGTTTTTTCACATGATGAGATCGTGCATGGTAAGAGCTCGATGATGCTGAAAATGCCCGGAGAGCCGATGTCGAATAAGGCACGTCAGCTCCGCTTGCTGTATGCGTTTATGTGGATGTGGCCAGGCAAGAAGACGCTCTTTATGGGCTGTGACTTTGGTCAATCCGCAGAGTGGGCGCACGATGGTAGTTTAGATTGGCACCTGTTGGATTACTTGGACCATCAAGGTGTGCAGATGGTAGTGCGTGATCTCAATCGTATTTACCAACAGATTCCTGGTTTTGCCGCGGGCGATAATCATCCGCAAGGATTCGAGTGGATTAATAATTCGGACGCAGATAACAGTGTTTTAACCTTCCTGCGTAATGGCACCGCGAAGACCGATACATTGGCAGTCGTCGGTAATTATACACCCGTGCAGCGAGAAGGTTTCCGAGTAGGTGTGCCGTATCCTGGATTCTGGCAGGAAATTTTGAATACCGATGCCAAAGGATATGGCGGTCTTGGATTTGGTAATGGCGGTGGCGTCGTTGCCGACGAGGTCGAGTGGGATGGACGTCCGTATTCGATTAAGCTGGAATTGCCTCCAGTGTCGATGACTGTCTTCCGTTTTCAGGGAGAGGCATAGTGGTCGCACCCAAAAGAATGGCACATTTGGTTCGTTGTCGCTAGTCGCACGATTGAACCGAGTGTGGCAAAGACTCCCCATCAAATACGGTTCTGCAAGGTTGGCGAAGGAGAGGAGCTCGCACCCTCAGTAGGTGTTTCTGCTGACGGCTTATTCTGGATGAAGCCTCAGGCGCACAATGTAGCGCAAATACCATAGACGAGATATGTGCCAGACCACGTTGGGTTTGTTGGCGGAGCTCGTAGAGTGGCTCAAACAGGAAGGGGTAGCTTAATAGCCCTAGAAGTGAACCGAAATTGGATGCGGCGTAGAGCCGATAGGGCGATGCGCCTTTGGAAGCCGAGAACAACCAATGCTGGATAAGAGGTTCGGATGAGGAAATTACGATGAAAGGCTGGTCGACTGTTTTTAGGAGTAGCAAAAGGATTTCCCGAGTAGAATCAGCCGCTGTTTCACGCTGAATTGCATCCTTCGGTGTAATCGGCAGGAATGCTATAGATACTAGAATTAGGCAGGAATGAATCGCCGCTTGCCTACGAGGATGATTCCGAAAGCCGGCTACCAACCCGTGAACGTAGGCGTAACTTACGAGTAGGCGGATTTGAGAAAAGCATGTAAGTCGTCCTGACTGCTGGAGTGCCGCCATACCAGGGGAGTCTGTAACTCGCGAGGATGGGCTGGACCTAAAAAAGTACGAATGCACTTAAGGAAATGGTAAGGATCTATCGTAGCATGGGAGTGTTAATGCTGGATACGGATTTTGGTCGAAAGACCAAGTCTTATTCCCATGCAAGTCGGGGTTAGGGATTATAAATTCTCGCCCTCCGATCCTGCGTCCGGCAAGCTTCACGATCATGTCTGATAATAAATTATTAAACTTTTTAAAGATCGTAGTGTTGCTGGGGATTTTTGTGCTGTTGTTGCTGAGAGCATTTGAGGCAACGGATTTTTTTTATGAGGTAACTGACCTCACCGCGTCAGTTGAAGATGCCGAATCGGCAAATGGTTTTGATCCGAGCTTTGTGATGGGTCTGTTAGCGGATTCTGGGAATTTGAATCCACATGGTGGATTGGATGAGACTTTATTGAAATCGCGTACGATTTTACTGACCTCTGATATTAATGCGAATAGTACGAAGCAGGTGGTGGGGAGTTTTATCCTGCTGAATGAGCAAGATGCACATACACCGATCGATTTATATGTGCGCACCAATGGCGGCTATTATGATGATGCATTTGCGATCATTGATGTGATGCGGACAATTGATGCACCAGTGAATACCTACGCTATTGGTGGTTGCCACTCTGCGGGAGCTATTATTGTCGCGAGTGGCACGGGCACACGAGCTGCTTACGCCAATGCGCTGCTGATGGTACACGATAATTTGAGTGAGGACGGTGATCGCTATAGCAATGATACGAAAGAGAATCAACGCATGCACACTTTTTGGGCCGCATTTAAGCAACTCCCGAAGACCTGGTTTACAAAAGTAACTGACGAGGCGAACTACATCACGGCCGAGGAAGCGCTGGAGTTTGATTTAGTCGACATGATCTTAAGGTCGGAGTAAAACCTTCAGACGTGGCATACTTTTTAGCGCATGATCGGGACTGGTGATGGCGCTGGCTGATCGACGTTGATCGAGCCATCATCACAGAAGGGGCAAATCATCCTATGTAGTTCGCCGCTGGTGCCCATGAAGCACTTTCCATTACCTCGACAGCTTGGGCAGAGTTCATGCCCGAATCGTAAGCCATCACCGAGACAGGTTGCGCATATTCCATTGGATGATTCCGCGCAGAAAATACAAAAATTCAAGTAGGTGTCACCACCGCAAATAGTGCAGTCGGTGACTCCTGCATGGCTCTGTTTCGCAATACCAAGCAACTGTTGGTATTCAGCCCAGTATTTTTCTAGAATGACAGTCCATTCGGCATGACGAGAGTTTAATATACGCTGCCGGTAGAAGGAGAGGTCCTTAGCAGCGACGGCACGTTCCTTTTGGCGTTCTTCGAGCTGTTCTAAACGTGAGATACGTCTTTGCGTCGCAGTTAATTCCCGCTCTTTTTGTAGAGACCAATCGACCACTTCCACAGCAGGTGGGGCAGCGGTTTTTACCGTGTCTTCTTCTGCGTCGTTATTAAAGATTACTTTGAGAGCGAGAATCAGTATGATTGCTCCAATGATGAAGTGTTTACTGGTGATGATCATTCTCGATGCACAACTCTGAAGGTTTTCCCATTGGACCCATCTGTCGCTAGGCGATCTAGCGTGTTTGGATTGTATTTGATGATGGTTTTGCCTTTTCCTTTATTCTGGACTAAAATGCCGCCACCGCCAATCACAGCTCCATTGATATACTGAGTCCCTCCGTCTTTGTTGCCTTTGTTCTCAATTTCTGCAAATACGGGCGAATATATGACGCCAGAGATATTGACCTGTTTATGTAGATCAGCAATTCCGCCATTATACATGAGTGCCGGAAGGTCGTCCTGCATTGTAAACGGTGTAATTGCATTACCGTCAGAATCTTTGGCAGTTTGTGATGCATCGAAGACATCTGGGCGCATCCCTGAGTAACCGCTGACGAAGGTGTCAGGGTCGCCCGGGTCCAGATCGTCCCACTGTTCTGGAGTGATGGGATTGATTCTTAGAGGCGCATCAAATTTTATTTTGCTGTCAGGGTCGACGTCTGGCTTGAAGAGTAAAACCAGTGTCCCGCGTATATCGATACCGTCGGGGAACTGGCCGTCGTTAAAGTTAAGGTTAATTTTTTTAGTGCCTTTTCCTTTAGCTTTTTCGGCGGCTTCTTTTTCGGCTTTTTCGACGGCTTTTTCGGCGGCTTCTTTTTCGGCCTTTTCTTTAGCAGCTTTTTTAGCAGCTTTTTCAGCAGCTTTTTCAGCAGCTTTTTCAGCAGCTTTTTCGGCGGCTTCTTTTTCGGCTTTTTCTTTAGCAGCTTTTTCGTCAGCGTCGTCCTTGCCCTTGCCCTTGCCCTTGCCTTTGTCCTCCTTGTCCTCCTTGTCCTTCTTGTCTTTTTTACCTTCCCGGCCGTATTGGAAATCAAATTGCTTGGCTGCGAATTGGTTGCTGCTAAAGCCTGCGGTATTCGCCTGTGAGTTTCCTGCTTGTATCGCTAGCAAGATCGTAATGTTCGTGATCACTAGCAAGCACGCGGCTAGGGCATAAATAATACTCAGAGCGGTCTTTGGTTTGAGTCGATTAAGCAGTGTCTTTTTCATAGTAATTGCCTAGCTAAGGTCTGGTTTCGTGGTCGCTTGGGCTGCTTCTGTCAGTTTAATTTGGCGTTTTTGTCGATTTCGACGACAATGATGCCTTCCAGGTAACCTTTGCCGCCTGTTTTTTGTGCCTCTAGCATCGCTTCTTTAAAACCCTGTACATCGTAAACCTGCTCGTCACCGGAAGCATCCTTCATTTTCTTGGCAACTGCTTTGAAGCGTTCAAAGTCAAATAACTGGTTGGTGGAGCTTGGGTCGGTGTAGTTCGGGATCTCATCGTCGGTGCCGTATAAATCCGCTTTAATCTGTCCATTTTCTGGCTCGTAGTAGTCAAAGAGCGTTGGACCGTTAGAGAGTGTGCCGCCTTCGATGGTTATGTCTTTACCTTCGATTACCAAGTTCCCACCATTTTGAGCGGACGATTTTTTGACTTTGGTACTGCCATCTCCTTGGGCAGTACTGATAAGCGCTGCGCCGAAGGCGTAGCTAGCCATGACGTGGACTGTGACTGTTTGAGTGACCTCGCCAGAGGTCGCCACTGCGACGACGCGTGCGGTGCCTTCGCTAGGGTCTTTTTTGAGCCAAATTTGCGCGCTTACTAGCTGGTTAGTAAACGGAGCCCCGATCGTGCGCATGTAGCAAAACTCATCCACCGTGCTTAATGAACTACTCAATACATAAGGGAATTCTTCGTCTTCGGTGAGTCCAGTGGCTATGTCATTAGCGTTTGAAGTGAATGCGCGGTTCAAATCGTATGTGGCGATGGAAGCGCCGCCGTCCGCAAACTGATACGCTTTTGCGAGCTGAGTTTGACGTAATGTGACTCTTGTCTGTTGGGTGACGAGCGCGCCGACGCTGCCAATCATGCCGAGTAGAACGATCGCGACTAGCACATAAACAATAATTGAACCCTGTTGGGATTTCTCGGGGAAATGAGTCTGTGATTTCATGATGCTTGGGGTCGAGATCGGGTTATGTGCCATCTTGGCCATTCAAGCGATAGGCAGAAGTGGAGATGTCGATTTTCTGCGTGCGCCCGTTGTTGGCTATTTGATTGAGGAGCCTGAACTTGATGTCGATCTGTCGTGGGTTGTCCCCATTCACCTCGAAAATTGCTGAACTGCCGATTGGTAAGGCGTCGGTGAGTAGAGTGTGCGGGTCTGCATCTGCGCTGCTTTGGTGTGAGATCGTACCGCTGCCATCGGCTGCAGTTGGTGCGTATTTAAAGATCTCTTGATGATCGGTGTCATTATAGAAGTTATCATCTTCATCTGTATCCGTTTTGTAATTATCATCAAAGCTCAAGGTCAGGGTGTTACCACGATTAGTGACCTCAACAGTATGGCTATAGCGAGTGCGTTGAATGATTTGCAAGGTAGTGTTGCTTGCGGAGTTGTTGAACGCGGTCTGCTGGGTAATGTCGAACATCGCGTAGCCGCTGAAATTCATCAGGCTTACGAATGCCACGCCTGCCATTGCCATGATCGTCGATGCAAAAATGATTTCCAGCATCGTAAAGCCCGCTCCGCGACCCTTCACAGGTAGTCGATTATACATTTTCACGGCTAGGTGCTGGAGTACTTGTTAATGAGTGTCGTAGTCTCAATAGTGGTAGACTTGCCGTTGTATATGTAGGTCGCTGAGACGGTTACGAGGTGGCCTCCGGATGCGACTTTAAAGGTGCTGACTAGAGTGACATCGACGATGGCATTGGTGCCCGATAAGTTGTATGAAACAGATAATTCTTTTTCTTCGTTGGTGCCTGCCGAATTCGAAGTGTAGCGGTCATCTGGGGGCGTGTAACCGTCGGCTCGTATCGCTTCTTGCTTCTGTATGACTAAGGCTAACACGGAGCTGTAAGTTGCTTGGCGGCGCGAAATATGATGTAGCGTAGTGATGGATGCGAAAACACCGATGCTCATTAGTAGGAACCGGGTGAGAGAAATCATCGCTTCCACTAAAGTGAATCCACGTTGTGGTTTTTTTTTATATATATCTAAAGACACGTTATTATTCTGTTTACTCATATGGTCCTTAT
>Ga0115001_10004138_pt1 | contig 10720 bp, 10 predicted proteins | sample ArcticOcean_MG_C_12_FD_89869 | JGI IMG/M metagenome (GOLD analysis project Ga0115001, IMG submission 89869) | Marine microbial communities from western Arctic Ocean - ArcticOcean_MG_CB8_130 | ecosystem: Environmental > Aquatic > Marine > Oceanic | place: Arctic Ocean: Canada Basin | collected... | reverse complement strand
GAAGGGTTAAATAAGAAAGTTAGGATTGATAATGTTTTGAGACTACCTGAGACTGTCTGAGACAATGAAGTTTGTGAATCCCTAGCCTTTTAAGTCCTTTGTGTCTACCAATTTCACCACGAAGGCACATGCTTTCTATTGTTATCTGTAGCTTATATAATACACCAGATTTGTTTCGTCTAGGTAACTTTTGCTAACGCCCTTCAATCTTTTTTTTTTTTTTAAAAATATGGCGCGCCCTGAAGGATTCGAACCTACGACCCTCGGTTTAGAAAACCGATGCTCTATCCAACTGAGCTAAGGGCGCTCTTTAGTGTTAATCTAATATAATTTAAAAATAAGCAAAATTAAAATTAATTAATTTTTAAGTTTTATTAGAAACAAACTATATGATCAATAACAATTGGTCTTTTAATTCCAAATTTTTCTTCAACTTGATGTTGATGGATGTGATGTGAATGGACAAATACTGGAATCGTTAAATTATTTTGTGTTTTAAGTGTATAAATGAAATTTGTGCCTCTAAATTGTCTGTCTACTACTTCAAGTTTTAAGTTGCTGTTGTCATCATGTTCTAAATCTTCAGGTTGTATTAAAAGTTTAACATCTGATCCTTTTGGATAATGTTTAATAAAATTTCCTTTAATTGTTCCTAAATCATAGCTTTCTAAACTGTTTTCACCAGTTACCTTAGCAGGTATCAATGTTCCTCTATTTAAAAAATTTACAACTTCAATAGAGTTAGGAAAATGATAAACATTATAAGGATCATCATATTGTTTAAGTTGGCCGTCTAAAATAATTCCACATTTACTTCCTAAATAAAATGCTTCGTAGGAGTCATGTGTTACAATTATAGTTGTAATTTTATTTTCGGTTAATACTTGTTTTAATTTTACTTGTATTTCTTCTTTAAAATTTTGATCTACATTTGATAATGGCTCATCAAGTAATAATAACTCAGGATTAGATAGTAAAGATCTTGCTAATGATGCCCTCTGAGCTTCACCTGAACTTATTTGATGTGGAAATTTATCTTTAACGTGATCTAGATGAAGAAACTTAATAACTTCATTAATATTTAAATTATTCTTCTTGTTAATATTTCTTTCTGCTCCAAACTGAATATTTTGAATAACATTATAATGTGGAAATAATGAATTATCTTGAAATGCTAAAGATATATTTCTTTTTTCTGGCTCTAAATGAATATCTTTAGAAGATATAACGTTATTATTTAAAATAATTTTTCCAGATTGAATTTTTTCTAAACCTGCAATAGTTCTTAACATAGTGGTCTTGCCTATTCCTGATGGTCCTAGTAAACAAATAATATCTCCCTTATTTTCAATTTGAAGAGAAACATTATTAACTTTGTTTTTAGCGCTAGCTGTAAAAGTAACGTTATCAATTTCTAGAAAATTTTTACTCATATATTTTAGTCCTTAAGAATATATCTAGATGTAATCAAAATAAAGAAACTTGCAATAATAATCAGAAATAAAGATGGTGCTGCTGCTGCCTCGAGCAGGTCTTGAGATGCAAAAATATAAGCGGTGGTTGCAAATGTTTCAAAATTAAAAGGTCTCATTATTAATGTTATTGGTAATTCTTTAATTATTTCAATGGCAATTAAAACACCTATTAAGAGTATTGAATTCTTTAGATAAGGAATGTGTATATTAGTAAAAGTTTTAAATTTCGAATAACCTAACAAGTAAGCGCTCTCATCTATAGAATAATTAATTTTTAAATAACTAGATTTTATGCCATTACAAGCTAGAGAATAAAATCTAATAAAGTAAACCAAGATTAAACCCAGTATTGAGCCAATAAAGATTGATTTAATAGTTTTAATTCCAAAAAAACTGATGATATTATTATCAAACCAAGAAATAAAAGTAATAAAAGCAATCGCTAAGATTATACCTGGTATTGCATAACCAGAAACAGAAAATGTAGTTAACATTTCTAATAACTTACTTTTAGTTACTCTGTTGCCGTAGTTCGAAATAAAACTTAAAAAAATTAACATAACACTTGATAAAAAAACTAATAAAATTGTGTTTAAGAATAACTTTATTAAATTTAAGTCCGCTAGATGCTTTGGAAAACTTACTGTCCAATAAAGCATTTGTAGAACCGGGAATAAAAAGCTAATAAAAAATATAAAAAAACAAAAAAAAAATGCTAGGACTGATTTTTTACCATTTAGTTTAATAGATGTATTTTTTTTTATTCCACTTTTAATAGGTGTGTGGTATTGAGCTTTTTTTCTGGAGAGATTTTCTAAAACAAATAAACCCAAGATAAATAATAAAAGATAAAAAGATAGTCTGTTCGCGAGGGTTAGATCGTCAAATGTAATCCATGCATTATAAATTCCTGTTGTTAGTGTAGAAATACCAAAGAAAGAAACTGAACCAAAATCGGAAAGAGTTTCCATTGCAACCAAGGAAAGCCCAGCTACAATAGCTGGTCTAGCTGAAGGTAAAATTATTTTAAAGAAAGATTTTTTTTTAGAAAAACCTAAGTTTTTACCCAGCTCTATTAAATTTTGAGATTGGTAAAAAAAAGAAGCTCTGGTCAAAACATAAACGTATCCAAATAATGAGAAAGAGATAGATAAAATGGCTCCTGCCATGCCATCAAATTTTGGTATATACGAATTGTAATTAAATTCACCAAATAAACTTTTCAATAAAGTGAAAGCTGTTCCATAATTTTCGAAAAAAGCAGTTAATGAATAAGCATATATGTAAGCTGGAACAGCAAAAGATAAAATTAATGCCCATTTAAAAAAATTAACTCCTGGAAAGTCGTAAAAAGATACTAGGTATGCACAAGTGACACCAATAAAAAAAGTCAAAATCAAAACGCCCGTGAGAAGTGTAAATGAGTTGAATATATATTCAAAAAGAAAAGTATTTTTGAGAATTGATGAGTAGTTTCCTGTTGTCTCAAAAAAGCTAAAAAAAACAGTTATTATTGGAATAGCTACAGCTATGGATATTAGAAAAGAACTTATGTGCCAAATATTAATTTTTTTTGAAAACATCTATGTAGTGCCCATAACATATTTAATGGGGTAATTCATTAAAAGTAATTATAGGCACTTATGAGGAGAAAATTAATTAATTTTCTTCCATTTATCTATATCGATTTTTTTACACTCTAATGAAATAACGTGACAGGTCGATTGCGGAGACAACAAACTGTATTCATCAGAAGAATTATTTAAATCAATATTAAATAAATCTTTTTTCATTTCTCTTGTTAAAAAACAAATGGATGTAAATCTTTTTATTTCCATTCAGCGGCTAACATTACTTCTAATGCATCAGCTTGTTTTTTTCCGTAAGAGACTACTTTTGTTTTAAGGTCTTGTTTAAAACCTATGCCCATTGATTGAACTAACTCGTGTGGTTCCACACCATCAATAATTGGGTATTCATAAGTATTATTAACTATATGTTCTTGGGCTTCTTTAGTTAACAAAAACTCAAGTAGTTTTATTGCATTAGATTTATTTGGAGCTGTTTTAATTATTCCGCCGCCACTAATGTTCATATGAGTTCCTCTGTCACCCTGATTTGGGAAGAAAGGTAAAACTTTTTTTGCTGCAGCTTTTTGTTCTTCACCTTTACTGCCAGATAACATCAATGCGTAATAGTAAGTGTTTGCTACTGCTAAATCAGCTTCCCCAGCAGCTACGGCTAATATTTGTGCTCTATCATTTCCTTTTGAGTCTCTAGCCATATTAGCTACTACTCCCTTGGCCCAAGTTGCTGTAGCTTTTTTTCCATTATTCTGCACTAATGAAGCAACAAGTGATTGGTTGTAGACATTATTAGATTTTCGTATAACAATTCTATTTCTCCATCTTGGATTAGCAAGATCTTCGTACGTCATACCATTTAGATCATTTGCACTTACTCTTTCAGGTGAGTAGTAAATAATCCTTGCTCTTTTTGCTATACCAGTCCAATTATTAGATCTTAAGTTAGATGGAACAGAGTCTTTAATTTTTGATGACATTGAATTCTGGAACATGCCAGCAGCATCAAATGCGCCTAGTCTTCCTGCGTCAGCTGTAATATATAAATCAGCTTTTGAGGCAGATCCTTCTTCAATTATTCTTTTTTGAAGTGCTTTATCTTTTCCAGACACAACATTTACTTTAATTCCAGTTTTTGCTGTAAACTTTTGGTAGAGTTGAATATCTGAGTCATAGTGTCTTGCACTAAAAACATTCACTTCATTTGCATACAAGGATGTAAAGTAAACAGTTAAAGCTAAGACCAATATTACTATTTTTTTCATAATTTCCTTTTGTTGATATTGATAATCATTCGCATATTTACAAAAAAAAGTTTATAGAGTCAATATATTTGATAATGATTATCATTAGCAATAATGTCGCATCTGTCATTGTAGAATTTAAAAATATTATTTAGATAATGAACTAATCGTTAGAATCGATGTCTTTTTTTTTGGTTGGGTCAATCTTTTTAATAGAATAATCTACGGGCGTAATCTTGCCTACGATGTTGCTTTGAGACGAGATTTCATTTAACTGGTCCAGAGCTGACAAAAGATCATTCTTGTTACTTTCGTACTTAGTAATCTGTTCTTTGGCTATTTTAATTCTTGTTTTAAGGTCATTATTTTCAATGATTAATCTCTCATAATTTTCTTTATAAACATTAGAGTCTCTCTCTATTTTAATTGAATAATTTTTAAGTTCTAAAAAAAGTTTTTTTTGGATCTCAACTTGTTTGTAGATAGATTTAAGAGTTTCTTTTGTATTGTTTATTAAATCTTGAGAGTCTTCATTTTTAAAATTTTGAGTATCTATTCTTGATAATAAAATTTTATCTTTTTGTAAATCTGTAATTTGTAAACGAAATTTTTTTTCTTTCTCCTCTAAATTTTTAACTTTGTTATTTAATTCTGTAATGATTTGATCTTTATCTTCATAGTCATCAAAAGACTCTTCTGTGAGTATTAAAGCATCTTTATCACTAAATTCAATTTTTTGATTTTGAGAAGGTGTTATTTTAAGTGTTGATATTGACGATTTTTTAAACTCCTCAGCTTCCCGTATTAATCTATCTACATCTGATGGGATAATTAAATCTGGGTTTAATTTAGGAATAAATCTTTGTGCAGAAGTAGTTACAGTTGCATTTTTCTTTTTAGGTTTAAGATTAATCTCATTGATAGCATTAAGAATACTAGCTATATCATCTTTATTTTGCATTAATAAATAATAATTATTCTACAAGCAGTTTCAACAATTATTAAAATTTAACTGTTAATTGTTTTTTCCCATTTAATGCAGGACTTAACAATTGAACTTAATTTAGAATATTTAGGTTTCCATTTAATAGTTTTTTTTAATTTTTTATTATTAGCTATAACCATTGCAAGATCGCCCAGCCTTCGCTTCTTGTATAAAATTTTGATTTTTTTATTTGACTGCTTTTTAAATTCATTAACTACCTCATTTACAGAGACTCCCTTGTTGTAACCACAATTTATAATTATAGATTTTTTAGTTGCTGAAATTTTTTTTAATATTTTATAGTGTACATCTGCCAGGTCGGAAACGTGAATATAGTCTCTAATAGTGGTACCATCTGGAGTTCTGTAATCATTTCCATATATTTTGATAATTGGTTTTTTTTTTATTAAAGCTGATGAGATATTTTTAAATAAGGAATCTGTGTTTGACATTAAGCCTATTTTACCTGACGGACTTGCTCCACATACATTAAAATATCTAAGTATGGCATAATTAATATTTAATTTTTTACAATTTAAAACGATTAATTTTTCTGCTTCAACTTTAGTTTTACCATAAATACTTTTAGGTTTAATTTTTGATTCTTCGTTAACGACTTTTTGCTTGTCTTTATAAACGGCTGCTGTTGAAGAAAAAATAAAATTTTTTACGGATGTGTTTTTGCATGCAGAAAGAATACTTTGGGTCCCAAAAACATTATTTTTATAGTAAAATTTAGGATATTTTTCTCCAACACCAATGATAAGACTGCCTGCTAAATGTATAACTGAGTCTATTTTATTCCTAATAATTATTTGTCTAATTTTTTTTGTTTCTAAAATATTAATCTTATAAAAATTTACTTTTTTATTAACTAATTTTTTAAAACCTGTAGATAAATTATCTACTATAAAAGTTTTTTTTTTATTTTTAATTAAAACCTCAATAATATGTGAGCCTATATATCCAGCTCCTCCTGTTATAAGTATTCTCTTCATAATTAATTTTTAAAAATAACTAAAAAATTATTTTAAGTTATAAATAAGTTCTTCTAAAATTTTTTTAGTATTATACTTCTGTTTCCAATTAGGATAATTTTTTTTAAATTTTGAAAGGTCTGATACATACCAAATATGATCTCCCACTCTATTAGTTTTAATATATTTTTTTTTAATTTTAATTCGCGCTAGCCTTTCAACCATTTCAAGAGCTTCAATAATAGAACAATTTGAAAATCTTCCCCCTCCTATATTGTAAGCTTCACCTTTTTTGGGTTTTTTAAATACTTCCCAAAAACAATTTACTAGGTCTGAGCTATGGATATTGTCTCTTACTTGTTTGCCTTTATATCCAATCATTGAATATTTTTTTTCTTTTAACGATGCTTTAACTAAATAAGATAAAAAACCATGCAGTTTAGCTCCACTATGGTTAGGCCCAGTTATACAGCCACCTCTAAAAATTGAGGTCTTTAAACCAACATTAAATCCATACTCTTGAGCTAACAAATCTGAATAAACTTTTGATACACCAAAAAAACTATGTGTACAATTATCCAATGAAAAATTTTCTTTTATGCCTCTAAAATTATTATCGTGATTACGTAATTCCCATCTTTTAGATTTTTCAATTATCTTAAGTTTGTTTGGATTATCTCCATAAACTTTATTAGTAGACATATGAATAAAAACTGCATCTGGACAATATAACTTTGTCAGCTCAAGCATATTTAATGTTCCTTTTGCGTTAATATCAAAATCTAAAATTGGAAAATTTTTACCATAGTCATGTGATGGTTGAGCTGCACAATGAATTATAATACTAATATTTTTTTTATATTTTTTAAAGATTTTTTCTAAATTAGAGTAACTTCTAATATCTGTGTTAAAATGTTTAAAATTTTTTATTTTTTCTTTTAATTTATTTTTTTGCCAAATTGTAGATCCTTCTTTACCAAAAAAAAACTGACGAAAATTATTGTCTATTCCTACTACCTCTAACCCTTTAGCCGAAAAAAAATAAGCAGATTCAGAGCCAATTAAACCGCTAGATCCAGTGATTAATGCAATAGACATAAATTAATTATTGAGTTCAACAATAGACTTCATTTTTCTTAGTATCAATGAAATATTTTTCTCAATTTTGCTACTTGTATTGATTGTTAAAGAATTAGTTTTTTTTTTGGAAAGATTTAAATACTCTTTCATTTGTCTTTTTAATTCTTTTGTTGGCAATTCTTTTTTTCTTTTTTCAACTAATCTGATTGGAGCCTTTAAAAATAGCCATAAATGAGGTTCTGGAAATAAACTTAAAATAAATCTAGTGAATTTTTTTGGTAGATTTAATCTATATCTTATTTTGTCAATTAATAAATCGTGAGCGTATCTATCAAATATGATTAGGTGATTTTTTAACTTTAGATTTATAAAAAAAAAAATACGATAAACAAAAAGCCAGTTAAAAATTATAAGCAGACTAATAAACTTAGATCTCATTTTTTGACCATGCGGATCTTTAATAACTGTTCTTGTATCCGTTAAAAAAAAATATGGTCTTAAATGCAAGTTTTTTATCTTTGTATACTTTTTTTTTAAATGTTTGTTTAATTGTTTAATTAACGTTGATTTGCCTGAGCCATCTACACCCATAAAAGCAATTACAATTGATGGACGATCTTTGTACATATAATAAAAATTATTTTGCTTTATCTAAGTCAATGATTTTATCAAAATATTTTAATGAAGCATCACTATGAGATATCATTATGAGAGTGATATCTTTACTAAGTTTTGTAATTGAATCCATCACAAGTCTTTCAGTTTCAATATCTAAAGCATTAGTTGGTTCATCTAATATTATAACGTTCGCATTTCTATATAAAGCTCTAGCAATACCCATTCTCTGTCTTTGCCCTCCAGATAGTCTAACTCCTCTTTCTCCTACTCTTTCGTCGTATTTGTTCGGTAAAGACTCAATAAAACTATCTATTTGCGCGAGCTTGGCTGAATTTTTTACTTTTTCTATATCAATCAAACTTTTATCTAATGCGATTGCTATATTCTCTAAAACTGAAGCATCGTTCAAAAAAACAGTTTGTGGAACTATTGCTACATTCTTTTGCCAGTTTTTTAAATTTTTTGAATCAATTAAATTATCATCGATATACATTTTTCCTTGAGACGGGTTAAGTAAACCAGATATAATATTAACTAATGTGCTTTTTCCAGATCCAGTCATTCCTTTGATGGCAATTTTTTCACCTTTTTGAATATTAAAACTAAACTTATTAAGAATATTTGGTAAAGTTTCGCTGTATTGAAATGAAATATTTTCTAGTTTAATAAATTTATCAAAATTTAAGGTTTTGTACTCCTGTTCATTAATTTCGTTAACATTGCCTCTATCTAATATTCCTAAAAAACTATTTACAATAGGTGTTGCATTTTTAAAATTAATTGAAAGATTATAAACATTATTGATTAAAGGTAGGCATTTTTGCGTACCAAAGGCCAGTATAGCAAGATAGGAGATATTAGATTCAATTGATTTTTCACTAAAATCTGAAAAATAAATAACAAAAATTACTAATATAATTACAAACGTTTCGAGATAAATTTTTGGTGACATTGCAATTGTCCTGACATCAGAAGCTGACACTGCCACTTCTTTAGAAAATTTACTCAATGTGGTTAAAAAAAACTTTCTTACATTGTAAATTATTATTTCAGGTAGATAGCCAACTGTATTTTGAAAAACATCTATCATAAAATTTTGATTTAAATTAACTGTTTGTCCTCGTTTTAAAACTGTAGCTGATTTAACTTTAAAAATAATATAAAAAAATACAATAATAGAAACTATTATTAATGGTGTGTAAAAAGGTTCGTTAGCTATTAACACGATAACTACCGCCAGTGAAATTAAAATTGAATTAATTATATTAATAGTAGAAAAAACTATTGTAACAAAGGCTCTAGTTTTTTGAGAAAGATTACTCATAATCTCATTGGAGCCATGTTTGAAATAGTAACTAAAGTCTTGATTTATTAGAAATTTAAAAATTTTAATTCGAAAATCACTAGTGATATTTTCGGTTAGTATGTTTGAGGACCTAATATACTTTAGTTTTACAAAACTACTTATTAAAACTATAAAAATAAATCCAAAAGCGACTGATGCTAAGATATCTTTTTCATTTGTTATGTTCACTAAATTAAAAAAACTTTTAAAAAGATTATTAAATACGTAATTATCTGGATTTACAAAAAAACTTACAAACGGTACAAGCATCGCTATTGAAATAGATTCTGCTAATGAGCTTAAAATAGAAAGAAAAAGCACTACTCTTACATCTCTTTTTCTTTTTTTATCAAGATTCTGATTTATTTTTTTTAAGATACTAAACGCAGATATTTTATTATTTTGTATTTGAGTGTTCACAATTAAATGTAGTTAAATTATTTTATTTTTTACCTATATAATAAGGCAAATTATAGTTCTACCTTTGTTAATTAATTAGCTATATTTTCACAAAAGACAGCATATTATTTCAATATTAAATAAAGAGTTAGGAAAAAGTGAAATAAAACTTGAGATCTTAAACTATTTTTACTTTAACTCTTCCAACTCTATCAATTTTACCTTCGTATAATCCTTTAGATGTAACAGGTACAACGCCTACAGTAGAGCCCGTAAATACATAAAAGTTGTTATTTAATTTAATCTTGTCTCTTTTTATAAAATTAAGAACTAATTTTAATGAATTTAATGGATTAACGTAAACGGTGTTTGTATTTCCATCAACAGATTGTTTATTTTTTTTGTTACTTAGATTTGTTCTTAAATTATTAGAGTTAGTTTTTGTATGTTTTGATTTTTTTCCAACTAAAAATTTAATATTACCTCCAAAGTCACTACAAAGATCACCAAGATATTTAAGTCCTTTTTTCTTTTGTCTATATCCTGCTATTTCAATTGAAGGCAACCTATGTGAGATATATTTATGAATATTGCTTGATGTGATTGCACCTTTAGAGACAAAAAAACTTTTTTTAATATAATATCCAACCTCAAGCTCAGCGCCTAGAGTGTAAGGATTTATTTTTACTTTTTTTCCGCTATTTAAAAGATTTTTTTTATAGACTGCGGCGTAAAATGGTTTTTTAATACCCCACTTCCTTAACATCTTAATTGATGTTCCCCCTGCTTTAAATCCTATAATTGGTTGCTTGATCTTACTTTCACATAGTCTTCTAAGTGATTCAGCTTCTCTCATGCTTTTTGTAAATTTTAATGGTATTGGGGCAATAATTTTGTTCTGAACAAACGCCTTTACAAGATTATTCGCGACTTTATCTATCTTGGTATTTTCCATTTATTAATATAGATACAACTTATGTTCAGTTTAACCAACATTTTATTATTTTTAAACTT
>Ga0115001_10004134_pt1 | contig 10723 bp, 7 predicted proteins | sample ArcticOcean_MG_C_12_FD_89869 | JGI IMG/M metagenome (GOLD analysis project Ga0115001, IMG submission 89869) | Marine microbial communities from western Arctic Ocean - ArcticOcean_MG_CB8_130 | ecosystem: Environmental > Aquatic > Marine > Oceanic | place: Arctic Ocean: Canada Basin | collected... | reverse complement strand
GTCCGGAGGAGGACTCGGTGGGGGACTGGGCGGAGGATTCGGAGCCGGCGGAGGGCTGGGCGGGGGATCGACGTCGGGGACGAACGTCTCGCTCTCGGCCTCGATCTTGTTCTTCACGCGTTCTTCGAGCATGTTCTCGGCGACGTCTGAGACGGACGATTTGTTCTTCACCTTGATGTCCACCTTGGCGAGAACCTTCGGTTTGAACTTCTTCTCCTGCTGGGAACCGTCGGCCCCTCCGTTGCTCCTGTACGTGACCTTCCTGTGGGTCGCGGGAGCCGTCTCAGGGAAAAAGTGTTGCGTGAGCGTGGGCATCGCGGCGTCGTTGGTCTGTGCTTCGGTCAGCTTAATCTCGACGGCCTTCGTCTGTTCGTAGGTCAACTCAGCGACGATCTTGAATTCGACGTGAATGAAAACGCCCGTCTCCAGAAGACGACGACGACTTCCACCGCCGGTCGCGTTCGTCACCGAGACGACCTCGACGTCTTCGGGATCGACGCCGTCGGCGTCCGTCGCGACGGATTCGGCGAACAGGGTCTCGTTGAACGTTTCGGCGGTTCCCTGCATCTCCATCACACCGCCCACGGCGTACGTCTCGCTGACGACGACGTCGCTCACGTTCTTGTCGACGTACTCGGGATCGGACAGGAGGATCGCGATCACCTCCGTCGCGTTCACGGGAGCGGTCACCTCGCTCTCATACTGAAGGGTCTGGACGGAGACGTGATTCGAGACGCGCGATTTGATCCTGTCGACGGCGGTGTCTATCTTGGCGGTGCTGGTGGATGTCAGGACGGTGTCGATCGTCAGCGTGTATCGCACGTCGACCGCGTTCGCGGCCGAGACACCGAGCGCCAGACACGCCAGGAACGCCAAAACCACCGTCGTCGCGCCACCGCGAACGGCGCAGACGCGACTCGTACGTCTCATTGGATCGGGGTTTGTCGCGCGCGTGGGTGCCGCTTATATACTGTATTGTTCGGTCTCGACGGACCATCGTTCGACTACCACCGTCATGACCGACGGTTTTCCGATTTTTCGACCTTGACCCTCACCGAGCGACCGGTCAAGAAGAAAAAAAGTTGATCCTCCTCAGCCATCAAACAAACTTCTTTTCAAACTCCATTCTGGCCTTCTTATGCATAGGACGGAAGAACGATTTACAATAGGGGCATCTGCATTTTACCCCTTTCAAGTCTTCACTATCTATGCCAACTGAAAGAGAATGCAGAGGGGAGTGCATCTTGCAATGCGAGTGCACTTGTTACGACCGAATAGGTTCCACGAAGGAAACCGATTAAACTCTTCTTCTCCTGTCGAAAACGACACGGGAGACGCGATCCACCATCGTGTCCACAGAACTCACATGCGCCCCTGATTCAGTCATGCGCACAAGAAGGGCGTCGACTTTCCCCAACTCGGGGAAAGTGCGTTCGAACATACACCTAGTAAAAGCGAGTTGTATCTGATGTTGGTTCTTTGGCGCGTTTGATAGCTCACCGAAATCCCCCCGCATCTTTCCGTTCGATCGGTCTATGTACCCCTCGAACCCACATTTCAACTCCACCAACACCACGCGTTGCTGCGCATCCACGAACACAGCGTCGACCAAGGTCGCGAGATCGCACTGGTCACACCGCACCACCACCTGTGTACCTATAGGTCGGAGACGGAGCCTTTCCATCAGTACGATGAAAGCTCGACAAAACGCGTGCGGAGGCCTCAAACGTCTGGCGGTCGGGTTTTTAAGCGTCGTCGACGTGTGCTGTAAACTTTTTCGAATCCATTTCTGAACATCGTTGTCCACACGTCGGCCTCTGGACATGCCGTTGTCAGTCCGCTTACCGGAGGCCGGGGTCGCCCTTCCGGTAAAGGAGTACTCGGGGTAGTACAATTGCCTGATGACGTTCGTCAAACCCCGACATTGCAAGTTGCGCGGCGACGAACCGGTCCGACGCACTATCTCCGCATAATGATCCTCCAGACGCATGATACGTTATCGAACAACTTATCGGACAAAACAACATGTATTAAATACACACCACTCTCCTACACGCACACCACCGTTCTATACATGCACACAAACAAAAAGCAAAAACGATCCACCCAAGAAGAGAGCTCGCAAGTCTCTATGGTGTCGATTCCTATCGCTTCGGCGACGTGCGCGATATGTCAACAGATTATACACACACCCGCGATGCTAGAGTGCGAGTGCCGTCGTAGTTTCTGCCATTCATGCATTACGGCGTGGCAAAAAAAAAACAAAACATGTCCGCTGTGTAACGTAAGAGTTGAAAAACCTCTCATCCTCGGTCCGGCGGAATGGTGTGAGGCGTTGGATTCGATCAAGCGGTCGTGTCCGAACAACCCGACGTGCCGTTTCCGAGGGGGGTCATACACGCAGGCGAAAGACCACGCTGTGAACGTTTGTACGTTTCGCAGAGTATGCTGCCCCAACGATGCGTGCGACGAGGTGTTGGAACACCGACAGCTCAGAGACCACTTGCGCCTATGTCTACTGAGGCGCTGCAAGAACTTCCGCGCGCCTCGGTACGGGTGTGGTTTCATGGGGACCATCGACGTCGTCAAACAGCACGAATCGAAATGTTTTTTTAACGACCCTGAGGTGCTTAAACAAATAGAAGAACTAGCCGCGTCGAAGTGCGGAACTTGTCAAAACTAAAGAAGCAGTGCGCACGCACGAGACATGATACTCGTAATGGCTAGTGGTGTTGCTTGCGTGACGTGTGAGGGCTCCTTTCCCAACACCTCCCCATCTATCACCTACCCTTCTTTACCTTACCCTCTACTTTTTGCACGTAATTCATCTCCCGTAGAATACTTATATCTCGCAGAAATTTCTCATCTATTTTTTCACCACCAACGTTACCAAAAAACTTATCCCATGAGTCGGGGAATGTATTGCCGTCTATTTCTTCTTGCACCAATGGGTACATGCACGCAAAGAGCATCATCTTGGCACCGTCATCACTCCACAACGGATCGGTGACAAAGTAGAGAGGATCTCTGTTGTAGTGAATACCTTTGAAGATCGTGGAGTTTCTATTCACGTAATTCATTCCGTTAATGTGAGGCATGTTCTCAACTTTGTGGCTCTTAACTTTGATGCATTGATTTGCTTTGGCTCTTAACTTTGTATCCGCATCGTGTACGGATTTATTGCCCACATGATCCCCCAAATCGAACTCGATGCCGCACTTCTTGACTCCGACGAGTCTCATGAAACCATCGAGACTCCGGTTAATGCCCGTAGAAACCTGCCATTTATTAAGTTTTTCTTGTTCTGCTGGTGTTTTCCGTAGGGGATTCTTTGCGTACGGTTCTTTCGGGCTTGCATATTCTTTCCCAGCAAGGTCCACTATGTAAAACGTGCTCAAATGGCGGGGTTCATTGTCGAGAAGTTCCTTTTTATGAACGTCGATCGTGATGACGAGATGACTTCTACTAGACCCGCTCTGATTCCCCCTCGTGGACTCAACTCTACGGTATTTGAGAACTTCGTTGATGTCGCTGATAATAGTACCAGTATCAACATCAACATCAGCAAAACCCTGTTGTTTCTTGGTAAACGTGAGAGCGTTGAAAGCTTCTCTTTGGTTTACTTTGTTGAATACCCCGGCTTCGCTGCGGTCTTTTATATTGACCGTGGAGTCATACAATGTGGAGAATCCAGTTTTTTCCTCTTGTTTTTTTAAATTTAATTCGGTCACGCCTTGATTCCCCAATTTGATTCTTTTGAGTAACCTGGTGTCCCCTTTTCCTTTAGCATCCACCGTCATTTCAAAATAAGTTACCTGAGACTGATGTTGACGATCTTGGATTATCTCAACACCATTACCATTTGACCGTAAACCGTTGTTGTTACGCATCTCAACCAAATCCAATCCGCGATACAAAAGGTGATTCTCGTGATTCGATGACTTATTGGTAGTATCGGGCATTATCGGATGTATCTCCATCATTCGCACTTCTATTTTTGAGTTGTCTTCGATTTCCCACTGCTCCCTGACGACCCTACTTAAAATGCCTTCGTTGTCATCGGCCATCTGCTCAGGAGGTGGTCCCAACAGAGTGTATGTTTTTCCAGAACCCGTTCCACCGTAAGCGAAAATGCCCAAAGGTGCATTGAACTTTGCCGAGAAGATGAAACTTTTTAGAGAATCGTACACAGCTTGTTGATCTTCTTCGAGGAATATACGCTCGAAATGTAATGTTTCTTTGTCTTCCGTTTTGAGCTCTGGTTTCAATGTGAGTTTTTGGTACATCCCAACTTCGCCCGATTTTTCTGTGGGGTCGAGCTTGTACCCCCTAAATTCTACTCCCGGATTAGATTCATCCAAAAAAAGTGCGTTACCATTAACTCTTCCGTAAGAATCTTTAACACTCTTTGTAGCGGCGCCGTCGGATATCTTGATGGGGCTATTGTTAAAACGGACCATCATACGGATTTTTCCGGCTTTCATTACGACGAGATCGATAACTTCGACGTACATTGAACGGATTCTCGGATCTAGCGTCTTATCACTGTATGATAAGCTTTCAAATTCAAATTTGGTTGTTCCCATAGACGTAGCGAATTTTGTAGTGGCGTATGTAACCGCGTCTTTTCTTAATGACACGTAATCCCCATCGTCGAATGTGTAGATGGAAATGTTAATTTGATCTTTTAAGTCTTTCAGAAAAGATTGTTTTTCGTTAAAATCTCTCTGCTCCAACGTGATGAGCGCGTCCTCACCGTTGTCTGACTGCTGGGGGTGGGTGACTGGCTCATCGGCTTGGGTGACGGTCGATGGAAAATTCATGCGCTCCACTAGCGCAAAGAGCATCTCATATTCCGAAAAATCACAATCGCTGTCTGTAAACTCACGCAAAGCGGCAACAGCACTTTCTTTGTTTTTCACGTCTTTCAATAAAACTGCTAACAACTGCTTTAGGTTACTGTTTTTGGCTTGAATCTGGGCCACAGTTTCTCCAAGACATCGTTTGTTATGAGAACCCTCTGTCGAAAAAGGAAGGTACAGGAGGTGTATTAAGTCCTCCATGCCGTTGGTGCCGGAAGTGTTCATCCTTCGGATTCTAGCGCTGAGAGTTACAGCCTCGTTCTTTTATATATACACGATGGGGAGTGAATATGTTCCCGATGGGCGATGAGAAGTGTCACCGCACGTTCATCTTGACATTGTGCGTCGCACAGACGGTATTTTGCTTCGTATCGTTCGCAACGTTAGTCCTCACGAACACCGATGGAAGGTGGTTGTGGGTGTTAGGGGTCTTCGCCACCGCACTCGGTGCGGTCGAGTGCATGGTTTTCATATCGTCGCGTTCGAAAGGCGTTTGCGGGAAGGAACTCGACCTACTAATCATATCGTGCGTGATAATGAGCGTGGGTATAGTCGGGTTGGTGAGTGACATTGAGACTAAAGAACGCACCGATGAGAGGTCGGTAGGTGGCACAAAACGAGGCTTATGGCTCTTGATAGTGGCGTGGGGTCTTCTTTTGTTGCGCGTGGGTGCGGGCGCTGTTGAAGGAGATGCGCGTGTGGAAAGTAGAAGTAATATTTCCATCTCCGCTCACTAGAACACTTTCACCAGCTCACCGTTCACAATGATCATCACCTTAGGTATATAATATGCCGACCAGTCCTTCTTCGGGTACGAGTTGGCGTCGGGTGCGGCGTCAAGACTGAGACATGCGTTGTTAGTGGGTGGTGGCACGCGCGTGCCCATGACGTGCGATACGAGAGACATGCCCGGTGGAATCGCCACGGGGCATATGAACTGCATCTTGTGGCCGTGCTCCCCCCCGCACTTGAAGCAGTTCTGCGTGATCCACGGCTCCTGGTCGTCGGTGATTGATATTTTGTAGTTTATTTTCCCTCTACTATTTTCCGCCGAGTGTAAGTTCGTTTTCGGGTCGAACGTAGGCTTCACGGCCCGGGGCGTGTGGTTACGGTCGATGCCGCAGTTCCGATACACGCATAGCATGAACTCACTCGCCCCACCCTGCATTTCGAAAACTTGGCCGGTACCGCTTCCGATGGTCTTGACCACTCCGCCTATCCCAGTCCACCGTTTCTTCGCATCCTGCGGATGGACAAATCCGTGTTTTTCGAACGACGCCGCGATGACCTCAGACAACCGTGCGTTCTGTTCAGAGTCGAGGCACCCCGCCCCTAGATCGAGGCGTTGGCGTTTATGATCGGGGCCTTCGTGTTTAGATCGCGGTCCATGAACCGCGAGGGTCGCCTTGAGCGACCTCGTCCCCGCGGTCGGTTCGCACGACAGCACGAAGGAGTCCCGTGTGCGCGTTCCTTGATACACCTCCTCGGGATACATCCATCCCAGGACGGTCAGTAAGTATCTGTTGGGACACTCGTTGAACAGGGAGACGAGGGAGGGGTTGGACATGCCGGTGAGCGGGTTCACTTGCAAGAAGCGCATCTTCGTGGGGTCTCCGGTGTTCAGTTTGGCGGATCCGAGGCACCTGTCCCATCCATCCACGTACGTGCCGCAGTCGACGATCTTGTCCAGGCGGTTGCTGGCATTGAACGGGTCAGGAAGATGCTCCCGGAACATTTGAAGACACTCGTCCTTGAGTTCGTCATTCACGAAAGCTTTCGCCTCGTAGTTGTCCCGAAACATGGCACCGACGACATAGGCGCGCCAGGACGGTTTGTAGCCAAACGTCTTGTGCCATGAGACCGCGACCTTCACGCCACCGACTCGTTCGAACGTTCGTGTGAGAATATCCGAGAGTAGTGAGAGAAGCGCGGGAGCATCGCTCGACTGGCTATTCTGGAAGACGGCGATCACACGCTCACACAGTGCGTCTCTTGTCTCGCTCCCCCCCTTCTCCTGTTCGGTGGACAAAGCGTTTATCCCGTCGACGTCCAACGTGAAGAAGTACTCGTGCTTCCCGTTGGTGGGGAGAGTCTCGTCAGAACGCATCGCGTACGTGGAGCAGGTCGGGTACGGCAACACGGGTTGTCCTTTTTCCATCCACGCCTCATCGAACGCGACATTTCCTTCACATGACTTATTCCCCGGCCACTTGACGTTCCCGATCGCCTTCATGGACTGGTCGCGGTCGGACCCTGCTCGAGGAATTGCTTTGAGCATCTGCCACGGAGAAGCTAAGAAAAACATCTTGGGGCCACCTTCCGCAGCCGCCCTTCTCTTTTTGGACTTCTTTCCACCCGCGGACGACACGAAACCTCTCGAACTCCCACCGCATCTCGAGTCGTGCGCGAAAGGCGACGTGAGACGAAACAGTGCATCACGGACAAGGTCCGTGGGAGGCCTGTCGAGATCGTGCCACCCCTCGAACGTCGCTTTCGCGCACGAGAGCATGCGCTTCTTAGGCTGCGTCTCCTTGGGGCCCGAAAACCAAACCGAGGGGGAGTGGACGACGTGTTCGTAAAAACCGGACACGGATTCCCTCAGCTTGTTGGAGGTGACGATGCCGTAACCCTTGTGGTTGAACAGCGTTCGTGCCGGCGACCCCTCCGTGAAGAACAACGCCGTCGTCCAAGCGCGTTTCGCTTCGTACCCCTCCGACACCATTCGCCGTACGGCGCCGACGACGGTGTCACAAAAAATTGGGTCCATAATTCGATGGTCTAGACCGAAAGGTGCTTCTCCACTAAAATCAATGGATAGGCTGGAAAACACAGAACCGCTAATATATAGTTTCTCTTCCAGTATGACTAATTCTACAGAACAACTCGCGACTCTCATTGAGGAAACGATACTTGCCGACCGGAACACGCTGACAAGAACGGTGTCGTACGCGATCGAACACTCCATGAGCGCACTGCACACCGCCAACATGAACGCACACTCTTCTGCTGCAACACACCTACGTCTCGTTTTCGATTGGTTCGTCGCGCTGGTGTGTGCTTTCCGGTCGGTTCCCTCCGGAGTTTTCCGCCTCTTGGGGGACGGTGTGTGGATCTCAAAACACGTCGTGATCAGCCTTAGTGTCATGGCTGACATGAGACCCGACCTCGTCGCGGAGTTCAGGGACCACCACACCGACGGGGTGAAGTACACGTGCAGTCCGAACACGACCCGTCTGTTCCGTGAAATACACTTCGAGGGTGAACTTTTGCGCCAGGTGATGACAAGTAACCACACGTTTGGGGACCTAGGTCCATTCACGTCAAGAAAAACCTTCATGGAGTACGCGTTCATACACGCCAGGCGCGTAGGAACACACCTCGGTAGCATGGAGCTCATGTGCGCGAGTACGTTTCGCTCATGGACCATGGATATCGATCTTGACGTCCCTCCGTGGCGGAGGAAGTGGAAAGTGTACGAGAAGCTGAACCCCCAAACAGTCACCTTCCGGGGCCAGCGCGCCGTCGCCTCGACATTTCTTGACATTGAAGGAGCAGAACCCTCCTTCAGGGGAAGGTGGGTATTGGGAGCGGGGGGTGACGCTTCGGTGAGGAGCCAACTTGTCAACGACACGTTCGACCGCGGAGGGTCGCCATGGACACCGTGGACTTCGTTTCTAGTTCCGTGGATATCCCCATCGTTCGTCGAATCGGCGCTCGCTTCCGGAGGAAACGGCAGCTCAGACTCGCCCCAAAAAAAACGAGTTCGTGCGTTTCTCCAACTCGCTGCAGTGCTGGACGCGTCCCCCGAGGCCTACGATCTCAGCATGGAGGCGTGGCACTGTACCGCGACAAACAAACAGCTCAGTGAACGGTTGTGCCGTGTGTTCCCACACATGACTCACGTGGTCGAAAAACTTGCACGCTACACCGAACGCTTCTGTCCACCGGACGTGTTGTGTGACACCATCGTCAACGCAGCCGAGAGCCACGTGAAATCTGACGGTAGGGAGACGTTTCACGACCCGGAGAAGATGTGCGCGCTACGAGAAAACCCACCCCCCGACGTCAGTAACGTTGTCCGGACGCTCAGAGACGAGGGGTGTTTCGAAACCGCTGATGCTGTCGAGGCGTACGCAACGGCCGCACGGGGTCCGTGTGAGGTGTTCGCGTACGGACCGGAAGCCGACGTCACATGGATAGACTTGTGGTACTCGAAAGAACATGTGTGGCCGGATGTTTTCGGTGCGCACGACGTTCCTGTCGTTGCACGCGGTGCGCGCCAACATTTCATCATTGTTGCGCGGGAGAGGGGGGCCCCACCAACGCGCGCTCACCCGTTATCGGCACTGATGACCTCCGGGTGGAAAACACACCCAATGTGGTGTCCGAGACCGGATCTTCTGGTGGCGTGCGTATAGAGTCTCTAGTTAGTGTTGGAGGCGTACCATAGATATAAAAACTAATAATTTGATCCTAGGTCCGTCGCTTCCTCGTACTTCTTATCCATGAATCTGTGCACATAGTTCACTAACCATTCCGAATATCTGACGACCTCGTCGGTCATCACCCGTTCTTCAGTCAAAGCCCTCGTAATGTAGGCGGAAGTGCCGGTTTTCGCCCACTTCAACATCTCGACCGAGTTCATGAAGTCCGTCACACTGAACGGCAGCCGTAGCCCGGCGTGAGTCGTCAACCCCGCGCACGGCAGGGTGGAGGCGACCACGGCGGCACGACATGTAGTCGAGACGAGCGAGAGTAGCCCGCGGTCTGTCGCGTCGAGCTGTGACAGCACGTGCGCCTCGAACACCTCACCGTGACTCTCGAGCAGATGCAGGAAGGGGCAGCTGCATTCCATTTTTTGGCTTCCAAAGAATTTTGTTTTTTTACAGGTGTTGTGAATAGTGAAAAAGCGGTTCGATAAAAACCGAGAAAAGTTTTGACCTTCGAGCCCGGACACCAACTTGGTCGAAAAAAAATGGGTATAGATAAATACATTTTTTTATATCTAGTGATGCTTGCGCTGCAGTATAGATCGAAAAAATGTTCAATATCTATACCTATTTTTTTTCAGTTTTATAATTCTCACGGTCGCGTGGATGTCTCGAAAAAAATAGGTATAGATATTGGACATTTTTTCGATCTATACGTATCGAGGACAGACGCCTCCAACCTACCCCTCTCGTGGAACAGAAAATTAATTAAAATATGTACATCACGGTTTCTTTCTCTTTCGCTTTTCGGAAGTTAGCATGTTTCGCACATACTCCAGTTCAGCGTTCTCGCACTCTACTGAATGTTTGGCTTGTAAGTCTGCAATCACATGTGCGAGAATGTCAGGCATGTGTTGCAATTGCTCCTTATACATGGAGATCCGCTTCTCATGTGCGCGTTGAATTTCTTCTTTTTTGTCGTTCTTTGCACGTAAAAGCTTACCACCAAGCTGGTACGACTTGAAATTTTCAACTATTTTTTCAAAGCCGCCAACGTGTGTGCAGGTACACGGTAACATCGAATGTTCAGTTATGACAACGATGGCTTTTCGACTCCAAAGACCACACAGTTCGGGGCCGTCAACAATATCATGAATCTCCCCCGACACGCTTTCTGCGTCGACGAAGAGCCACAATAAAGTCGCGATGCGAGCCGGATTGTCGCGAAACTCAGTGTCAACTCGGACGTAAGTTTTTTCTTCAGTATTCACGATCCAGAAATCGGCTTCGGGAAGTTTAACTTTTTCCGGTAACAGTGTGACCAGACCAATCTTTTCCGCCTCCAGAGGGTCGTTGCCGGCAAAGAGATCTTTGAGCGGAGTAGTGAGACCGAGTTCGATCAAACTCGTAAGCTTGAAGTCGTGGAGCGTG
>Ga0115001_10004122_pt1 | contig 10739 bp, 6 predicted proteins | sample ArcticOcean_MG_C_12_FD_89869 | JGI IMG/M metagenome (GOLD analysis project Ga0115001, IMG submission 89869) | Marine microbial communities from western Arctic Ocean - ArcticOcean_MG_CB8_130 | ecosystem: Environmental > Aquatic > Marine > Oceanic | place: Arctic Ocean: Canada Basin | collected... | reverse complement strand
TGCGTTAACATGGCGACCATATCAACCGACGCACGTTTTGGGATTTTGTCCAAATCTGGCGCCGATGCTAAGAAGATGTTCACTGATAAGGTCGTACCAATATCCGTTAATTATCCCTTCTTTTTCAAACCGATCCAGGACGGTATGGACCGCCCAAAGACCGAGCTTGCCTATAGAGTCCCAGCCAGTAAATTTACCAGAAGAAGTATTACCTCGTCCGACAAAGCCGAGGATCTCGCCGGGCTTGACACGACCATCGACTGGAAGAACACGGGGGATAACGCCTACGATGGGGAGAAACTCAAACTCCTCGTCCACGATGAGAGTGGGAAGTGGGAAAGGCCCAACAACATCCTCAACAACTGGAGGGTTACGAAAACCACCCTCAGGCTAGGATCAAGAATTATTGGCAAGTGTATGATGGGATCAACATCAAATGCTTTAGATAAAGGAGGTAGAAATTTTAAAAAATTATATGAAAGCTCAGATGTTAACAAAAGAAACGCCAATGGACAGACTCGCTCAGGACTCTATTCTTTGTTCATTCCTATGGAATGGAATTACGAAGGATACATCGATTCTTATGGCTTTCCTGTCTTCGACACACCAGACAAACCTGTACTCGGACCTCACGGAACACCAATCAAAATCGGTGTTGTCGAGTATTGGGAAAATGAAGTAGAAGGTCTTAAAGAAGATCAAGATGGATTAAATGAATTTTATAGACAGTTTCCACGTACTACCAAGCATGCGTTTAGAGATGAGTCTAAGATGTCTTTATTTAACTTAACTAAAATATACCAGCAAATAGATTACAATGAAGAAGCATCATCTGCGGCTGTTGTAACTGCTGGAAGTTTCCAATGGGAAAATGGTATCATCGATACTAGAGTGGTTTTTTCACCCAATAAAAACGGTAGATTTCTTATAACATGGGTACCACCAATAAACTTACAAAACAGATTTATAATTAAAAATGGTATTAAATACCCAGGCAATGAACACATGGGTGCTTTTGGTTGTGATAGCTATGATATATCAGGTACAGTAGATGGTAGAGGTTCTAAAGGAGCTTTAAGTGGTTTAACTAAGTTCAGTATGGAAGATGCTCCTGCTGATCATTTTTTCTTAGAGTATATCGCTCGCCCACAAACTGCTGAATTATTCTTTGAAGATGTACTAATGGCTTGCGTTTTTTACGGTATGCCAATATTAGCAGAAAACAATAAACCTAGATTATTATATCATTTTAGAAGAAGAGGTTATAGAGGATTTAGTATAAATAGACCAGATAAAGTTTATGCTAAGTTATCAGTAACAGAAAGAGAGATTGGTGGAATACCTAACTCTAGTCAAGATATAATACAAGCACACGCTGCAGCAATTGAGACTTATATTGAAAGCGCGGTAGGTTATGATGGTGATAATTATGGAGATATGTATTTCCAAAGAACGTTAGAAGACTGGGCTAATTTTGACATAACTAGTAGAACAAAATATGATGCGTCTATAAGTTCTGGACTTGCTATAATGGCTTGTAATAAAAACAGATATGCTCCGGTAAATAAAAAGATAAGAACAGCTATAGACCTTGGTATAAAAAGATACAATAACAAAGGTGAATTATCAAAAATAATTAAGTAAATGAAAGTATATACAAATCCAAACAGTTCTTTTCCTAGCCAAGTAGTGCCAGACGAAGTTAAAAACACTTCGAAGTATGGAGAGCAAGTTGCTCAAGCTATTGAAGGCGAATGGTGGAGACAAGGCGGTAATGGAACTAGATTTGCTACATCATATAATAGATTTCATAGTTTAAGATTATATGCTAGAGGAGAACAGCCAGTTCAGAAATATAAAGATGAATTAGCTATTAATGGTGATATGTCTTATCTTAACTTAGACTGGAAACCAGTTCCTGTGTTGTCTAAGTTTGTTGACATAGTTGTTAATGGTATGTCTAATAAAGTTTTTGAAATAAAAGCTAATGCTCAAGATCCTGTATCATTAAAGAAAAGAACAGACTATGCTACTGCTATATATGAAGATATGTTAGCTAAGCCTTATTTAGAAGAATTAAAAACAAAACTAGGTCTTGATTTATATCAAAGTCCTAATCCCGCAGGTTTACCAGAAAACGAAGAAGAATTAGACATGCACATGCAGTTAAGTTATAAGCATGCTGTAGAAATTGCAGAAGAAGAAGTTATAGATAATGTTCTTGCTAAAAACAAATTTGACAATATAAGAAAAAGATTTAATTATGATCTAGTTACTTTAGGTATTGGAGCAGTTAAAACAAACTGGAACAAAGCTAATGGAATTACAATTGATTATGTTGATCCTGCAAGAATAATATTCTCATACACAGAAGATCCAAATTTTGAAGACATATATTATGTTGGTGAAGTTAGATCTTTAACTATATCTGAAATAGCAAAAGAATTTCCTGACTTAACAGAAAAAGAATTAGATAAAATATCCAAGCAAGTTGGAAACAGAGATACTATGTATGGTTGGTCAACTTATGATCCAAACACTATACAAGTTTTATATTTTGAATACAAAACTTACAATAGCCAAGTATTTAAAATAAAAGAAACAGACCAAGGTTTAGAAAAATCATTAATAAAAGATGACAATTTTAATCCACCAGAGTCTGATACTTTTTCTAAAGTGTCTAGAAAAATAGAAGTACTTTACAAAGGAGCTAAAGTAATTGGTAACAATGAACTACTAAAGTGGGAACTAGCAGAGAACATGACAAGACCTTTCGCCGATACTACAAAGGTAGAAATGAGTTATGCTATTGTTGCGCCTAGAATGTACCAAGGAAGAATAGAATCTATCGTTAGTAAAACCACTGGCTTTGCTGATATGATTCAACTAACGCATCTTAAGCTACAGCAGGTTATGTCTAGAATAGTTCCAGATGGTGTATTCTTAGATATGGATGGTTTAGCAGAAGTTGATTTAGGTAATGGCACAAATTATAATCCAGCTGAAGCATTAAATATGTACTTTCAAACTGGTTCGATAGTTGGTAGATCATTAACACAAGAAGGTTCACTTAACCAAGGCAAAGTACCAATACAAGAATTAACAAGCTCTAGTGGTCAAGGTAAAATACAGAGTTTAATACAGACTTATCAATATTATTTACAAATGATAAGAGACGTTACCGGACTTAATGAAGCTCGTGATGGTAGTGATCAAGATAAAAATTCATTAGTTGGTTTACAAAAATTAGCAGCTAACGCATCTAACACTGCCACTAGACATATATTAAACTCAAGTTTATGGCTAACGCTTAGAACATGTGAAAATATATCTTTAAAAGTAGCTGATTCTTTAAACTATCCTTTAACTTTAAATTCTTTAAAAAGTTCTATATCTACTTACAACGTAGGAACATTACAAGAGATACAAAATTTAAATATACATGATTTTGGTATTTATTTATCTTTAGAACCTGAAGAAGAAGAAAAAGCTCAGTTAGAACAAAACATACAAATGGCTATACAGCAAGGTGGAATAAACCTTGAAGATGCCATTGATATACGTCAGATTAAAAATTTAAAACTAGCTAATGATGTTTTAAAACAAAGACGTAAAAAGAAAGATGCTAAAGAACAAGCTAATCAACAAGCTAATATAGCAGCTCAAGGACAAGCTCAATCTGATGCAGCTGAAAAAGTAGCAATGTCAGAAGTACAAAAACAAGAAGCTATATCAGGTTCTAAAGTACAATTTGAACAAGCCGTTAATCAAATGGAAATACAACGTATGCAGATCGCTGCTCAAATAGAACAGCAAAAAATGGAAGTACAACATCAGTATGACATGGCATTAAAAGGTATGGATGTTCAGGCTATAGAGAAAAAAGAAAATATGATCGAAGATCGTAAAGATAAACGTAGTAAAATAGAAGCTACACAACAAAGTGAATTAATAAGCCAAAGACAAAACGATTCTTTACCTATTGATTTCACGGAGTCAGATGTGCCAGCAGGAATGCCAGCAGTCTAATTTTATTAATAATTATATAATATTTTATCATGTCAGAATTAAAAGAAGAAGTAAAACAAGAAGGCGACTTTAAAATAAAGTCAAAATCTAAGTTAAAAAAATTTAGCAATAAAACAGAAGAGCCAGCAAAAGTTGATCTTACTAAAGATGCTAATGTAAAAATTGATGAACCTATAAAGGTTGATTTAACTAAAAAACCAGAAGCAGATGCCATTCAAGTCGGAGAAACAAAGAAGGTGGATGTGGGCGAACAAGCCGGAGATGGCGAAATCGTGGACATTGGAGGAGACGAACCAGTTGAAGAGTCCAGCCCGATTATTGAAGAAATTCAAGAGGTGGGAGAAAAGCCACTACCAAAACAAGAACAAATAGTTCAACCAAAAATAGAATTACCAGATAATGTAGAAAAGCTTATTGCTTTCATGAAAGAAACTGGTGGTACTATAGAAGATTATACAAGACTTAACGCTGATTATTCAGACGTTGACGAAGATACTCTGTTAAGAGAGTACTATAAAAACACTAAGCCTCATCTTTCTAATGATGATCTTTCATTTGTAATGGAAGAGAATTTTTCGTTTGATACAGACTTGGATGAGGAGCGAGATATCCGAAAAAAGAAACTCGCAAAAAAAGAAGAAATTGCAAAAGCTAAAAAGCATTTAGAAGATGTAAAGGTTAAGTACTACGACGAGATTAAGTTAAGACCGAACGTAAACCAAGATCAACAAGATGCAATGGACTTTTTCAATAGATACAACAAAGATCAAGAGTTAGCTACACAGCAACACGAGAGGTTTGTTAACGACACTAATACTTTATTCTCTGATGATTTCAAAGGTTTTGATTTCGAAGTTGGTGAAAAAAAATTTAGATATGGCGTTAAAGATCCTAGTAATGTTGCAGAAAATCAATCAAACATTAACAACTTCGTCGGGAAGTTCTTAGACACTGAAGGTAATGTTAAAGATACGAAGGGTTATCATAAAGCTATGTACGCTGCTCAGAATGTAGATCGTATTGTAAAACATTTTTATGAACAAGGTAAAACTGATGGGATTAAAAACGTAATGCAAAGTTCTAAAAACCCTACATTAGACGCTCCGCGTCAAGGCGCAGGACAGGACATTACATTAGGTGGTTTTAAAGTACGCGCTATAGACGGAGTAGATAGTTCTAAGTTGAAAATTAAAACAAGTAAATTTAACAATTAAAAACAAACAATTATTATGGGTGTATTAAGTCCTCAATTTGGGAGTTTATTACCTTCGTTAACCACTCAACCTTTAGTAAGCAATTACTTAAATTTTAACAGTGGCGCAGGAAATGACTTCGCACAACAATATCTACCAGAAATTTATGAAGCAGAGGTAGAGCGTTATGGAAACAGAACGTTAGCAGGCTTTTTAAGAATGGTTGGCGCTGAAATGCCAATGATGTCTGACCAAGTAGTTTGGTCTGAACAAAACAGATTACACATTAGTTATGATCAAGTAGCTTGTAGCGCTGTTGGCGCGAATGGCGGTAATAGACTTACGGTTCCAGCAGGTTCTGTAAATACAATATTTACCAACATGACTGTAGTAATCATGGATCCTTCTAATCCTTCTTTCACAGTTAAAGCGATTGTAGTTGCTACAGGAGCTGCTGGAGCTGGAGGTGCTGGTGGAGCACAAAACTTTGATGTAATTCCTTACACTAGAGCTGCTGTTAACGCAGGAGTTGCAATTGGAGCAACATTGAAAGTATTTGTATACGGTTCTGAATTTGGAAAAGGTTCTGTTGGTCCTGCTACAGGAGTAACTGGCCAATCTATCCAACCTCAGTTAACTACATTTAGTAACAAGCCAATTATAATCAGAGACAGATATGCTGTTTCAGGTTCTGACACTGCTCAGATCGGTTGGGTTGAAGTTGCTGGTGAAGATGGAACTTCTGGATACTTATGGTATCTAAAAGCTGAAGGAGAAACTAGAATGAGATTCGAAGACTACTTAGAAATGGCAATGATTGAAGGTGAATTAGCAAATGCTGTACAAGCTGCTGCTATCGCTGGAGCTGGAGTTAGCTTTGCTGCTGCTGCTGCTGCACCTGCTGGTACAATAGGTACTGAAGGTTTATTCTCTGCTATTAATAATGGTGGTAATGTACTTTCTGGTTATGCTGGATCATTACAAGACTTTGATTCTGTACTAGAGAATTTAGATTCTCAAGGAGCAATTGAAGAAAACATGCTTTTCTTAGATAGAAAAACTGAGTTATTATTTGATAACATGTTAGCACAACAAAATTCTTACGGAGCTGGAGGTACATCTTACGGTGTATTTGAAAACTCTGAAGATATGGCGTTGAATTTAGGATTTTCTGGTTTCAGAAGAGGTTCTTATGACTTCTACAAAACTTCATGGAAATATTTAAATGATGCTTCTACAAGAGGTGGTTCTTCTAACTTTGTTAACGGTGACAATATTGATGGTGTATTAGTTCCAGCTGGAACTTCTACAGTATACGATCAGTTACTTGGAACAAACATTAGACGTCCTTTCTTACATGTAAGATACAGAGCTTCTCAAGCAGATGACAGAAGAATGAAATCATGGTTAACAGGTTCTGTTGGCGGTGCTCAAACTTCTAATTTAGATGCAATGGAAGTAAACTTCTTATCTGAAAGATGTTTATGTGTACAAGCTAGAAATAATTTCGTATTATTTACAGCTTAATATTTATTGTAATAGTTACCCTCGTAAAAACTACGGGGGTAATTGTTACTCTTATTTTTACTAACTTATATTATATTATATCATGTCAACAAAACAAAAAACTCCAGTTAATGACTGGGAAATAAAAGATAGAACATATTTTTTAACAGGTGATAGACAACCTTTAACTTACACTATTAAATCAAGACATACTGAAAAGTATCCGTTATTATGGTTTGATCCAGTTACAAATGAACAAAGAGCATTAAGATATGCAACCAATCAAAACTCACCTTTTATAGATGAGCAAAAAGGAGAAGTTACATTACAACATGTCATGTTCAAAGATGGTACATTATTTGTACCAAAAGAAAAGCAAGCTTTACAAAAGATGCTATCATTATATCATCCAGATTTAAATGGTAGATTTGCTGAATTAAAACTGCAAGCAATGGCACAAGACCAATTAGTTGATTTACAACTAGAACTTGTAGCTTTAAATGCTGCAAAAGATATGGGAGTAGAACAAGCGGAAGCTATACTAAGAGTAGAAATTGGCTCAAGTGTTTCTGATTTATCTTCTAAAGAATTAAAAAGAGATTTAATGTTACTTGCAAAAAGAAATCCACAGCTATTTATTGAACTAGCTAAGGATGACAATGTAATGTTAAGAAACTTTGGTATCAATGCTGTTGAAGCTGGTATTATAAGTTTATCTCAAGATCAAAGAACCTTTACTTATGGTTCAAATAAACGTAAACTATTTACAATACCGTTTGATGAAAACCCTTATTCAGCATTAGCTGCATGGTTTAAAACAGACGAAGGAGTTGAAGTTTATAAAACTATAGAGAAAAAAATCTCTTAAACATGTAATACTAATATAGGGCTCGTTAACTCGGGCCTCATATTATAATAAAAATACACAGATGGCAATAAACGTAGACACTGTATATAAGACAGTCTTATTAATACTTAACCAACAACAAAGAGGTTACATGACACCGGACGAATTCAACAAAGTTGGTAGTCAGGTTCAGTTGAATATATTTGAGAGGTATGAAGATGACTTAAATCAACAATATAGAATGCCACAAAACGACACGGAGTACGCTAATCGTGTTAAAAATATTGAAGAAAATTTACAATTTTTCCAAAGAACTGGAACTGCAACAGGCACAAATCCTTTTACATTAGTGCCAGGTTCTACAACTTATAATCCTAACGCTACTGTAGTACAAGACACTATATATAGACTAGGAACAATTTATTTAAACGGCGCTGAACTTACTCAGTATGCGCAAAGAAACGAGATAACACAATTACTTCTATCTCCATTAACACAACCAACTAATAGTTTCCCTGTACATTTGTATGAGAATAATTTGTTATACATATACCCGACTACAATTGTAGCGCCGGCTAGTATAACTTTTTCTTATTTAAAAAAACCACAAGACATAACATGGGGTTACGTATCTGGTACTCTTGGTCAGTTTTTATATAGTGATACATTGTCTAATGACTTTGAGTTAAATATATCAGAACAAGCAAATGTTATAACTAGAGTACTAGCTTATGCTGGTATTATAATAAACGATCCTACTATAATACAAGTAGCAGCTCAACAAGTACAAGAAGAAGAACAAAATTCAAAAACATAAAACATGGCAAAACCTGACGGTGGATTAATCCAAGAAACTAATTTACAATATTACGCGGGTGCGCAGATTATATATACATCAGTAGGAGCGACTACTTCATATACATTCACATTTAACACTACATTAGTATTAGGTAGCGCTACTAGTTGGAATCCTGTTGACCCTAATTTTACATTAAACAATTTTAGAATATATACTAGTCCAAACGGAATATCTAATTTTACTGAATTTACTACTGCTTTTACCTTAACAGTTAACACAACCGGTAGTGTTATTAATCTAGGTACCGCTCAACCACTTGGCACGTATGTTAAAGTACAATTAAAAGAAGGTGCTGTAGCTAACAACTATGGAGGGTACGAATACACTAAACTAAATGATATTATAAATAATTTTATGGTGGCTTATGTTGGTCAAGACAAATTAATACCTAACGTAAGAAGAAGCGATGTAATATTTCACGCAAAACGTGGGCTACAAGAATTTAGCTTTGACACATTAAGAAGCATTAAAGCACAAGAGCTAAGTGTACCACCTAATTTATCTATAGTAATACCTCAAGATTACGTTAACTACGTTAAGTTATCTTTTGTAGATGCACTAGGAGTTAAACATACAATTTATCCTACACAATTAACTAGCAGTCCTTCAAACGCTCCAATACAAGATAGTTTTGGGAATATAATTCAAGATAACTTTTCAGAAAACATAGATGGTACTTCTATAACAAACCAAAACTGGAGAAACGCTAACACTAATTTAATAACTGGTTTAGGCCCTGTTAATTCCACTAACCCTTTGGTATTTATGAATGACTGGTGGGGAGAGTCTGGGTTTGGACTTGGTGGTTTTTACGGCCAAAGATATGGTGGTGACCCTGTTAACATGCAGGTTAATGGATGGTTTAACATAGATGAAGCTAGAGGCACTTTTAATTTCTCAAGTGATTTAGCTGGTAAATTAATAATGCTAGAATACATATCTGATGGCTTAGCTTATGATTTAGATACTAAAGTTCCTAAGATGGCTGAAGATGCAATGTACGCTCATATTAATCACGCTATATTATCTACAAGAGCAAACACACAAGAATATATAGTGCAACGATACAAGCAAGAAAGATACGCTAAACTTAGAAATGCTAAAATAAGATTATCTAATATTAAATTAGATGAGATAGTTCAAGTAATGAGAGGTAAATCTAAATGGATAAAATCATAATACATGGCTGAAATTAAAAATACCTTTTTAAAAGGTAAAATGAACCAGGATCTTGACTCTCGATTATTGCCTAACGGTGAGTATCGAGAAGCTATAAATTTACAGGTAAGTAGATCAGAAGGTTCAACTGTTGGTGAGTTTGAAAACATGTTAGGTAACACGTCTATTAAAAGTTTAAACGAAAATGACGCAGTTGTTATAGGTCAATATGTAAATGAGACAACTAACAAGGTTTATTTGTTTGCCACTGACTACAATGATGTAGATGGAATTAGAGCTACATCCGCTAATTGTTTTATATATGAATTAAACCTTACTACTAATATCAAAACTTTACTAGTTGAAGGTGTGTTTTTAAATTTCAATCAATCATTTCCTGTTATAGGTATTAATCTTGTTGAAGATTTGTTATTTTTTACTGACAATTTAAATCAACCTAGAAAAATAAACATTAGCTCAGCTAACCCAGGTAATATAGCTACGCCAACCCACTACACTAATGAAGATCAAATATCAGTTGCTAAATACGCGCCGTGTGAGCCTATATTAGTTTTGGATAGAGTTAGTACTATACTAGGTGCAGAAGCTGACAACGCTTCTGTTATCACGGTGGTTACCCCAACAATAGGCACTATAAAAGTAGGAGATATATTTTCTCCTTTAAATACTATAACACCATCGTCTATCACTCAATTTGATGAAGTTATTTACGTTATAAACGTAGCTAGCAATTCTATAACTTTATCAAAACCAGTTAATTTACAAGACGCCTTTAAAGTAGTCTTTCAAAGACCAACAATGACCAATAAGACAGACCCTCTTTTATCTAATGGTATAACTACAGAGGTAACAGTAATGGCTGGACCAATTTATAGTATTTCAGTACCAGCAACAGATTCTTACTCTGATATAATAATAAAACCAGGAATGATAGTAGCACCTTTAACTAGTGTTATTCCTGACAACACAACTATCGCAAGCGCTATTGCTAGCTTTGGTGGTACTGGTTTTATAAAATGGACATTAACTTTTTCTACAAGTGTAACCATAACAAACAATACTGTTATTAGTATAGGAGCTAATCAAAATTTTGAATCTGCTTGGGCTGGTGATGCGGCTTTTTTAG
>Ga0115001_10004116_pt1 | contig 10756 bp, 10 predicted proteins | sample ArcticOcean_MG_C_12_FD_89869 | JGI IMG/M metagenome (GOLD analysis project Ga0115001, IMG submission 89869) | Marine microbial communities from western Arctic Ocean - ArcticOcean_MG_CB8_130 | ecosystem: Environmental > Aquatic > Marine > Oceanic | place: Arctic Ocean: Canada Basin | collected... | reverse complement strand
CTCCCTTCCACCACTTACCGCCCGGCAACCTTCGTCCCCCCCTCCCACCTCGTAATTTTAACTGACGGCACCTGTGGCAGTACTTGCGCCTCATTTACGAAGGTCATCCAGGAGGCCGAGAAGGCCACCTTTGTGGGAGCAGGTGGGCTCTGGGGGGAACCGATGGACGTGAGTAGCTTTGCTGGAGGCTTCGTTTGCAACCCGAGCTACTTGGTCAAGATTGCAGAGTTGGCTGGGTTGGCCGGGTCTTTTCCCACGTTTTTGACAAACCAGGCCTGGCAGTTTGGGTGGGCGGTTTGGTACTCGGCTCGGTTCCCAGGCCGCCCTGCCCAATTCACCCAGCAGGAGGTGAGCGGGCGAAGCGATCAGCGATTTTTTTAAAGGGGCGGAGTTTCCATCAGCACGAGTCTGGCGTCGGCCAACCCCCCGATCAACCGAATCATCTCCCCCCAAACTCAAACATAATATATTTTTTCTCTCCGCCCAGCCACACTACCGGATCCCTTTCTGGAGCTTTCCGCACCCAACTGTTGCGGAAAGCGACAGCTCTGATGCTGTAAGCAATTTGTACGATCAGATCATTGACGACAACATTGCTCGTCTGGCGTCGCAGTACCTAGATGATGAGAAGCAGTGCTTCATAGACGAGCATGCGAAGGGAGTGTACATTGTTTTCTCGACTGTGCTAATAAGTTTGTTTGGGTTCTGTGTATGGAAGCATTTTCCTGGCAGGGAGAGAGAGAATGGGGAGAAGGAGGGAGAGGAGGGAACAGAAGAGATGGACACTGCGAGCAGCCTCACTACTAGCTTGCTAAATCCAAACGACACAACAGCATAAATTTGTAAATCTATGTTTTAAAATCTCCCAAAATCAATCTCCTGCAGCTGATTCCTCTTCCTCGTCTTTCTTATGACCTTCACTGCTGTTGTGCGACGAAACTTCCTCTGAGGTCTTTGCCAAGAGCTGTTGTTTCGCAAATTTTCTTTTCCTTTCCTCGAGCTTTTTCAACACATAATTTCTCTTCTCGACCAACGTCATTTTTAGGTTGGGCATTTTCTTCTTCTTCCCCAAATTCTTTCTCCCCCCATACATGTCCCTCCACAGATCGCTGTACGCAATCCAGTCCCCGAAGTGCTCTCTGTACTTTACCAACGGTAAGTTGTCAGCAATTAGGGCCTGCGCATTGCATTACATTGCATTGCATTGCATTGCATTGTGATAGGTTAAATAGGATAGCTTATCATGCATTTCGGACGCTTCATCGCTTCATCGCTCGCTAGCTCGCTCACTCACCTCCTTTTTCGCCGTGGCGCCGTCTATTCCGCCATCGCCGCGCTTGTGGTCAATCTGGCGAGTGTCCAAGTGCTCCATGTTCATCATTGAAACCATGCAACCTTTGCGTTGTTGCGCATGCTCTGTTGGATGTCTTTGTTGTTGCAATTTAATGTACTCCTCGGCAGCACCGCACCACATCAAGTCGGGCCCCCAGCTGCTGACAATTTCTACATTGTTGTCACCATTCAGGCTGCCGACCATGAATTCGTCGGCCAGAATCTTCTTCAAGAACCACGATGCAAATGGTCCGTCCAACGTCACGAAGTACTGTTCGATGAAGTCTGTTTCGATCATACAATTGTTTAGGAAGTTCTTGTCCTTTTTATCCTTCCAAACCGGACTGTTGAAAATTTGGTACCAGAGCCTTTTTGGTTCTGTGATGCTATCCTTTATCCCTTCCTCGACGCTCTCTCTCAGCGTGCTCGTCACCAAACTTCCGTTCTCCAAAATTTTGCTGAAGTAGCTCCTCCACGAGAACCCCGCGAAGGCCATGTCGCTATCCGTGAGCATTACGTATTTGTAATTAGCAAGATAATCGAGGATTGGAAGTACAAATTTGAATTTGTTGAATCGTCCTGCGCCGAGCAAATGGTTGAGTAGGTTAGTTCAGTAGTGGATATTGCCGCCGTATGTAGCAATTCGCTTCGCTCGCTCACTCACCTCCGGTTGGATCAACAACAAATTTAAATTTTACCGATGGATCGAATTTGTACACGTTTTGACTCATGTCTTTAACAACCCTCGCGAGCAACTCGCTGGTAACAACGATGCTCACGCTCCAGTCGATCCCGTCGCAGTTGGCAATGCGGACTGAGGAGAGAGCATCGACGTTTCTTCGCAGTGTTTCAAGCTGAGCTTTGGCTGCTTCCTCGCTCTTAATCAGCGCGTACGTGATGACGAGGAATTGTTTTTCGGATGGCAGGGAGGATATTGGGGTGGATTGATTGAATTCAGTGATAGGGGAGAAGGGGGCGATGGGGGGAATTGGGGTTTTCCTATTAACCCAGTCAAACAGGTCGGATATGTACTTAACGTGCTGCTCTAGGGTTAGTTGGCGATCAACAACAACATGAATACAATGATAAAATTTATTTTTCCACTCACTCACCCGGCTCATTTTTTGGACGTCCTGCTTCCTCGACTCTAGCTGAACCAAAGAATTGCTCGGCTGTATCTTCATTAATGGGTACGTTGCCGTGTACGTGACGGCGTGGTAGTAGATCAATTCGTCCGCCAATATCATGCCGCTCTTCAAGAATCTAATATCACCCTTCTCCATTAATTCGTTGTCCACCGCCTTGTTCAAAATTGCCTCCATGCCTTGTCGATTTATTATGTACGCGGTAGTCCCCCAGTGATCAGGAAACCACCGGACCCAACCGTCGGCGATGTTGCTCAAGTGGGTTTGGATGTACTCGTTGTTGACATAGAATTGCAAAACCTCCCAATCTTTTGGCGCACTCGCCGAATAGTCGTCCCAATACTGAGCGAACTTCTCGCTTACTATGACGTCATCCTCAAGAATCAGCGCCGTCTCATCCCCGCTCTGATAGGCTAGATTTATCGCTTTCAGGTGGCTCAGCGTGCAGGCCACCTCATTAGCGTTGTAGAGATTCCGCCTGTGCCGCTCGTAGTTCTTGAGATTGTCGTTCTTGGACGACTTGGACAGCACCTGAACGCCCGGAATCTTAACGTTTTTGCTCTCAACATCATCGGCGTTCTCCGCCGGCACCCTCGTTATTCGCAGCTTGTCCACTGATGGGATGGAACTGAACATGCTCTCCATCTTTTGCTTCCGGTCAGTGGATCGGTCCAAGTTTATCCAGTAGGCAGGGAGGATTGGAGCTTTGTGCTGAGCGAGCCGATAATGAGGTAGGGGGGAGGCCAGTGAAAATAATTGGGTGTTTAGTTGCAGCACTTAGGCAGATCCTACAGCTTCGCTCGCTCACCTCGTCAGGAATCACGTGGACATTGTCGACGACCACGTTCTGGAGGGGCACATCAGTGTTGTTGTTGTTCGAAACGGAGCCGTATTCGTCGATTGAAGAGTTGGAGTTGGTGCGAATATTTTCCTGGGAGAAGGAAGGAAGGCTCCTAACTCTCTCCGCCATCTGCTTCCGGAGTGCTAAGGCCTTTTCTTCCTTCTCCTGCCTTCCCTTGGTTTTTTCAAGGTCCTTCAAGTTCAAAAAGAGAGATCGAAGCTGAGCTGATTGTTGGGGGTCGAGGATGATCCCTTTATTCGGGAAAGAGGAGAGGGTTGAGTAGGAATTGGAGGTGGAATGGAGTTTTGATGAGAAAAAAGAAAAATTGTTATGGTCAGCGTGAACGAGTGAATGGAGTTGCAGGAGAGTGACCAATATTATTGCCAGAAACAAGGCAAAAAAGTAGCGGTTTCTCTTCCGGCAGGAGGCCATCACAGTGAAAGAAAAAAGAAGTTGAACTTGAAGAAGTCAATTTTTAAGTGATTTTAAAAAAATAAATTTTTTTCACTCATATCTTGTCATGCCTTGTTGCGATCGTGATGTGACGATCTTCCATTCACGGTGATCAAAATCTTTCAATGTCTTGTTAAATTTTCATGCAAAGGGAATCATCTCTAATGGTTCAAGACATCCACGACAAAGTCGCAACCTTCGCCTGGTGTGGGAACAAAGTGCATTTTCCAGTGAGCTTCTTGGAGAAAAGTTATTCTTTGTACTGGTATATATGGTATACACGTGATGAAAAATGTAATTCATGATGGTGGCGGATTGTTTGTGCATGGCGCGTCCCAAATTTGGTTCCAAAACATTCAAAATAAGAATTTACGAAAGAGGAAACCTCGAAAAGATAAACGGATCAATTTCTAAGGCTCTTCTCGAAAAGCGGCCTTCGCGTCTGCGTCTCGTAATGCAACAGCCTTCGCTCGCTGAGCCTTGCGCTCTGCCGGCGTCATGTCCTCCTCATTCTTTTCCTCCGCCAAATCCTCAACAATTCCCTCCGCCTCATTCTCGAGGCGCTTCTTTTCTGCTTTTTCAGCCGCAATTCGCACGGCCTCCTCCTGGTTCTTTCGCACTCGCTCCTCCTCCGCCTCGGCATATTTAATTGACTCCTCGAGCTTGATCATTCGCTCTTTCCGCAGCTCCTCCTTCTTGGTCTCCTTTTCCAGTCGTTTGGCCTCGCGGGAGGCGAACTCGCCCTCCAGCTGGGCTCGAATTTTCTTGTCAATGGCAGCTTCCACCTCTTCCTCGCTTAGAGTTGGGTTCGGTGAAGGTGAAGGGAAAGTCGAGGAGGAGGATGCAGGATCGTTGGAGGAGGTGAAACTGCCGTCAGATTTGAACACCACAAGTGGCAACGCAATCAGTAGAGCTGAAATCTCTACAAATGGCAACGTGTATTGCGCAATGTCGGCAAAGTGAACCATTAGAAGCGAGTTGTTTGGTCGGTTTGGCCGGATATTTGTTTTTGAATAGATTGATGTGTGATGAGTTGTGAATGCAAACCCGCTGGTGGCGTTAGGGCACATCAGCAACAATGCGAAGGCTGCAGTGACTCCACAGTAGAGTCCCATGGCTAATTTGAGGCTCCACTAAACAATTTATAAAAAAAAGTTCCACAAATTCATTCATTATTAGCCAATAATTACACCAACACAAAGCAAAGCTCAATGGGAAAAGCCAAGCAAACCCGAAAACTCGCAGTGACGAAGAAAATCATTTCCCCTAACGACTCAAGGGTGAAGAGCAATTCTGAGAAGCAGAAGAAAAAGCAGACTGAGCTTGTGAAGAAGGCTGAACCCCGCCAGATTGAGCAAGCTTCATCATCCCTCTTCTTCCAGTACAACGCATCCCTTGGCCCTCCGTACAATGTGCTGATCGACACCAATTTCATTAATTTCAGCATCCGCAACAAGCTTGACATTGTTCGGTCGATGCTTGATTGCCTATTGGCGAAAGCCACCCCCTGCATCACGGACTGCGTGATGGGGGAGCTGGAAAAGCTTGGGTCCAAATACCGGATAGCGTTGAGCTTGGCGAAGGACCCGCGGTTCGAGCGGATACCGTGCTCGTGCAAGGGAGCCTATGCGGACGACTGCTTGGTGAATATGGCGACACAGTGGCGGTGTTTCATCGTGGCAACGTGCGACAAGGAACTGAGGCGGAGAATTCGTAAAATTCCCGGCGTACCTTGCATGTATATATCGGCGAGGAAGTACACCGTAGAGAGGATGCCGGAGGCGTTTGGAGCAAAGTAGAAAACAGTTAGATGGAATTTTCATTTTCAATCTAAAAAAAGTTTATTCATCCATCCGAAATGTCGTTTTATCACACCAGCAGCACATCTGTTTCGTACAAGTTTTTGGCTCGCTCGGCTCGCGTCATTTCGGAGATTTTGCGTTGCTCACTTTCGCTGGGCAAAACGCCAACGACAAAGTCTCGCGCACTTAAGCTCTCGAACTCGACGGAGATGCTTTCTTCTCCCCGCAAGCTCTTCTCCACTGACCTCTCGAAATCAACATTAGCATTCACATTCGCATTCACATTCGCATGGTGCAGTAGCCTTTGCACAGTAATTTCGCGCCTCTGAAGAGCCTTCAAATAAATTCGGGCCGCCCCCCCGACGAAATCACTGTAAATTCGTTTCCGAGCAGCCTCGAACACTTGGTTACTGGTGAGGAACGGATGGTATCGAACGGCTAACCACAGGATGCCGTAGTTGGGGTCGCTCTCAACGCAAGCTCGTCGCACGCCCTCCAGCTCAGCGCAGTCAAGCGCGGCCACAATTCGAGAGTCGCCATCGTCTAAATCGTCAAAATCAAAATTCACTTCAAATTCCATTGCCACCAAATTCTCCACGTATTGAAGCCGGATGAGCTCCAAGAACGTGTCACCAAATTGAGGGGTGAAAATTTGTGCAAATTCAAGAAACCGTCTTCCTCTCTCGACGGAGAATTGTGTATTGAACGGGTTAAGAAAAAGCCGCGCTGCTTCGCACCACGTTTCCCCGCTCTTTGGGACCGCTCTAATTGCCACGCGCAACGCTGCGAGCACTGCGCCAGTGCTGAACACCTCCTTCTCGACAGATATATAATGATGGATTGAGACGAGTGCTGCCCATGTCCTGCCAGTGGCAAGTCTTGCATCGATTGAGACTTGGCACATTTTTAGCGCGCGTTCATAGTCATGCATGTGTAGCTCGAGCAGCACGCTCTCCAAGAAGACCTTCCACTTCCCCTCGTCATGCCTCGCCTTGGTCAAAATAGCCCTAGCAAGCTTTATTTTGTGCTCAACCATTTCTTGCGAGGTTGCCTCGCCACTCAGAAAGAGCTCCCCCCGCGCCATCTCGATCAGCACCTCGCCAAGGCCCTTGTTAGGAGTTTCGCGGTACGCTGCAGCGGCGAATCGCCGCCAATGCCGCTCGTCGCCAAAAAACTGGAGCTGCGCCGGCGCCGAGCGAAGCAAGCGAGGCGCATTGAGTGAAATTAAACGTAGTTTAGAAGTGGATGTGTTGTAAACTGAGGCGAATGATGCGGCGCGTCATGTGAAATCTCAAAAAAAGCAAAAAAAAGGCGAATCACTTGACTCAACCGCAAATCCAACGTATGGAGGCTTTAGACACTCAAAAGCGCATCTTTTTGCGCAAAGCGATTGTTCAGAAACGGTCAAAATCAGGGTCATGTGCCGCGCTAATGTGAAATCTCAAAAACACTAAAAAAAGTGCGCGATTGATCGACCGTAACTCCAAAGTATGGAGGTTTCAGAAACTCAAATTTGGACACAGTGGCTTCGCTCACCTCCATCCTCGCCGCGGCGAGATATATTTTGTACCGTAACAGCGGCGGTGCAGCAACAACGCAACGCAAGAAGTGCCGCCGTGCTGGTTCCAGCAAACGTTTTCGTGCGTGAGTTTCCAGCTTGTTGTCGAATCGACGGAATTGCCGTTCAGCTGATCGCTCCTGCGAGAGGGTTAGAAGTGGGGTAAACACGCTCAGTCACTTCGCTTGCTCACCTCTACCCCAGCCGCCTCGAACAAGGCCTTCCACAGCAGCTCCTTGCAAACTGTGCTGAGCACCTCACTGATGATGGCTCGCGAGGTGATAATATCGTAGTCGCAACTCTCAATGTCTACGCGCTCGGCGACCCTAATTGAGTTGATGGCAATGGGACCGTAGCGCGGGACGCTGGTAGCTCCCCTCCGCAGGATCCGAAGAGCTTCCTTGTAGTTGCCGAGGTAGCGGCTCTCCATGCCAGCACTGAGAACGTGCAAAGGCCCAAACCACCCCACGTGCCTACGGAGGAATCGGAGGAGTTCTCTCGCGACGGGGAAATTCCCAGCGCGCAGCTCAATTTGCGCCCCACACATCATCGTCCGCCAAATTTTGGTAATTTCGTCGAACTTTCGCAGCCGGCTTAACGTCGAACGACAACGGTTCAGCAGTCCAATCTTCTCGTAATGGAGAAGGGTCGAGGAGAGGATCGCGTCGCTGTAGGGGTTGGAGACCATAGCTGATTCGTGAAGGTAGGTCAAGAGATCGTTGATTTCGCTGCGCCGAGCGAAGAAGGTGCCAAACAAATTGAGCGAATTTTTTTTAATAGCAGCAGAGAAGTTGTAGACGCTGTAGCCGTCTGTAGCAATTTCGCGGTGGCTCACCTTTTTTCATCCATCTCCTCCAACCCCTCCTTCACAACGGTGATAAGACCCACCCAAGCGTCAACCACCCGAGGCTCAATTTCCAATATGCAAGCAAACGTGGTCCTACACCGAGCGAAGCGAAGCGAAGCGAGGTGAATTTTTAATGGAGCAGGGGGGAAGCCGAGCGAGCCACACGAATTGAGTGGAAAAAATTAGGTCGGTAGTGGATGTAGCCGTCTGCAGCCATTTCGGGAGATTCAATCGCGAGTATGCTCGTCTTCGTCAAAGCTCGCTTCGCTTCGCTTCGCTCGCTCACCTCGCCTCACTCCGCGAACCGATCTTCCGGTAACTTGCACATACCTCAAGCAGAATTGAGATGATCCCCTCGGAAGTGTCAATGGGAATTGGCTCGGAGTCGTGGATCGCCACGCTGTAGGTGTGGGTTTGGGGGGAGACGTTGTGGGATTCGAGGTGAGGGGGGAGCATTTCAGTTATGTTCGGGTCGCTTTCGCCGCTGTTTATGCATTCGTACGCAAATTCAATGGCGGAGAGCTGAGAGAGGTTAGAAATTAATTTGTAGGCTTGCAAAAAGGCTCGGAATTGGGGAGTTTTGGAGAAGTTGTTTTTGTACGGAGGGGGTTCTATTGGCTCTAGTGGAGAAGGGGTAGTGGGGATTGATTTGGGGGGAGGCATAGGTGTGGGATTAGGTGTGGGATTAGGATTGGGATCTGGCTCAGGCTCAGGCTGCCATACCCACCGACCGCTCGACTTAGGCGTTTGCGGCTTTGAGCGAGGTTGGGGGTTATGGACAGAAGGGACCGAAGGAATCGTCTCGGAACTCTTATTCGGTTGAACATTTTTCCAGTTGACACCCCAAAGCGCCTCAGCACCGGTGCTATTGCTGTTGCTGTTGCTACCAATTGAACCACCATCACTTGCGACGCTATTGATATTGTTAATGCTATTGTTATTGCTATTATTATTGCTATTGCTGTTGCTGTTGAATATAGCATCGAAATCCTTGTAGGCCGGCTGCGGCTGAGGCTCGGGGTTCTGGTATCCACTTCCATGGTGGAAGTGGTGGTGATGGACGTGAATCTCACGAGGCTCATTGTTGTGAATGCTATTGAATGCATGGAGCATTGCAGCACTGCCAGAGTGCGTGGAGTGGAGAGACGAAATTGTCGAGGAGAGCGAATTGTTGTCGTCCGAATCGTCAGAATCGTCGCCAAGGACGTCCTCTATGCCACGATGTAGAAGAACCGTCGCAGGTGACATGATTCGCGTAAAATCAGTGGGCGTGAACCCTGGTGGTGGGAGAGCAAGGTGCCTATCGATTTTGTCTTCCTCAAACTGAAACAGCCTTGCTCGAGGCTTGTTGTTGGATACCGGGGTTGGTGCGTAAGTGGAGGAGGTAGGAGATTTGATGGTTGTTGGGATATGGGTTTGTGATCTTGAGGATGGAGCCACATTGTAGTGCACAAGCTCCTCATCGAGGGAATCTGAATCGGAGTCTTTTTCAGACGAATGGTCGTGGTCAATGTAGTAAGCCATATCCTTACACCAAGGACGCGGGGATTTAAAAAGAGAATAATTTTTTTTAAAATTCTTATAAGACACGCAATGTACCTGAAAAACCACATCTTGCTGCTACTGCTGCTGTGGGCACCTCAAGTACTATCTTCTGACACAGAACCTTCAATCACCTCAAAACTCTGCGATATATTTGAGCATCAGGGTAATTCTACAGTCTCTTCTCGGTGGACAGCACGAGATGGCACCCCTTGCGAACCGCCAAGCACAACCCTCCCCCCGTCTGGAGTGTGGGCATGCGAATGGAAAATAGACGTGTCGTTGGCCGATGACGGCTGGGTTTACAGCAACAATGATGTGCGTCGGCGACGCTGGCTTCGGAAGTATACCGAGACAATCACCAGCGAGCCTGAGCCTGTGCAAGAGCCAGAGCAAGAGCAAATCGATTCTGTCGCTGTGCAAAAGCCAGCGGACCTGATTGTTCCTGCTCCCTCAAAATCGCTAGCCTCCCTCATCCTTGAAGATTTCGTTTTCAGGGGTTTTGGGTTTGGTTTTTACAAGTCTCTGCTCAACAGAGCGGGCGGATTTACATTTCGAATTCCAATCACGCAAAACTTTGTGAGCTACTTCTCCCGCCCGTACCTTCCCTCCGTTGTTACGTCGCTCGGCATTTACTACAAGGACTGCCCTCAAACAACTCTCTTCATCTCGGCATCACTTCCAGTTGACATCATTAGAACATTCATCTTGCGGTTCCTTGTGGTTCTCAGCAATGCGCTTAGAATGAAGAAACACACCGTTCAGAATTCATCGAGAGCGAGCGCTTCCAGTAACGTAATACGAAGGGTTGGATTCTCCGTGAGCTGGAGATACAAGCTGGGAGGGGATATACAATTTCGAGCTGCCCCGCTTTTTATATTCCTGCCGCAGGTCACATACTTAATGAGACTGTTCGGGGCATTGTTGTTGAAGATTAGTGATATTACTACGTCAACTTCTACAATTTTAAACACGAGAGGTGCGGGTTCTGGTGGAGAAAATGAAATTGAATGGGACACGGAAACGGAAACGGAAAAGGATACAAGCAGCAGCACAAACACACGACCAAGGAGGGTCAAAAAGAAGAAAAAGAAAAGGAGTAGAAAATTTCACCATCAGCATCAGCCCCAGCCGAAGGAGGCAGCTATGCCGATACAAAAGAAAAAGGGCGCTAGCTTACAAGCTCTGAAACTTCATGACATGTTTTTGAAAAGGGTCGCTGGGCTTGGTTTGACT
>Ga0115001_10004115_pt1 | contig 10757 bp, 6 predicted proteins | sample ArcticOcean_MG_C_12_FD_89869 | JGI IMG/M metagenome (GOLD analysis project Ga0115001, IMG submission 89869) | Marine microbial communities from western Arctic Ocean - ArcticOcean_MG_CB8_130 | ecosystem: Environmental > Aquatic > Marine > Oceanic | place: Arctic Ocean: Canada Basin | collected... | reverse complement strand
TTTTACTCTTCAGTCTTCTTGCTTTGTGTATCGTACATTACTGGAGTCGCTATAAAAACAGAACTGTATGTTCCAACAATAACCCCTACAATTAAGGCAAACATAAATCCTCGAATAGATTCACCACCGAAAATAAAGATTGCTAATAATACCAATAAGGTTGTTAATGAAGTGTTTAGTGTTCTACTTAACGTACTGTTTAATGCAGCATTTACTGTAGTATTTAACTCCCATTTAGTATGGTCATTTGTAAATTCTCGAATACGGTCAAAAACTACTACGGTATCATTCAGAGAGTATCCAATTACGGTAAGTATGGCTGCTATAAAAGCTTGATTTATTTCCATACTAAAAGGCATGATTGAATATGTAAGTGAGAATATCCCCAATACGATTAGTACATCATGGAAAACTGCTGCTACAGCTCCTAAAGAGAACTGCCACTTACGGAAACGTAATAGAATGTATAAGAATACTACTATTAAGGAACCAATTACGGCTAGGTAAGAGTTTTTCTTAATATCATCTGCAATGGTTGGTCCAACTTTAATAGAAGACATAATCCCAACCGTCTTAGCATCAGAACCATTTACAAATTCATCGTAAGAAATTTCAGCTGGTAAATAAGCCTGTAGTCCGTTATAAAGTTTTTCGTAGATTTCATCATCAATTTCTGTCCCTTCCTGGTCTACTTTATATTTAGTTGTAATCTTCAACTGATTATCTTCTCCAAAAGTTTTTGCCTCAACACTTCCAAAAGCACCTACAAGAACACTTTCAATTTCAGTTGGGTTTACAATTTTATCAAAACGAACCGTATACGATCGTCCTCCAACAAAATCTACACCTTGGTTTAATCCATTAATAGTTAACGAGGCAAGACTTGATATAATTAAAATCCCTGAAACTATGTAGGCAGTTTTTCTTTTTTCTAAAAAGGTGATCGACATATTCTGAAACAATCCTCTTGTTGCATTGGTAGCAAAAGACATTACTTTCCCTTTTGCAGAACGACCGTCAATTAGAAGTCTTGTGATGAAAATTGCAGTAAATAAAGATGTTGCTATACCAATCAATAAGGTAGTAGCGAATCCTTTAATTGGTCCTGTTCCAAAAACAAATAAAATTAATGCCGTAAGACCTGTAGTTATGTTTGCATCAAGAATAGAAGATAAAGCATTATCAAAACCATCTGCAACGGCCTTCATTTGCCCTTTACCTTTCTTTAATTCTTCTCTAATTCGCTCAAATATTAGTACGTTCGCATCTACCGATATACCAATAGTTAAAACAATACCCGCAATTCCAGGAAGCGTAAGTACCGCACCAAGACCTGCAAGAATTCCAAAAATCAGAAGTATGTTTAGGGCTAAGGCAATATCAGCATAAATTCCTGAAGATCCATAGTAGAAAATCATCCATAATAAAACAATCAAAAGTGCAATTCCAAAAGAATATATTCCACTTTGAATTGCTTCTTGACCTAAGGATGGTCCAACAATTTCTGACTGAATAATATCAGCTGATGCAGGTAATTTACCAGCTCTTAATACGTTGGCTAAATCAATTGATTCATTTAAAGAGAAGCTTCCAGATATTTCTGAACGCCCGCCAGAGATAGCTCCTTTAGAAACTCCTGGTGCAGAATAAACAATGTCGTCTAAGACGATTGCAATGTTACTTCCTTCTCGTGATGCTTTTCCAGTCATGTTTTCCCAGATTCGAGCCCCTTTAGTATCCATTTGCATAGAAACTGCTGGTTGACCTAATTGATCGTATGTATTGAAAGCATCAACGATTACACCTCCACTTAGGGGAGGAATACCGTCTCTATTCGATTTTAAAATATATAGGTCAACTATTTCCGACCCCTCTTGCTCTTTACCCCAAGCAAATTCAATATAACGAAACTGTTGTGGCAATAATCTTCTAACTTCAGGAAGATCTAAATAGCCCATAACTGTGTTTCTATCTTTCTTAGCAAATTGAGCTAATATAGGTCCACCTGAATATCCATAACTTTTTACTAAGTCAAGAAGTGGGTTTCCTAATGATATTGTTGCTGAGTCTTTAGCTTCAACATCTGCCAATAAATCATCAATTGCAGAAGTCTCTGTTTTCGTTTGATTTTTTTCAACCCCTTTTTCAATTAATAGATTATTTGCTGCATAAAGGAAGTTTGTGAATTGATCGTTTTTAAAAGTTTCCCAGAACTCCAATTGAGCTGTACTTTGAAGTAATTTTTTTACTCGTTCAACATCTCGAGCACCTGGAAGTTCAACTAAAATTCTTCCTGAAGTACCTAAACGTTGAATGTTTGGTTGTGTAACACCAAATTTATCAATACGTTTTCTTAATACTTCGAAGGCAGATACAATAGACTCGTCAATTTTACGACGAACAATCGGACGAACTTGATCATTAGACATTTCAAAATTTATAACATCGCTTAATGTTCTGTTCGCAAAAATATCTGGATTTGCTAATGAAACTCGGCCTTTAATAGCTTCAAAAGCTGTAAAAAAGGACTCTACGTAGGGCTCATCTGAGCTTTTCTGCAAAATGTCAGCATCTTCAAGAGCTTTATTGAAGGTTGGATTTTTTGAATAATCCGTCAAACCTTTTAAAATATCCTTAACCGAAATCTGAAGAATTACATTAATCCCCCCTTTAAGGTCAAGTCCTTTATTTAGTTCTTTCCCTTTGGCATCGTTGTATGATGTAATTCCATAAAGAGGTAGATTTCCAATAGAATCTAGATAACTTGTTTCGAATTGTTCTCTTAAAGAAACATAATCAGCTTGATCTTCAGCAACTCTACTGATGGCGTAAGAAGATGCTTTATCTTCCTCGCTACTTGAAATGAAAGTAAACGAAAGTTGATAGATACTTACGATTCCAAAAAGGATTCCAAAAACTTTTATTAGTCCGTTATTCTGCATTAGTTTGATTTTTAATCGTGTTAAAGGCGAGCAAATATAAAATATAAGCCATGATTTAACAACTTTATAGGATTGTTTTGTAGGCAAAAAACCGCCAAATAGGCGGTTTCTTAATATTTTGAGTAAATTTTTATAAATTACTAGATAAAGCGTCGTTCATTACACGAACGGCAACAGCACTTTTTTTGAATTTTTCTTGTTCAGAAGCATCCAACTGAATGTCCAAGACTTTTTCTACTCCATTTTTTCCAATTATACATGGAACACCTATGCAAATATCATGTTCACCATATTCTCCTTCAAGAAAAACAGAGCAAGGAATCATTCGTTTTTGATCGTTTATGATACTATCAACTAAATAGGCAACTGAAGCACCAGGTGCATACCACGCGGACGTTCCTAATAGTTTGGTTAGTGTTGCTCCACCAACCATCGTAGCTGCCGCTACGTCTTCTAATTCAGAATTAGACAGGTGCTGGCTAACAGGTGTGCCGTTATAGCTAGCCAAACGAGTTAAAGGTATCATTGTAGTGTCTCCGTGACCTCCTATTACCATTCCTTGAATATCATTTGCAGGTTTATTTAAAGCTTTTGATAAATAAGTTTTGAAACGAGAACTATCTAGTGCTCCACCCATTCCTATAATTCTATTTTTAGGAAGACCTGTTGCTTTGAGGGCTAAATAAGTCATCGTATCCATAGGGTTTGAAACAACAACAATAATTGCATCGGGTGAGTGAACTAAAACGCTTTCAGCTACAGACTTAACTATACCTGCATTAATTCCGATTAATTCTTCACGAGTCATTCCGGGTTTTCTTGGGATTCCTGAAGTTATTACAACTACATTACTCCCCGCAGTTTGAGTATAGTCGTTAGTTACTCCTGTGATTCGTGTATTGAAGCCTAAAGTTGTTGCAGTTTGTGTAAGATCCAATGCCTTCCCTTCTGCAAATCCTTCTTTAATGTCCAATAAAACAACCTCACTAGCGATTCTTTTAATTGCAATGTACTCGGCACAAGATGCACCTACATTTCCAGCTCCTACTATGGTTACTTTCATAATTTATTTAAATTTTAATATAAAAATTACGATGCTTTAATTAGGCATCAATGTTTGCATAAATAGCGTTTTTCTCAATAAATTCTCTTCGTGGCGGAACTTCATCGCCCATAAGCATTGAGAAAACTCGATCTGCCTCACCACCATTAACGATTGTAACTTGGCGCAGTGTTCTAAACTCTGGGTTCATGGTTGTATCCCACAATTGTTCTGCGTTCATTTCTCCAAGACCTTTGTAACGTTGAACAGAAGATCCTTGTCCAAAAGAATCCATCAATCCTTCTCGTTCTTGATCACTCCAAGCGTATTGCTTTTTAGCTCCTTTTTTAACTAAAAACAAAGGTGGGGTTGCAATATATACATATCCCGACTCAACCAATTCTCGCATGTAGCGGAAAAAGAAGGTAAGGATTAATGTAGATATATGACTCCCATCGACATCTGCATCACACATGATGACTACTTTGTGATAACGAAGTTTCGTAAGGTTCAATGCCTTACTATCTTCTTCAGTTCCAATAGTAACTCCAAGTGCAGTGTAAATATTTCTAATTTCTTCGTTTTCAAAAACCTTGTGTTGCATGGCTTTTTCAACATTTAAAATCTTACCTCTTAAAGGTAAGATGGCTTGAAAATTACGATCTCTTCCTTGTTTAGCTGTACCTCCTGCTGAATCTCCCTCAACCAAGAACACTTCACAAATTGCTGGATCTTGTTCAGAACAATCTGATAGTTTTCCTGGAAGTCCACCTCCACTCATTACAGTTTTACGCTGCACCATTTCACGAGCCTTTCGAGCTGCGTGACGTGCCTGAGCAGCCAAAATTACTTTTTGAACTATAATCTTCGCATCATTAGGGTGCTCTTCTAAATAGTTTTCAAGCATTTCAGACACTGCTTGCGAAACTGCAGAAGTAACATCTCTGTTTCCAAGTTTGGTTTTGGTTTGGCCTTCAAATTGAGGTTCAGCCACTTTAACAGATATAATGGCAGTTAATCCTTCTCTAAAGTCATCACCGCTGATCTCAAATTTTAGTTTATCTAATAATCCAGAACCGTCGGCATACTTTTTAAGTGTAGAGGTTAATCCTCTTCTAAATCCAGCAAGGTGGGTTCCTCCTTCATGCGTGTTGATGTTGTTTACATAAGAATGTAAATTTTCTGTATACGATGTATTGTAAACCATTGCAACCTCAACAGGGATTCCATTTTTTTCGCCTTCTATTGATATAACATCTTGAATAATTGCCTCACGAGATGAGTCTAGGAAGCGGATAAATTCTTTAAGACCTTCTTTTGAATGAAATACATCCTGAATGAATTCTCCTTTTTCGTCTTTGTTTCTTTTATCTATAAGGGTCAGTGTGATTCCTTTATTCAAATAAGAGAGCTCACGCATTCTGTTTGCAAGGGTATCATAATTGTATTCTAATACCTGCTGAAAAATCTCAGGATCAGGTTTAAAGGTAACTACTGTACCGCGCTTGTCGGAAGTTCCTATTTCTTTGACAGGAGCTACAGGTTTTCCTCTTTGGTATACTTGTTCATAAACTTTTCCTTCCAGATAAACTGTGGCGGTTAAAATTTCTGACAGCGCATTAACACACGAAACACCTACTCCGTGTAGACCTCCAGAAACTTTATAGGAGTCTTTATCAAATTTTCCTCCGGCTCCAATTTTAGTCATCACAACTTCCAAGGCAGAAACACCTTCTTTTTTGTGCATGCCCACTGGAATTCCACGACCGTTATCTTCGGTAGTAACCGAATTATCTTCGTTGATGATTACAGAAATAGTATCACAATGACCTGCTAAAGCTTCATCGATAGAGTTATCTATCACCTCATAAACCAAGTGATGTAATCCGCGTACGCCAACATCTCCGATGTACATTGAAGGACGCATTCTAACATGTTCCATACCTTCTAAGGCCTGGATACTGTCTGCCGAATATTGTTGTTTTTTAGCTTCTTCGCTCATTGTTTGAATTAGTTAAGAATTTGATGTTCTAAGTACTCCCAAATATACGAAAACAGCATAAGTTTTATAGACAAATAAGGACGTCAAACCCTTGAAGTTATTAACATTTTGTGTAAAAAAACATGTTTTAACAGAACTAAAAAACCCTTAGAATTTCTAAGGGTTTAATTTAATATATATTGAATTCTAATAAGCGTCATCATGTACCTTAGAAACAGCTCGACCGCTAGGGTCGTTCATGTTTTTAAATGCCTCGTCCCACTCTAAAGCAATCGGAGTGCTACAGGCTACCGATGGCACTGACGGCACACAGAGTGCTGCTGTTTCGCTTGGATAGTGCTCTTCAAAAATTGAGCGGTAATAAAATTCTTCTTTGTTTTGCGGAGTTTGCACCGGAAACTTAAAATGAGCGTTCTGCATTTGATCATCAGAAACGTTTTGTTCTACCACCTCTTTTAGTGTATCAATCCAATCATAACCTACTCCATCAGAAAATTGTTCTTTTTGTCGCCATGCTACACTCTCTGGTAGGTACTTTTCAAAAGCCTTACGAATTACCCATTTTTCCATACGATCAGCTGTGATCATTTTATCTGCTGGGTTAATGCGCATAGCAACGTCCATAAAATCTTTATCTAAAAATGGAACTCTACCTTCGATTCCCCAAGCCGCTAATGATTTATTTGCACGCAAACAGTCGTACTGATGAAGCTTATCTAATTTACGAACCGTTTCTTCATGAAAATCTCTAGGATTAGGTGCTTTGTGAAAATACAAGTATCCGCCAAATAACTCGTCTGCTCCTTCACCCGAAAGAACCATTTTAATCCCTAAAGCTTTAATGGCTCTTGCCAACAAATACATGGGGGTTGAAGCTCGGATAGTTGTTATGTCATACGTTTCTAAATGATAAACAACATCACGAATTGCATCTAAGCCTTCTTGGATTGTAAATTTTATTTCATGATGAACTGTATCAATATGTTTAGCAACTTTACTCGCGGCTTCTAAATCGGGAGAGCCCTCCAGTCCAACAGCAAACGAATGCAATTGAGGCCACCAGGCATCTTGATCATCATCAGCCTCTATTCTTTTAGCTGAATATAATTTTGCTAAAGCTGAAGTCACGGAAGAATCCAAACCACCCGAAAGCAATACACCATAAGGAACATCACTCATCAATTGTCGGCGAACTGAAGCGGCTAAGGCATCATGTAAATCGTCAATACTGGTTTGGTTGTCCTTGACAGCATCATAATCCATCCAGTCTCTTGCATACCATTGCGCGGGAGCTTGGGCGCCACTAACTAAGTAATGACCTGGAGGGAATAATTCGATTTTAGTGCAAACTCCTTCGAGAGCCTTTAGCTCAGAAGCCACATAAAAAGTACCGTTGTGATCCCAACCCATATACAAGGGGATGATTCCCATATGGTCTCTTGCAATAAAATATTCGTCCTTAAGTGTGTCGTATAGTGCAAATCCAAAAATTCCATTCATCTCATCTATAAAGCTTGGCCCCTTTTTTTCATAAAGAGCCAAAATAATTTCACAGTCAGAAGCTGTTTGAAAATCATATGCATCCTCAAACTGGGCGCGTAACTCTTTGTGATTATATATTTCACCGTTGGCGGCAAGTATATAGCGTCCATCTGAGCTAAATAAAGGCTGTTTGCCAGAAGTTGGATCTACAATTGCCAGACGCTCATGCGCCATAACAGCTTTATCGTTTGAGAAAATTCCACTCCAATCTGGACCTCGGTGACGAATACTTTTGGACATCCCTAAAACCTGAGTACGTAATTCTTCTGAAGATTGTTTTAATTCGAAAGCACAAACTATACCACACATAATTATAAATTTTAATCAAATGTAATATTAAAATTGCTTATATAAATCTAATTAATATTTTTAATTTATTAATTAAACTAAAAATAGATTATTGATTAATTTATTAAATAATAAAATATTTATTTTGTTCTATACCTAATAATCTTAATTGCACTGTTATTTAGAGGCTCGATAAACGATAACCCCATCAACTATAGTTGCAACAACATCAATATTAGTTACTGTGTTGATGTCAATTTCCATTATATCTTCCTTAAGTATAACCATATCCGCCATCTTACCTACCTCGATACTTCCTTTGATTTCTTCTTCAAAGTTTGCATAAGCTGCCCAAATAGTCATTCCTTTTAAAGCTTCCGTTCTAGTTAATCCATCTTCAATTTGAAAACCACCAAGGGGAAGTTGCTTTTCTGTAGTTCTAGCTACAGATGCATAAAAAGTTTTTAAGGGGCTTACATGTTCAACTGGGAAATCAGTTCCTAAAGCAACTCTTCCAGACCAATCCAACAAAGTTTTATATGCATAGGCATTTTTAATTCGACCTTCTCCTAAGCGCTCGTCAGCCCAAAACATGTCACTTGTAGCGTGCGTAGGTTGAATTGAAGGCAATATCTTACTCCCAAAAAACTCTCTGTCTATTTCGGAAACAACCTGAGCGTGCTCAACTCTCCATCTTGGATCCGGATCAATTGTTAGCGCTTTCTTGTATGCGTTTAAGACTTCATGATTGGCAGCGTCTCCAATTGCATGTGTATTCATCTGAAAACCTTTTTTTGTTAAAATAAACGCCAATGCTTCTATTTCTTCAACTGGTGTTACAAAAGAACCTCGGTTTCCTTTTTCATCTGAATAATCCTTTTTCAAGGCAGCTCCTCTACTCCCTAACGCTCCGTCAGCATAAACTTTTACCGATCGAATGTTCAACCTTTCCGTCTTTATTGGGCCTTTATCTAAGTAGTATTCTAAATTTTCCGGTGTATTACTAATCATTCCATAAACACGAATATCAAGAATATTTCTTTTTTGCATACTCTCAATCAATTCTAACTGCTCTTTATCAAGTCCAGCATCATCAACAGTAGTTAATCCGTTTTGAAAACAAATTTTCTGTGCAGCCAATAGAGCTTCTTCCTGTTGCTTTATTGTGGGTTTAGGCAAGGCTTGATAGACTGAGTCCATTGCATTGTCAATTAAAACACCCGTTAGAGCACCATCAACCAGAACAACAACACCTCCATCTACTTCTGTCGATGAGTCAATTCCTGCTAAATCGAGAACTTTTTGATTTACCAAAAGCGCATGGCCATCTACCCGCTTAACAGCAATCAATTCATTTGGAAAACGTTGATCTAATATTTCTTTGGTTGGATATTCTTTAATCTCCCATGTATTTTGATCCCAACCCTGTCCTAAAACTGGAACTCCAGGATTAGATTCAACATATCCTGTTATTCTTTGAATTACTTCCTCAAAACTCTTGGTTCCACTTAAGTCTAATTGTTGTTGTAATAATCCAAAGTTATAAAAATGACAGTGAGCGTCTATGAAACCTGGATAAATTGGAAAACCATTAAGATCAACAATGCTTTTAGCGGAGTATAATTCTATTAAATCTTCCCCGCCTACAGCTATAAACTTGCCGTTTTTAACAACAACAGCAGTAACTTTTTCAAAGTCTTCATTAACTGTATAAACAACCGCGTTGTGAATAATTAGATCTGCTTCTGGCGAAGAACAAGACAACAATAAAATGGAGCTAAGGAATAATAAAAAAGCTTGTTTCATTTGAACTATTTTTGTTATAAAAACAAATGTAAGCTAAAAAAATAATAATTGAAGATGGGAGTTTTACAAAGTTTCGAACAAAACTTTGAGCTCAATATTTAAAGCGTTGGCTACTTTTTATAATGTTTTAATGGTTGGGTTTGTGCTTCCCGCTTTAATCCTCTGAAGAGCACTTTCTTCCATTCCTTCACCAGAAGCAAGTGATGCTTGTGTTAATTTAAAACGCTTACGCAATACGCATATTTGTTTACCAACAATTTTTTGAGGCTCATTGCCTTCATAATTATACATAGTATCTCGTATTTCAATTATGTAAAGTAGATTAATATCTGGGTTTGACACACACAACATAACTGTACTAATAATGTTCAATTAACGAGATTCTAAACTAATAAATTGATACAAAGTATTTTATGTTTATTTTAATATATATGTGTGTGGTTATAAATCAAAATTATAGCGAACTCCTGAAAGAAATCTTGTCCCATAAGCTTGATAGTTTACCCAATGGAATTCTGGAGCATTGAAAATATTCTCACCTTTTACATAGAATTCCCATCTGTCGGTTAATTGGTAAGTGACTTTTACTTCTGCATTAACAAAAGAAGGAAGATCTGCTTCCATGAATGGAGCGTCTTGAGGATTCTGAACTAAAAAGCGTTCTCGGTATGAATTTTTCCTAGCACCAATAAATATAATATTTGGTTGGATAAATATTTTATTAAATATCTTAATATTTGCCTTAAAATCAAACTGTAATTCAGGCATATTCAAAGCTTCAGTTTCTTCTACTGAATAGTCTCTCCAATGTGCCTGAAGAGATAAAGAGCCCCCGTTTTTAAAAGCAGCTAAAACAGAGGTGTCAAATCCAAACTGCTCCAGTTCTCCGTAGATAACTTCAAATGAATTTCCGTATCTAAAAGCAATGAATTGTTCGTTGCTATTGTCGAATCCAAAATTTCTAAAAAAAGGAGCGTTATTTGCCTTTTGATAATAGGCATTCATAGTAAACTCCCAACCAGAGACTAACTTGGTTCTTGTACCCAATTTAACTGCATAAGGCACTTCAGTGTTTTTAAGTATTATTGCAGGTGCTACAAATGGATTTTCATCCGAAAATGATCTAAAACTGTTT
>Ga0115001_10004108_pt1 | contig 10767 bp, 8 predicted proteins | sample ArcticOcean_MG_C_12_FD_89869 | JGI IMG/M metagenome (GOLD analysis project Ga0115001, IMG submission 89869) | Marine microbial communities from western Arctic Ocean - ArcticOcean_MG_CB8_130 | ecosystem: Environmental > Aquatic > Marine > Oceanic | place: Arctic Ocean: Canada Basin | collected... | reverse complement strand
CATGCAAACAGAAACCTCTTCGTATTTCTCTTTCGTTGCCTCGCGTGTTTCATGAAATCATCATCGCCATCGTTATCGTAACTAGTATGTATATCACTTATCAATGGCTGAGACTCTACATCTGTCACAACACGATTAGAAGCTACGGCAGTACTACGACGACTGTTCTGAGCATTCCTCGCGTTCGTCGTCATTTTATTACTAGCGTCTTATTCCTTACTCTCTCTCTCTCTCTTTAAGTTCCAATTATAAGGCGCGGCTTCTTTTTTATAAAAGGAAATAAATTATAAACCCTAAACCCTAAATCACATATGAAACCCTAAATCAGATTGTATCCCATTCTTATCTTTCGCCAGCACAGTCTCGCGCGGTTCAGAAAAGAATAGAAAGGACTACGATGCTTAAGCGTGATCATAATCCTCTATCGAGGACGCAATCGATAGCGTTACGAGCCATGAAGAACCGCCTGTCTTCGAATGAACGTAACGTTCGTTATGATAACAATAAGAACAACGGTAGTAGGAATGAACGTAAGCTGGCCCGTGCGAGGAGACGGTATTTTTGTCGAGCGTGTGATGGCGATGACGATGTTTATGATGATATTAATTCGATGATTGCGACGAAGAGGAGACGAGTGATCACGGGTTACGCCACCGCGCTTTTGATAGCTTCAACGAACGACGAAAGTGCTCGCGCGCGAGAACAAACGATGGTGAAACCGGAATATAAAGGGAACGTGAAAGACTGCGAAGGATGTTCGAACAGTAACACTGCTATGAACGAAGGCGATAAAGAGTTCGTACAAACGAAGAGCGGTTTACGATACATCGTGTTAAGAGAAGGCGATGTCGATAGGAAACCACAAAAAGGGGACTACGTCACAGTGGATTGGGTCGGTTATACCGCAGGGTATCAAGCGAAGAAGATCGAATCGACGAGAGAGACTGATGAACCGTATACGTTTCAAGTCGGCTCTGGCGACGCAATCGAGGCGTTCGATGAAGCCGTGAGGATTTGCGGCAAAGGCGGGATCGTTAGAGTCGAAGTCGCCGGCGAACTTGAAGAGAAATTAGCGTACTCTAGAAACACGAATGAGAGATATTTAAAGGGGCCGAAACCTAAGACTTTCGGTGGGCAGCGCGCGTTAGATTTTGTTTTAGATAATAAGACCCTGAAGGATTTCAATCGAACGTTATTGTTCGACATAAAAGTCTTAAGTGTTCGTTCGTTGTAATTTATCTCATATTTTGTATACTGCTATATATATTAGAAACCACTAAAATCGCGCACGAATGCTACGAATAATAGTTTTGCTAACGATATCACAGCTCGAATGAATAAATATGCAAACGCGTATGCGGATATTAAGAACGACCACGCCCAGAAATCATGTTTTTTCTCCTTCAAATCGCCCCTTCTATCGCGCTCGAACTTTGAGCAATCGATATCGTTCCACGACGATAATATTTGGACGTTTTCATCATCAATAGCTTGCGTTTCCCAATACGCACCTCGCGCTGGATCCCAACGCATAGCGCTGCGAGTGCCAGCGGTGGCTTTTAATCCACCGGCTATTGATATCGTGCAATTTTTCGTTTCGTTTTCGTTTTTCTCGATAATTTTATAAAGTAACTCGGCGACGTCTTCTCTAGAGACTTTCGAGGCGTCTATGTGATTAGTTCCATGCGTGAGTACGACTACGCGATTATTATTTCTATTATCATTCGTTGATGTTGATGTTGATTGGTCGGCTATTCCACTCACGTCCGTAAGATTCCCCGGTCTCACGATAGTATAGGACATCCCTCTTCCTCCTTTTTCGTTCTCTACTTCTTCGCCCTCGCACTCTTCCCTAATCGCGAGTTCGCCCAAGAGCTGAAATTTAATAGTCATCGACAAAACTGTATTCAACAAAACTGCAATAAAATCAAACGCAGAATATCCAACGCTCATCCCAGTCACTCTAACGAACCTCTTACATCCGACTTTCCTACTCGCTCGCGCTAACTTCTTCACCGCTAAAAAGTTAACAAACTTTGGATGTTTCAAATCTCGATCTTCCTGTCTAGTCATCGAATCGAACGCGGTACTCATTCTTTGCGCTCCAAAACAGCCAACGACTACATCGCAATCTTTCAGTTTTTCAATCATCTCTTCCTCAGTCGCTTTCGCTACGTCCATCTCGCGTAAATCGTACACCGGCGCATCAGCGTCGCGCGTCGTCGCGCTAGAAAATTTACTACTAAAGTACTCCTTAATATCTTCGCTCTCCTTACTCCCTAGATCTCTCGTAAACACTATCAAATCGTTATTATTATTACTATCACTATCATCGTTGTTCTCTATAATCTTCTTCGTTAATATCTTCCCTACTCTCCCTAATCCACCGACTATCGCAATCTTCCTCTTCCTGCTCTTCTTCGATATCTTCATCGCGCCAAAATCATCATCGTCTTCGAAAGAAAAGAAACCATCGCGAGTTTGTTCGTTATCTGTTGCCCTACTAGCCCCGGTCTTCTCCTTCCTCTTCTTCGCACGACGAGTCTTTGCAGGTCTCACCGCGTAACAACGCGCGCCTACATTCGCCGATCGCAGTTTCGAATTCGTTGAAAACATTCGATCGCGGACAAAGCTTTACTCGTTTTGAATCTCGCCTCCTTGTGCCGTTTCTTCTTCCATCAATGTTTCTTCGCGTTTGTTATTTCGTTTTTTCCCATGCTCTAAACCCTAAACCCTAAACCCTAACCCATAAACCCTAAACAAAAAGAGACCATTCACAGCACAGGCGAAAACGACACCAACGAAAAGTTCATACTTTTAATCAATTAAAGTTAATTCAATCAACGCGCTAAGTGCACACAGAACAATGTCTGCAGGGATGCCATACGGGCTACAGGCCATGCTCAAGGTACTCGCTTTCGAATCGCCGCTAGCGCGCGCGCGTTTCTCGTACGCGGAACCTTTTTTGAACTCGCCGTCAAAACGCGTTGACTTCTTCTCGTGACATCTGATCTCTTTTTCCCTACTGGATCGATTTTGGCTTCTTTTTAAGCGCTTGTTTAAGAATGAGTGAGAGAGAGAGATGGATGTGTTGAGCGCGCATGCGATATTTGTTTTGTTTTTCTCGATCGTTTTGATTTTGATTCGCGTTAGCCGCGCGATAGTGTGTTTTAGTTTGTCCGTTTTGTTTACCGTCTTCGTGGAAAGAGAGAGGGACGGAGATTGAGTGATTTGGAAACGAATTGAATAATTTCTTACGCGCGACGATTTATGAAACATAGGACGGGCATAAACATTTATCGGGGTTAGAGGAAGCGGTCGTGAAGAACATCGAGGCGTGCAGAGAGCTCTCGAAAATAGCGAGAACGTCCTTGGGACCGAACGGTATGAACAAGATGGTTATTAATCATTTAGAGAAACTATTCGTGACGTCGGACGCGGCGGTGATCGTGAGAGAGTTAGAGGTTGCGCATCCAGCGGCTAGGGTGATTTGTATGGCCGCAGAGGCGCAAGAGAGAGAGGTCGGTGATGGGACGAACTTCGTGGTTAGTTTTGCCGGTGAGTTGTTAGGTCTCGCCGAGGAGTTAATTAGAGACGGGCTACATCCGTCGGAGATTAGGGACGGGTACGAGAAGGCGCTCGAGAAGTGCTTAGTTTGGTTGCAAGAGTTATCAATTGAAGGCACTGAATCGATCGATTTGAGATCGAAGGAAGAAGTCGCGAAGAGAATTAAAGGTACTTTAAGTTCGAAACAAAGCGGATTCGAGGAGCAACTCGCCGGGATCGTCGCCGAGGCGTGCGTCGACGTGTGTCCAAAGAACGCGAAGAATTTCAACGTCGAAGACGTTCGAACGGCGAAAATCGTTGGCGGAAACATTAACGACGTAAAGACTATTCATGGCATGGTCATTAGAAGAAACGTTGAAGGTTCTGTGAGACACGTGGAAAACGCCAAAGTCGCCGTGTTCGGATGCGCCGTCGATACGCAAGCGACTGAAACAAAAGGGACGGTTTTAATCAAATCTGGAAAAGAGTTGGAAGAATATTCAAAAGGTGAAGAGGCACAGGTTGAGAAATATATCAACGAAATCGCTGCAACTGGCGTGAAAGTCGTTTTCACTGGGCAATCATTCGGCGATTTAGCTTTGCATTTCTTAGAACGCAAGAAAATCATGGCCGTGAAGATCCCATCAAAATTTGAACTCAGACGCGTTTGCAAAGCAACTAACGCGACGACGATGATTAAACTTGCGGCACCAAAACCGGATGAATTAGGATACGCGAGCAACATCGACGTCATTGAAATCGGTGATGCGAAAGTTTTAGTAGTAAAGCAAGACGACGCGAGCAGAGTGTCGACGATTATTTTGCGCGGAGCAACGGCGAACGCGATGGATGATTTAGAACGCGCAATGGACGACGGCGTTAACGCATACAAGGCATTAACGAGAGATTCTAGAGCTGTCCCAGCCGGTGGTGCGACCGAAATCGCTCTCGCTAAACGCTTAAGCGATTTCGCAAAGACTCAAACCGGTCTCGATCAATACGCTATTCAGAAATTCGCGCAAGCCTTAGAGCTCGTTCCAAGAACATTAGCCGAAAACGCCGGTCTCGACGCGACCTCAGTCGTCGCCTCGTTATACGCCGCTCACGCGGATACCACAAAAGTCTCCAAAATGGGCGTCGACGTCTCAGGAGACAAAGAAACTATCGATCTGTGCCTATCCGAAGGCATCGTCGATTTACTCGAGGTTAAACATTGGGCGTTAAAGTTAGCCGTCGACGCCGCGAGAACTGTCTTACGTGTCGATCAAATCATCATGAGTAAACAAGCGGGCGGTCCTGGCCCGAACGATGCGAGGTAATCGATCATCACAGAGTACAACGAACCAGTAGAAACAAATGTCAAAGAAAACTGCACAAACATCAAAATGCTCAAAAAAACATCCACAGAACAAATATACGTATGATCAAATTATTAAGAACGCAATCGCTCGATCATCGTAAGCTTGCAACGAAATCTACAAACACGCGCAACTCGCTCGCATGTAAATCTAAATTCGACCCTCGATTGGGCGAGCAAAACGAAAGCAAGTTAGGGAAAAAACTCAAGCACAGGAGCGTAAGTAACATTTGGAGATATTTCAAACTATTCACATTAAACCTATTTAATTAATTTATTTATTTATTTACGCTACAACGCAGAGGTTAATATTAGAATACGAGGTCGCCAGAGAGTTCGTGTGGACGTTAGGGTTGTACGATGAGAACGACTGGCTCGATTGGGCCACCAACAGAAGGTTCGTCTGCACGTTTAATTGACTGATTTCATTCATATCGTAATAGTGTTTCTTTCGATTGTTTCAACTGTATTTCGTGGAGCGGGAAATTGATATACGCGACGCGCCGCGCTTTTCGGACCGCGACTGGGACTTGTTATAGTATATGACTTAAGTTACTTTCCGCTCCGTTTCGTTTCGTATATAGGCGCGGATGCGTATTTATTCCGCGAGATCCATGGAACGCGTATGCGGGAATAGGATGGCGCGGGTTCGACGATTGGCTCGGGAGGCCGTACGCGTTCGAGAAAGCGAGAGAGAAAGCGAGATCGTTCGCGAAAAGTAGAAGGATTAGTACGCAAGCGGAATGGTGGGAATCTGTGTCGGCGAGGACGATACCGGGCAGGGTTCCGGAGAGGCCTTCAGTGTTTTATAAAGATCAGTGGATATCTTGGGATGATTGGTTGGCTGGATAGGCGCGCGGAGTTCCATGAAAATTTTTAACGACCATTTATACTTTTACTGTAATTAAGAGCTAAAAAACTAGGAAAGATTACAGCGTACGCTCGCGATGAATCTCTCGAGCGCGGTGCTTTTTTCGTTACCAAAGACTCTGGTCATTTCCTCTACACATTTTGCGACGCCGATCGCGGTCCCGTTTCGTTCGAATTTCGATTCGAGCATATCAAACGCGAGCACGACGCATCCTTTCCCGGCTTTGCTAAAGATGTTCTTAACGTACTCATCGTCGTCGTCATCGTTTTCATAATCGCTTACATCATCATCGCCATTTTCGTTATACTGTAAAACGGCTTCGCCGGCGTTAAATATTCTACTCTTCGCCGCAGAGTTCACGCAAACTACTTCACCGACTTCTAAAGGCATTTTTTGTGTCGGTTCCCCTAAAAGCTCAGCCTCTACGCCGATATCGCTTGCCTCGCAATCTACGTCTTTTACTAAACATATGTATACGGTATATAACGCGTCCGAAACTGCATATCGTTTCGGTTTCCTTCTCGTTCGATTACTCATCGAAATCACTTCGTCTGCAGTTAATCTTCTAGCGGCGCTCTCCTGGTGCTGCTGCGCATACGCGTAACTAGGCCTCAGCGCCAAAATCTTCACGTTCATACCGTTCACCTCTCTCATCACGCTCATCAACGCCGGAAAATGTTTCTTCGCTAACTCGGACGCTCTGTAACAACTCTCATCGGTCAAGGCCATGACTCCGTTCGGGAACCCGACGCTCAAAAACTTACTCGTCGGTTGCCTAAAATCGTTCTTACTACTATTACTACCATTCGCTTCATTACTACTTCTACTTCTACTACTACTATTCTTTTTCTTCTTCTTCTTCTCCGTCGTCGTCCTATTCCTGAAAACTTCGCTCTTATGTTGATTCACGAACTGCGCGAGCTCTCGGCTAAACAAGACGCTCATTCCCTCGACTTTCCTCAATTTCTCGTAGTCTTCCTCTAAATCGACATTCGCGCGATCGCTCTTCCCGGTCCTGTTCTTCTCTCTGCTCGACGGTACATCGGACGAAGTCCTCCTGAAATTCAAAAAAGGTAGCTTTCTTTTTTGCGCGCTTTTGCGTCCACTATCGTCCGCCGCGTCCGCTTTGTTCGTTTTCAGCAGAAACCTTCTCATGGGAAACATCGAAATCGGTAAAAACAAAGGTCTGTTAATTAACTTCCTCCAATACGGTAAAACGATTAAAGCCGCGATTACTGTCTCTATCGATGTCTGTAATAACGCTCGAAACAAACTCTCTATTGAATGAGTAGAAGAGGAAGAGGATGCATTGAACACGATTTCCTGATCGATCGCGACATCCATGTCTCGAAAAGCATCCGCGCTCGAATTCGGTGAAGATGTTCGAGCTGCGAAGAGCTCGAAGAAGCACGTTTTGAGTAAGAAATAGAAATAGATCGAGATGAACGAGAACCAGTTCAAGAAGTCTTCCTGCGTGTTCGTGAGCAAGCGATCTTTTTTTTGTCCCCGTTTTGGTCGTCGTTCGTGAGTGGACATATTTTTGTGACCTTTAATGAAGTCGTTGATGCTGATGATGTTAAAGTTATGTGGAGTTTGTTTCTATTCGCGACGACGAGCGCCTATACTGAGCTACCGTGTTCTGTGCTATTACGCAATACTATTATTAGTATCTACTCTCCCTATGAACGAGCTCCAACGTGCTTACTATGCGCTATTGGTATCTACTACTATGAACGAGCTCCAACGGCCGCACTGCACGCTCTTGATTTCCTCGTCACGCGAACTTCTAATCGAGAGGATTTTTTGGGGTTCGTAAACGACCGAGCCAGAGTGTTCTTCTTCATCATCATCGTCGTCGTCGTCGCCATATTTAGGAGTCTTGAAACATTGCGCTTTAGAGTTTGCGCCGAACGCGAAAGCGATCGTAGTCGACGCGATTAACGTGTGTCTCGAACCGCAGCCGATGAATTTGAAGTGCACCGTATCGATTATCGAGCCTTCGATTAATCGCGGAATAGTCGAAAACTTCACATGCTTCGGAGCTCCAATCTGCCCCGATTCATTACTGCCGAATGCATAAACCGCTCCGTCGTATTTCTCTAAGCATACGGTATGAAATAAGCCAACGCAGACTTTCGAAATTTTCACGCCCGTTCGCACGAACAGTTCGATTCTTTCTAAACCTGCCGTAGTAGATGATACCGTTTTACAGCAGCTTCCGTTTCCAAGCTGTCCATGATTATTCGACTTCCCGGCATTCATGAAGACCTCGTCGTCTATTATGACGAGACCTTCGTTCTCTCGTTGTCCCGTATCGAACATCAGTGTCTCTATGGAAAGCCGACGACGCGAATGACTATCGACACCATCGAAATCATATAATTCACTTCCTTCTTCTTCTTCTGATGGATTTAACTCAAACCTATCGCATTCATAGCACACTGATGCTACGCTATCATCGTAATCGTAATCGTAATCGTAATCACGAAATATCTCAGCTCTAACGAACTCTTCCGCATGCTCCTCGCATGCAGAGAACGAGCCAGCCGCGACGACGAACATCACTCAATCACGTACTCACGTCTTTCCCGTGTTTTTACCAACACGGCGCTTTACATTACTCAACGTGACAAGGAAGAAAGCCATTCGCATCAAATCTTCTCTGATCTGTTGAATCGGATAACCACGATACGTGCGCTATCTTTCGTTTCACGCGTCGTATTATACATGCACACACGTCATAAACGAACGTTTTATTAACATGCGCTCGTTTTACTTCTCTCGCGTTTAAAGAAGGGTACGCCTATTCTTTCCTCCTCATTCCATTTTGCACTGATGTATGATGGTTGTAGTAAAGGCTAAGAAATAGGGAAACCCTAAATGATGAAAAAGGTCGAATAAACTGCAAAAGGGTCGACATGAAACCAGCAACAGAACTTCTTCGTCTGTCCTCGCAGCAACGATATGACTTAGGGGATTACCGAGTTTTTAATTAGATAAAATGCGGAGAAGATATCTAGCGACTACGCCATCGCTCGCTCGCAGAAGCAACGCAGCAGAAGACGAAGAAGACGAACGAGAACGCGAAGAAGAAGAAGAAGAAGAAGATTTCGAAATAAATAACTTAAGCGAGTCGTTTTACTCGAAAAAGAATGCGACGGAGTACATCGGGTCGAATCCAATCCGACTTCGACGTTTGATTGGAACAGCGAACGAAGATGAAACGACGCGAATCGATCGAGCGAGAGTAACGAACGAATTGAACGAGAGAGCGTTGAAACGCAGCAAAGGAGAAGAGACACAAGATGATATTTTGTGCGGTGCGATATTAATGCTCGGTGCGAGCTCTAAAGCGTTCGCTAGAGTTGATGAATCCTCGTTAACGAGGTTTCATAGTACTCCCTCGTCAGTAGGCGAAACGAAAGCGAAAAACCTGCAAGAGGACGCGGACGCAGACGAGAGAAGAGAAAAAAAGAAACATAGACAAAATCAAGGCGTTCGAACGGATTTAGTACGACGAAAGAACGACGCGAACAAGAAGAACGCACGAATGAAGACGAATTATACGATAACGATCAATGAAGATACGAAAGAACACGATTATGCGATTAATGATAGGAAAGTGAAGGAGTTACATATATGTTTAACGTGCGGGAAGGCGAGCGTGACGCCTTCGGCGTTAAGGATACATATTAATACGCACTTAGGGCAGAAACCGTATGAGTGCGATAAGTGCGGGAAGACGTTCACGCAAGCGAGTAACCTCAAGAAGCATACTCTAGTCCATACTGGGCAGTCGCAATATATGTGCGAATATTGTGGGAAAGCGTGCGCGTCAAAGAGAAATTTAAACGAACACATGGTCGTCCATACGGGGAAATCGGATTTTGTTTGTAAACTGTGCAATCGCGCGTGCGCTTCGCAATCGCATATGAATGCACACATGAGAACGCATACGGGGGAGAAACCGTTCATATGTCGCGTACCAAATTGTAACAAACGTTTCACGCAACCGTCGCAATTGCGCGTGCACGTTAGATTACACGCCGGCGAAATACTCGACGCGTACGAATGCGACGAGTGTGACAAAAAGTTCTCCAGCGAAATTCAATTGAAGAAGCATTTGACTTCGATCGACGCGCATACGAAGAGACCAAAAACGAAACGAAAGAACATCAAGAAAGTTCCGCCTTTGACGTTCGCTCAAAAACAAGAATTAATTTTGTCCATGGCGACCGCCGCGCTCCCGCGCGCGCTCTGACGTCCTCGAATTCGATCGATAACATCGAGCGGATCAACGATACTTTCGTACGAACGTTTACGAAGTAAAACAGAGGAACTGAAAGAAGCTCTGATGAAGAATCCTTTGCGTCGTACGTACGTTTCAAACGCGCTCGTTGTTATTATTATTAGCATCAATGAACAAAACGAGAAACAACAAAGAACACAAAAAAGAAAGATCTCACACAAAATCGACTCGCTCTCTTCCGTCTTCCGTTGAAATAAACCCTTTAAATCGTAATAAAACTACTCTCTTAATGAGCTCGTTGGAAGAGCAGAACATCGTCTCTGGCTTCAGCGCTCTGAGCTTTCAAAACTTCGACGATGTTTACGATGAAAACAGTAAAACCGATAGTGAGTCGGATTGGACCGACGCCGAGCAAAAGGAGAGCGATAAACAAAGAATCGATAGACCGAGTTTAGCTCAGCAAGGGCAAGGAAGACCTTGGGCGAAACAATCGAGACGCGCGAGAATTCAGAGAATGTTCGAGGAAGAACGAGAGATGATGAGATTAGGTAAACGTGAGTTCCTGAAAGATGATGATGATGATGATGATTTTAACGAATGTGATGAAGATGGAGACGAGGGGAGGAGAAGTAGTATGTTGGACAAACTCGATGACGATTTATTGTGCGAGATATATAAAAAGTTAGATGCGAAGAGTTTATGTAGCGCTGCAATGGCTACGAAGTTCGCATACGATGAGATCGT
>Ga0115001_10004105_pt1 | contig 10769 bp, 6 predicted proteins | sample ArcticOcean_MG_C_12_FD_89869 | JGI IMG/M metagenome (GOLD analysis project Ga0115001, IMG submission 89869) | Marine microbial communities from western Arctic Ocean - ArcticOcean_MG_CB8_130 | ecosystem: Environmental > Aquatic > Marine > Oceanic | place: Arctic Ocean: Canada Basin | collected... | reverse complement strand
TTATCTCTTTTGATTAATTTTAAAGTTTCTTCATTCATTGATTGCTGGGCTAAAGCTATCTGAACTCTATTCTTAAGTTTTTTGTCAATATCTAGAATCTGTTGTCTTTTGTTTTTTGGAGTCGAAATTTCAATATATTGAGGCCAATCTTTTTCATTAATCAACTTTAAAATATGATCAGTTAAATCCATGTCTTTAACGTACATGCCCCAATTCGCATCATGAAAAGCTATGGACCTACTCCCTGAAAACTTTGTAACCCTTTCGCATACATAACTTAATTCTGCTTCCATTCTTTTGGTACTAAAGCTCACCATTTTAGTTGTATCTATTCCTTGGTCACAAAATGTACAAGAAAAAGGACAACCTCTTGCAGTTTCAAATGATGGAATAAATTCACCATTTAAAAATTTATCTAAATACCCTTTTAGGTAAGGTGAAGGAATGCAATCTCTTCCATCAACTTTATTTGCTAATCCTAAACGCGCAAGTGGTTTTCCTATTAAAAGTTCTTGCTTATTGCTACTTAAAGCCATTGCACCTGCAGGAATTACATTTTCTTTTTTCATTTTAATTACATCAAAATTAAATTTAATATAATCATCAACACAGGCTGTGAAACCTAATTCACCATCTGAATAACAGTAGTAATCTACGGATTGTTTTTTTTTTAAATAATCTAAACAATTTTCTTTTATAGTTTTAGAAAAACTATGTGCACCTGTGCCACTAGGAAATTCTGGTCCCCCAAATATTGATAATAAATTTTCATTCTTTTCTTTGGCATATTCACAAACTCTATTAGATAAATTAGAATTCCATATGTAACTTGATAAACCTAAAATATCCGGTTTCCACTGATCAATTAAATCTAATGCTTCATCTGGATGTGTAACAATTTTAATTTCAAAAGATTGTGGTGCCAATTTTGTTTCAAAATATGTTGCAATATAACCTACGCCTACAGGAACATAAGTGGAGTGTACACCTACCGTATAATGCCTTAGATCACCCAATAGAACTTTAAGTTTTTTCATACAGTAATATTATATACGTAATTAACTCAAAATTAACTAAAAAAAAAATAGTAAAAAATTTAATTTATTCGACATATGATATAAATTAAAGGGATAGTTTTGATTGGTGTGATAGTAGATTTCATCTGAATAACTCTAGATCCTAATTTAAAATCTGAAGTAGTTAGTATTATTTAAGGAGGATTAATAACATTAATACTAATTCTGCTACCAGGTGTATATTATTTTTTATCAAGCTAAACTATCTGGTCGAATTGTGGCAGCATTGACAAATTTAGAATTCTTAGAAAATCTGGCAGATATATTTCCCAAATTATTTCTAACATATTCATCTAAATCTAAATCGTACTTAAACTCTAAAATAATATCCTTATATTCTTTTATAATATTAAGATTCCTATTTTTATATAAGAGTAGGCTTTTTAAGTTTCTATCTACTGTTGATCTGACTAGCTTATTTGAAGATACAAAATAACTTCTCAAGTAATGGGTGGTTAAAATAGGAAATAATTTATTTTTAAAATTAAAATTACTATTTATTAACAGTTCAATTTTTTTTATATCATTGTAATTAAATAAATTAAAATTAGACATTTTTGGTAAATCAAAACTTTTCTTGCTTACTTCAAATTCTTTTTTACTTTTTACTTCAAATGTAGCATTTGTAATATTTTTAAAATCTCCATACCATCTTAATCTGTATTTTTTTTTATTACTTATTCCATCGATATTTTGTTTTATTGAAGTATAATGTTCATCATCAAAATATATTGAGTTAACTTGTCTATCTGAAAATTGATTTAAAAATGAAAAGCTTGATCTATTCAATAGGATAAAAAGTTGGTTATGATCGATAGAATTAAATACCCATTTTCTTTCAAATCTTTTTAATAAATTATTATCATTCATATATAAAATTAATTAGTCCTTTTTAATAGGTTCATATTTTTTTCGTAAACAATTGGAATTATATCTTTTGATATTATGCCTACTTCTAAATTATTATAATAAATTCTTGATTGTTTGTCTGTTAACCATTTTTCTTCAAATTCACTTATATTGATATCACTTAAATACATAGTTGCTGGTTGATACTCAAATTTTTTATTAAATGATAGAAATGGTAATTTTACATTTTTCATAATTATACCCGAGGCTCTTACAACTGATCCATCTTTACTGGCAATTCCTACTAATGATTTTTGTGCATCAATATTTGATATACTAATATTAGAATTTTCTCCTACACTAATCAACTTATCACCGACTGTTTCGAAATAAATATTCCTTAGATCTACATTAGATCCAGAAAAATCAATCGCATCATTACCTATATTTATAAATTTGGCATCATTTATAGATCCATTGCTAAAATCTAAATCAATTGAGTCAGATTTAGATTCTGAAAATTTAATATTTTTAATATTGAATTTTGAATTAACTATATTTATTGCATCTTCTGATTTTGTTTTTTCAAATATCACATTTTCTAACAAGACATTGGTTTTATAAAAGTTTAAGGCCCCCGATATAACAATTTCATTATTTTGACGATAACCACTTAAATATGAAAATTTAACATTATTAAAATAAGATTCTTTTAATGTATTTCTAATCATTATTCCACCACCAGTATCTTTTTCCATGCCACTAATAATAATTTCTTTTTTTGAACCATTTACTATCCATGGAGAATTAGAAATTATAAATGAATTATTTAATAAAATTAATTTTTGTCCAGAGCTTATTATTACAGTCAAATTACTGGGTATTATTAAGTCTTCATTAATTTTTACTATATCATTTTTTAAATACAACTTATTATTTTTTTCTTGGAAAAATTTTAAATAACTTTTCTTTTTATTCACACTGAATTTATCAATTGTGTGAAACGAATTTAAGTAATCAATTTTTACTAAATAATTTTGATTTAATTTTTTATCTTTAATGCTAACACTTCTGCATATCGTGTTTTCTAAAATTGTAAAGTTTAGTTGTATTTCTGTCTTTGAAAAAATATTCAAAGCTTTATTTATTAATTTTTTTTCTTCTTTTCCATCTATGAGGCAATTAATAGATTCTATAATTAAATTAGATATTTTGAATGGTAATGGAGAGCCACCAGGACCTCGTGGGTAACTTACATCTATAACTAAATTTTTATTATCGTCAATTTTTGCATTAATTAATTTATTTTCAGTTTGCAATCTTTTTCTTATTACTTCTGCTCGATGATACAAATCATCTTTTTTGAAATAATAAAGGCCCCAAGTATATCCTCTTGTTGTTGAATAAAAAAAGTAATCAGAATATATATGGGCATTAATCCTTTCAATTTCACTTTTTCTTAAATCAAAAAAAGAATCTAAATATTTTTCAGAACTTATTTTAGTCAAATATTTTATGTATAATTCATAAAAATTTTGATTTAGTTCGCCATTTTTATTTACAAAAAATTTATTTATAATCCATTGTCTTCCAGCGTGAATTTGAATGTTATTACCAAGTTCCTCACGTGTCTCAGGCTGATATATTGAATCTAATATAGTTTTTTCATAATAATTGCCATTAAACTTATGATAATTTGGCAAGTTCCTGTGTCCATCTCTTGGTACTGGTTCAAATAAACCACTTGAAGGATTATAGTATAACTTTGAATTATAAAAAAGACCATGAGTTGTATATGTTGCATCTAAGACCGCAAAAAATGCAGCCATTTTCTCTAAATCAAAAGTATCTTCCGTACTTCTTTCTCCTTTATAAAATTCTATAATTTTTTTTCTTGCAGTTTTTGCTAGACCAATGTTCTGAGGCTTATTCCAATATTCATCGTCATAAACTTCAAATATTGGTTCACTTCCGCTAGGCTCGTTTGTTCTATACTCCGTTAATGCAGTTAATATTGGTCCATTTTTTCTTTTATTTCTCTCTAAAATTTCTTTTCCCATTTTCTCTTCAAACGCATATAGGCCGTTACTCGTTCCGTTAATATATAGTTCAAAAAATTCATATTTTGGTTTTATTACCCCCAAATCTCCCATCATTTCGTTAAAAATCCACTCATGAATATAATTTCTTGTGCCTGGCTTTTGTATAGCAAATTTGTTTACTCCATAAATGTATTTTTCTTTATCTAAATACACATTATAAGAAGAATGTTTTTTTTTCACAAAATGAATTTGTCTACCACCCTTTAATCTAATCTTAGATTTAATTTTTTTATTTTTGTGTTTTACTAAAACATTTATTTTAGTTAATTTATCTTTTTGGCCTAACGTTTTATTTTTAATGGCTATATCTCTTTCTTTTTCTAAAACAACTGTATCTTCGAATTTTATTTCTATGTCAATTTTATCTAATTTATAAAAATTACTTTTAAGAGCTTTAAAAGCAATATCGAATATATAAACATATTCTATTCTTCCTGCTTTTGACAAATAATCTAAAACTTTAAATGTTTTAACTTTAACCGCGTATGAAGTAAAAAAAAAAGTTAAAAATAAAATTCCAATTACCGAAGTTAGAACAAAATATGAGATTAAAAAAAATTTTATTTTTTCAGATTTTTTTTTTACAATCTTGTTGACACCTTTTAAGATCATAAATTCAAATTACTATTTCTTGCAACAATAGTTTTTGATTTTTTAAATTTTTCTTTTATGGCTCCAGTTATTTTCATTATTTCATTAAATTCTTTGGGCCTAATATCCAAGTTAATATTTGTAGTAGTTTCAGTTTTTGACATAGATATAAAAATTAATTCATTGGAAATAGATTTTAATTCATCAATAATCTCATTAATTTCATCATTTTTTACCTCTTCTTCAATTATGATACCTAAATTAATTATTTCGGAGTGTTCTATTTTTCTTTTACTCAGAAATAAATGATAAGCAAAAATTATTAGCAATGAAAATAAAATTCCCACAATAACAACTTTAATTTGACCAGCTCCACAACCTAGTCCTACTGCAATAACTAAAAATAAATAAACTAATTCCTCAGGTTCTTTTATTGCAGCACGAAATCTTACTATTGATAAAGCACCCACTAAACCTAACGATAAAGCTAATGAATTTTTAACTATTACAATAATTATACATGTTGTGGTGCCTAAAATTACAAAGTTTTTTGAGAAATTCATTCTATTCGATAGCGTAGAAGAAAATTTTACATAAAATAATTGAATTAATACACTAAGTATCGCAGCAATAAATAAACTTACAATAAAACCATTTAAATCAATTTGAATGGTTTTATTTATAAGAAAATTTAAATTATTTTTATCCATATCTAAGTTTCATAGCATAAATCAAAATGCTTGTTAATTAAAAAACTATGTAAATAAAATTTAATTTATAAACTTGTTTAAATTTGGTTTAAAATAATTTGGCCCTTTCATAATCTTGCCTGTCTCACTATAAATAGGTTTTTCATTTTCATCCAACTTACTCATGTTTGAGCTTTGAACTTCTTCAAAGCATTTATCAAGATCAATGCCAAATGCATGTCCAGCACCATATGTTACATATAATATGTCTGTTAATGCATCAGCAACTTCTAAAAGATCGTTATTTTCCATTGCAACTTTAAGCTCATCTAATTCTTCTTTAATGAGATTATATCTAAGATTATTAATCTTATCGGTACTAAAAGAGGGTTTGATTTTAACCTCTTGACCAAAGGTTTCCATGAAAGTTTTTACTTTGATAAAATTTGACATCTAGCTCCTATAAGTTTTTTTAAATTTAGTGTAATAAGTATAATAAAATAGTAATTATATATTAATAAATGAAATTAAGAAAAGAATTTGACAGCATTGGAAGTATCAACGTGCCAAACGATAAATACTGGGGAGCTTCAACTCAAAGATCTAATAAGTTTTTTAATATTGGAAAGATTTTAGTTAATATCTCAATTATAAAGTCTATTGCTATCATTAAAAGATCAGCTGCTCTAGTTCATTTTAAAGAAAAAGAAATTAATAAGAAGATAGCTAGTTCAATAGTAAAAGCTTCAGAAGAAGTTATTAAAGGAAAACTAGACGAAAATTTTCCATTAAAGGTTTGGCAAACTGGATCTGGAACTCAAACAAACATGAATGTAAATGAGGTAGTTGCAAATAGAGCAATAGAAATGTTGGGCGGGGAAAAAGGTTCAAAAAAACCAGTACATCCAAATGATCATGTGAACAAATCCCAATCTACAAATGATGTTTTTCCTACAGCTATGCATATATCTGTGGCTCAAGAAACTATAAATAAACTACTACCCAGTCTGAAAATTTTAGAAAAAGAATTAAATAAAAAAGCTAAAGAATTTAAGAATATTATTAAAATTGGAAGAACTCACTTGCAAGACGCAACACCCTTGTCTCTTGGACAGGAATTTTCAGGATATCAAGTTCAATTAAAAAAATGTATTGAAAGAATAGAGTATGCTCTTAAAGAGATATATTTTCTTGCACAAGGTGGGACAGCAGTAGGGACTGGTATTAATTCAAAAAAAGGCTTTGATAAAAAGATTATTAAAGAGATTGCAAAATATACAAAAATACCTTTCAAGCCTGCACAAAATAAGTTTGCAGAATTAGCAGCTCATGATTCTATTGTTAATTTTTCGGGAACACTAAATACTTGTGCTGTTGCATTAATGAAGGTCTCAAATGACATAAGATTTTTAGGTTCTGGACCAAGAGCAGGATATGGTGAATTAATATTACCCGAAAATGAACCCGGATCATCTATCATGCCAGGAAAAGTTAACCCTACACAATGTGAGGCTGTTACTATGGTTTGTGTTAAAGTGATAGGCAATCATACTGGGATTACCTTAGCTGGATCGCATGGGCATTTTGAACTTAATGTATTTAAACCAGTAATTGCACATAACGTACTTCAGTCTATAGACCTTATAGCTGATAGCTCAAAAAATTTTGCAAAATTTTGCATTAAAGGAATAAAGGCTAACAAAATAAGAATTAAAGAGCACTTAGATAAATCTTTGATGTTAGTTACAGCTCTAGCACCGCATATAGGTTATGACAATGCTGCAAAAATTGCAAAAACAGCTTTAAAAAATGGTACCACTCTAAAACATGAGACTCTTAAAACTAGCCTAGTCACAGAAAAGGATTATGAAAAAATAGTAGATCCTAAAAAAATGATCTACCCATCATAGGCATCAAATAAAGTATTCAATAAACGTTTACTTTTATTCCAATTATTAGAATTATTATCATTAAAACCGTCAACAACTCCCATTAATTCATCACTTAAATTTTTATTATCAATTTTAAATTTATTAAATTTAATCTGATTAGTTAAAAAATCATAATCTAAATTAATTAAAATATTTTTAATTTGTTTTCTAGATTTTTTACTCGTTTGAAGTAAAGAAAATAATTCATTAGAGCTATTTATTTTAATTATAATATCGGTATTTAAAATTAACCTATCATTTTCAAAACGTAAGTTGCTACTATCTAGTTCAAGTAAACCTATTTTTTTATTAATTAATCTCGTTTTATTAAAATTTATTTTTCCATTAACAATATTAAAATTAATATTTATATCTTGAAAAAATTCTTTTTTTATATTTGAGTTTGTTGTTACTAATGTATTTATACTTATATTATCATTAAACAATAATTCAGTTTTAATTAGTTCATTTAAAATTAAGTTAATATCTAATAATTTTAATAACCCATAATCATCTAAATTAATATTCAAATTTAAATCAAATGGATTAATTGATAGCTTACCATTATAAACTACTTTGCTATTTTTTATTTTTGAGTTGAAAGAATTAAAAATCACCACCCCATCTTTAATCTTATAATTTGTATTAATTGAATGGTTCAAAAATGAAATAATATTTTTTCCAGAATTAAGATTGTTTTCTTTTTTATCATATGTATCAAAAAATTTTAATTTGAGCGTTTTGGCAGTAATATTAATTTCTTCACTCTTAAAGGAATTGAATTTCTTCTTATATTTAAGGCTAAAAGGTATATTGAAAACCTCCCCTTTTAAGTCAAATATATTAAATAAATTTTTATTATCAAAAAAAGAAATTGCTTTTGATATTTTAATGATAGCTATCGTTTCATTTAAATAATCTTTTAAAAAAATATTACCCTTATTAATCTCAATTTTTTTTTTGGAGAACTTATTATTAGTATTATTTCTTAATAGCTTTAAATCATTTCTTAATAGAAAAAAATTAGCATTATCAATTTTAATATATCTAATAATCGTTCTTGCTTTATTAAAAAAATTACGCTGACTTATAAATACTTTTAAATCTTTAATATCTGCTAATGAAACTGTTTTGTCATTGACTTGTTTGAAGATTTTAGAATCTTTGATTAAAAAATGTGGTGCTGGTAAAATACGATACGATATATTGGAAGATATACTAAAGTTTATTTTAAATTCTTTGGATAATTGATTTTCAATATTACGTTGCACCCAACTTTTGTCGTATAAAACAGGTATAGACAGGTAAAATAGATAAGAAAATAATAAAGAGATAAAGATTATTAGATATTTATTAAAATTACTAATTTGAAACTTATCAATTGTTTTATTCTGAACTTTGAATATTGTGTTTTTAATTAAGTTATTAAATTTTTGAATAAATTGTCTCATAAATATGTTTAAAATTTATTTAGCTTATAATGATATTTTAAAAAATGATAAACTCTGAATATTTAGATAACCTTAATAAGGCACAAAAAGAAGCTGTTTTACACCTTGATGGCCCTTTACTTATAGTTGCTGGTGCAGGATCTGGGAAAACTAAAGTTCTAACATCCAGAATTGCCCACATAATTAAAGAAAAAAAAGCATTTCCAAACCAAGTGCTATCTGTAACTTTTACAAACAAAGCTGCAAAAGAAATGCAAAATAGGGTAAGCTCTATACTTAAATCTGAAGCTATTGGACTATCATGGCTTGGGACATTTCACTCTATATGTGCTAAGTTATTAAGAAAACATGCATCTGCAGTAGGATTAACTTCTAACTTTACAATTATTGATACAGACGACCAAGTTAGATTAATAAAAAATATATGCAAAGCTGAAAATATAGATATCAAACAATTAGCTCCTAAATACATATTGTCTATTGTTGATAGATGGAAAAATAAAGGTTTTTACCCAAATGAAGTAATTATTAGTAAAAATGATATCTATGAAAAAACAGTGCTTCCTCTGTATAAAATTTATCAACAAAAATTATTAGATTTAAACGCATGTGATTTTGGAGATTTAATTTTACATGTTGTAAAAATTTTAGAAAAAAACTTGGATATAAGAGAAATATATTCAAATAATTTCAAATATATATTGGTAGATGAGTATCAAGATACAAATTACATCCAAAGTAGATGGTTGTATCTTTTGTCAGAAAAACATAAAAATATATGTTGTGTAGGTGATGATGATCAATCAATTTACAGTTGGCGTGGAGCAGAAATTAAAAATTTTTTAGAATTCGACCAAGTTTATAAAAACTCAAAAGTAATACGGCTAGAAGAAAATTATCGATCATCTCAAAATATTTTGTCTGTTGCATCAAATCTTATTGCTAATAATCAAAATAGAGTTGGAAAAACTTTAAAAACTACAATGGAAGAAGGAGATTTAGTTAAGCTCAATTGCTTTAAAAATGGAAAAGACGAGGCTATAGGAGTTTCTGATGAGATTGAAAAAAAATTAAAAAAAAAATATTCTCTTAACAATATTGCTATTTTAGTTAGAGCTATATTTCAAACTAGAGAATTTGAAGAAAGGTTTTTAAAAATTGGAATACCTTATAGAATCTTAGGAGGAACTAAATTTTATGAAAGAGCAGAAATTAAGGATTGTGTTGCTTACTTAAGGTTAATTCATCAGCCAAAAGATGATTTATCCTTTGGAAGAATAGTAAATAACCCCAAGAGATCTGTCGGTGAAAGTACTATAAAATTAATACATGAGTTCTCAAATGAAAATTCAGTAAGCTTAGAGATTTCCTCAAAAACTTTAATTGAAAAAAATTTGATTAAACCTAAAACAAAAATAGGCCTTGGTTCTTTTTTATTTCTAATAGATAAATGGAGAAACGATATAAATATTAAAAAGATTAATCATGTTAAATTATTGCAGTTAGTTCTAGATGAATCTGGATATTCGGCAATGCTTAAAAATAAGAAAGATGTTGATAACGAAAGTAGATTGGAAAATATTAAAGAGCTTTTGAGTGCAATGAAAGAATTTGATGGTTTAGAAAGTTTTTTAGAACATGTAGCTTTAGCAACATCAATTGATCAAGATTGGGATGGGGAAAAAATTAACATGATGACCATGCATGGATCAAAAGGTCTTGAGTTTGATGTTATTTTTCTTCCAGGTTGGGAAGAAGGTCTGTTTCCTCACCAAAAATCAATTGAAGAAAAAGGTCAGAATGGGCTAGAAGAAGAAAGAAGATTAGCTTACGTAGGTATAACGCGAGCAAAGAAAAAAGCCCTCATATCATTTGCTATGAATAGATTTTATCAGGGTAATTGGATTGACAGTATGGCCTCAAGATTTATTGAAGAGTTACCAGAAAAATTTTTAGAAAAAAATTCATTTTTTGATGACTCAAAAGATGATGATAATGATTTTGAATTTAATCAAGATTTTGAAATTGAAGAAGGAACTAGAAGTCCTGGATGGATAAGATATCAAAAAAGAATTAAATG
>Ga0115001_10004097_pt1 | contig 10777 bp, 10 predicted proteins | sample ArcticOcean_MG_C_12_FD_89869 | JGI IMG/M metagenome (GOLD analysis project Ga0115001, IMG submission 89869) | Marine microbial communities from western Arctic Ocean - ArcticOcean_MG_CB8_130 | ecosystem: Environmental > Aquatic > Marine > Oceanic | place: Arctic Ocean: Canada Basin | collected... | reverse complement strand
TGCATCAGCCATAGCAGACATGAACGACAGCATTGGATCAGTATCAAAACTACTTAGTGAAACCGCTCTGTCCGTGGATGCTAACTTGCATAGGTTTTCTAGCCGGTTGAGATTCTCAAAAGATGATAAGTTTCCTGCAGCACTGTGGTTGCTTGTATCAAATAGAGCTTGTTTAGCTTCGCTTATGAATTGGTACCACCGCACATAATTGCCCGGTGGTATCTGGACGTTAAGAGCCAGTTGAATGTAGCGGACGGGGATAGCCTGATTGCATTCTAAAGAGAGCAGAAACGCGTCACTAAGTTGCATACAAAATTGGTCGAAGTATAGGACCTTCAGGCATGAAGTTTTAACACATCCGATAACGCATCAATTAAACGGCTCGCATCTGCTCTTGTGTTATAAGCTTGAATTGAAATTCGCACTATGCAGCAGTCTTTCCATCGAAATACGGGTACTTCGATGTTGAACTCGTCGTAAAGTCTTCGCTTTAGTTCATCCACGTCGCAATCAGGCAACGGTATGGCGACCATTTGTGGGGCACAGAATTCGGCACTGCTCAATAATGGAATTTGTGTCAGATTGCTAATGGCTGATGCTGTGTTCCTTGCCAAAATGTCTGAATGCCGTGAAATTTCATTCCAATTGTGTTTTTTCATGAAATTAAGCGCGTCTGGTACCGCCAACCATGCTGCTGGGTCGCGCGTGCCACGCACCTCAAAACAATCTATGAAACGGCTGTTTCCGAACGGGCCTATTTGTTCTGGCCCACCAGATTGCGGAATCCAACCGTGGCTGACAACCAAGGGCTCAAGCATGGGTTGCGCATCTCGTCTTGCCCATAAAAATGCGGCCCCTTTAGGTGCCATCATCCATTTGTGGCAGTTTCCTGAATAGAAATCTGCATCGAGTTCGTTTAGATTAAGCTCGATCAAACTAGGAATATGCGCGCCGTCGATAACAGTAATGATGCCCCTTGTGCGTGCCTCGTCCACAACTTTCTTAATAGGAAACACCAAAGCCGTCGGAGAAGTGCCATGACTTAAGAAGAGAACTTTTGTTCGATCGGTCATCGCGTTGATTATAACTTCTGAAAACTTTTCTTCAGACACAAGCGGAAGCGGAATTTCGACTTCTACAACTTTAGCCCCAGTGCGATCACTTACCAGTTCCCAGGTTTTTTCCAACGCACCATATTCGTGATCACTTGTCAGAATTTCATCGCCCGGCTCTAACTTTAGTGACTGGGCAACGATATTCAGCCCTTCGGTTGCGTTAGTTAAACCGACCAGATCGTCTGGCGATGCGCCTAGTTCCTCTGCAAGTGCAATTCGAACGGGTTCCATATACTTTATGAAGTCGCGAGCTTGATCCAGGAATGCCACAGGTTGACGTTCTAATTTGAGTTGCCAGTTCTGGTAAGCTTGAAAAACCAGTTTAGGGCAGGCACCAAATGAACCATGGTTTAGGAATACCACGTCATCATCCAGTAAAAAAAGCTCCCGCATATTGTTGGTCAAATCGTTACCCTTTTAATGTTGGATCGAGAGCGTCTCTTAGTCCGTCGCCGAATAATGTTGTTGATAAAACAGTTATTGCCAATGCCAGTGTAGGAAATAGTGCTAAATGCCAATAGAAGAACATAAATCCAATTCCCAAATTAATCATCTGCCCCCAACTAGGGAGTGGTGGTGCAATTCCAACACCTAGGAAACTTAACCCTGCTTCCAGCATCATGGCGAGGGGGATTGCTTGAACAAAACCGACAATTACCGGCGAAATCGAATTTGGGATCAAATGACGGTAAATCACATAACGCGGTGTCGCACCGAGCGCTTGAGCCGCGCGAATGAATTCTTTGTTGCGAAATGCCATGACTTGGCCACGTACAAGAAGACAGACCTGAACCCAGCCAAACAATGCCGCAATTATTACTATGCTAACGAAGCCACCGCCCGCGAGCGCAGCAAACAGGAGGGCGGCCATAAGTGGTGGTACAACCGAAAATATTTCAATTACACGCATGATGAACCAATCAACAGCGCCACCATAATACCCTGCAAGCGCACCTAATGGCAGACCGACCAAAACGCTGAATGCAGCGGCCACAAAACCGATGCTCAGGGAAATGCGCGCTCCATACACAATACGTGTGTAGAAGTCGCGGCCCAGATCATCTACCCCGAACCAATGTTCCGCTGAAGGGAAAGATAAATTTTCGGTTAGGAATTTTTGCTCTTCGTAACTGGTTGGTGTGATAAGCGGGGCAAAGATAGCCATCAACACGATTACTAACAGAATAGAGCCAGAAAACACGGCGCCCCGATTACCGAGAAATCGTCGCCAAGCATAATAAAGCGGATTTTGGGCAACAGGCAAATTATCCGCTGTTTCCAAACCAGACACAAATTTAGCTGTGGGGGTTCGCGTTGAATTTGAGTTGATCATTTCGTGCCTTTCCCGCCAAGCCGGATTCTTGGGTTTAGTAATGCGTAGGCAATATCAGCAAGGAAATATGCCAAGCAGAACATAACTGTAATCATCAAGATCAAGGCCATTTCAAGTGGGTAATCTCGGGTCACGATGCTGGAGACAAAATACGCGCCAAGACCGGGAACCCGGAACATAGCTTCGACAAATATACTGCCAGTCGCAGTTCCAATGAACATCGGTAAAAACACAGTTACCATTGGAATGGCCGAGTTGCGAAGAACATGTTGGAAGATTATTTTACGTTCCGGTAAGCCTTTTGCGCGCAAAACTGTAACGAAGGGTTTGTTAAGTGTGTCGAGCATCGCGGACCTTGTGTATCTAGCATAGGTCGCCAATGGGATTGCCGCGTAAGCGATGATTGGTAGTATCCACTTTCGGGGTTCTCCCCAGCCACTTGCTGGCAACCAGTTCAACCAAACTGCGAACACTAATATCAATAACATGCTGGTTACAAAAACCGGTATCGTCAGACCGAGTGTTGCGATTGCAGACGCCAAATAGTCAACCCAGCTATTGCGTTTCAATGCGGCCATTAAACCAAGAGCAATTCCAAGTGGTGCGCCAATTAACACACCCGCCCCACCAAGCACTAAACTAGGCACCCAAGCTCGCCCCAATAGCTCAAGAACAGTCTCGCCCGGGCTTTGGTATGGAATTCCAAAATCAAAATGTAATACGCCCCACATGTATTTCAGATACTGGACATACAATGGTTGATCGAGGCCATATCGCGCCATGATAGTTGCTTTGGCAGCCTCAGATAGGGGCATCTCGGTGGCATCGAACGGACCACCCGGGATGGCGTGCATCATCACGAAAAGCAAAATCGAAACTACAAAGAATGTTACACAAACCGAAAGCAGACGCCGTATTACATATCCAACCATACCTAGCTCTCCTATTCTCTAATCGTTGCTTCGACGAAGTGGTCGTCAGAAAATTTTACCAATTGTGGTCCGGAACGTTCGGCGCCAACAAATGTAATATCGGCGCGCGCGAGTATCGGGATTTCGGCGGCTATTTGATCAGTGCTCATGAAAGTTCGACGGAAGCGTTCGCGTGGGTTAAGCGACGGAATGGCGCTCAGCAACGATTTTGTATAAGGGTGCTGGGCATCCTGAAAAATTGTTTCGGTGGGCGCTTGTTCAACAATACGGCCACGGTACATCACGACAATTTCGTCGGCTAGCGAACGAATGACGTTAAGCTCGTGGCTGATGAATAAAATCGATAGGCCCATTTCTTCCTGAAGATCATGCAGCAAGTTGATAACCTGAGCTTTTACCGAAACATCGAGTGCGGATGTCGGCTCGTCTGCCACCAAAATATCCGGTTTAAGGGCGAGTGCCCGTGCAATTGATACCCGCTGCCTTTGGCCGCCTGATAATTCATGTGGGTAGCGATTTGCGTAACTACGATCCAGACCAACTTTTTCCAAAAGATCACCCACGATTTCAACGCGTTCCTTCCGCGTAAGCAAGTTATGGATCACAAACGGTTCCGCAATTATTTGCAACAATGTCATCATTGGATTCAGTGATGCGTAGCTGTCTTGAAACACAATTTGCATTTTCTTTCGCACTGGTTTCAATTTTTCAGGGCTTAGATTGGTAATGTCGTTTCCATTTACCAGAATTTGCCCTTCGGTCGCATCAAGCAAACGCATTGCCATCAGCCCGCAGGTGGATTTTCCAGAGCCTGACTCGCCAACCAATCCCAAAACTGTTTGTGGTTTAACGCTTATATTCACACCATCGACCGCAATGTGTTTTTTCGCCTGACCGCCAAATAGCGGCTTCATTCCACTACCAAGTTCAAAAGCTTTCGTTAGCTGTCTTAACTCCAGCGCCGGGGTCATCGGTTCACCTGCCAACATGCAGTGGCCCTCCCATCTTCAAATTTTTGTAGCTCGGGTAAATCAGTCACGCATTTTTCGTCCGCTTGGTGGCACCGTGGATGAAACGGGCATCCGCTAGGTGGTGCTAGAGCGTTTGGAGAGGAGCCGGCAATCTCTTTTAACTTATGCTTACCTGCAACACGGCCAGGAATGCTTTCTATCAGGGCTTTGGTATAGGGATGTAGCGGCGTCTCGAATATTTCGATTGTATCGCCGGTTTCCATTACACGGCCACCGTACATCACGACTACGCGGTCAACAGTTTCGGCGATCACACCCAAATCATGCGTTATCATGATCATGCTCATACCTGTTTCGGCTTGAATGTCGGTGATCAACTGAAGGATTTGAGCTTGGACGGTTACGTCCAGTGCGGTTGTTGGTTCGTCTGCAATTAGAATTTCTGGCTCGCAGGACAGTGCCATTGCGATCATCGCACGTTGCAGCATACCGCCGGACAACTGATGCGGGTAATATTTCAATACTTGGTCTGGGTTGGTGATCTCGACACGGCTCAGCAAGTCACGTGCTTGCACCAGTGCTGCCTTTTTCCCAATCGAGCGATGCGTCTGAATGGTCTCGGCTATCTGCTGCCCAATTGTAAAAAGCGGATCAAACGAGGTCATCGGATCCTGAAATACCATAGATACAGAGCTACCTCTGATTTTGGAGAGCGCACGATTGTCAGCGGTTAACAAGTCGTTTCCATCAAGGTTTAATACGTCGGCTTCGATGGTCGCCATGGAGGGGTGTAGCAGTCGCATCAGCGCCATGAACGTGACCGATTTTCCGGAACCGGATTCACCAACAATTCCGAGGTTCTTGCCAGCTATAAGTTCCAGCGACACACCACGGACGGCTTTGACGATGCCATCATGATGACGAAAACTGACGTGCAGATTTTCTATGTCGACGATTTTCATCATGCTCTCTTTGCGCTTGGTATTTATTATTTGAAATACCTCCGCCCCCGTAAGGTTGGGGGCGGCGATTCTGGAAGACTCCTTATTTTTCTATATGTGTGTAGAAATAGAGAGCCGGATTCATAGGCGCGAAGCCTAGTTTGTTGTTGGTTGTTCCTTCACCTGTCAGTGTAGGTTTAACCATTGAGGTAGTGATCGGGTGCATCAGGGGTACAATTGATGCGTTATTGATTAACTCCATCTCGGCCTTTTCGTACAGAGCAAGACGTTCATTCCAGTCAGTGCCTGCGTCTGCCTCGGCAACCAATGCGTCATAGGAATCCAGATGATGGCTATGACGACCACCGTCAAAGAAGATACCGTAGAAGTTGCTTGGGTCAAGATAGTCATATTCGTAGGGCGACAGGAACAAGTTATTCTTATTGTTCGTAAGCGCGTCATACCAATCGGCGACAGTCATTACTTTGATGCCCATATCGATATTCAAGTGCTCTTTGAACTCGGCCTGCAAATATTGCAACATAGGAGCCGTGATCGCACCATTGTATCCACTTTGGTCACGATACCAAATCTCGATATCTGGGAAACCTGCACCATCTGAGTAACCAGCAGCAGCAAGATGCGCACGAGCCTTTTCAGGATCGAAAGTCGCATATTCTGTAATACTTTCGTTATAGCCAGGGAAACCTGGTGCCAGCAGTGAACGTGCAGGAATAGCCAAGTTCTTTAGAACAGTACTAGTCATTTCGTCGCGATCGATCGCATGCCAAAGTGCTTTGCGAACGTCGATATTGTCGAAAGGTTCGGCCGTTAGATCGTACGATATATAGGAAACCGCAAAGATCGCGTTTGTGCGAATTTCATCGGCGAAACGACTTTCAGCGTAAGGAATTTGTCCTGCATTCAGCGCTGTAATATCTGTATCACCAGCAAGATAACCCGGGAACCCAACTTCAGGTGGCCCAAGTGTAGGATCGAGTACTAGGCGATCAACCATCGCAGGCCATGGACCGGTGTAGGTTGGGCTTTTTGCAAGAACCATACGGTTGTTGGATTTTTCCCAGCTTTCAAGAACGAACGGCCCAGAAGTAACCAGTGTGTCAACGTTGGCGGCGTATTCGTCACCATATTTGATCCATTGGTGTTCGGGAACCGGATACCAAAGTGAAACAACGCTGGGCAGGTATGGTTTGACAGTCTTTGTGTCAACTTCAAGCGTGGTTGCGTCGATTGCGCGGATACCTAATTCACTGACATCCATGGAGCCGTCACCAACTTCCTTCCAGTTTTTAAGAGCACCGGCAAAGTCCCAATACCAGCCAAAGTCATAGCCAGCGGTCGAAGCCCGTTTTAATGCGAAAACATAATCACTGGCTTTTAGTGGTTCACCGTCACTCCAGACCAATCCGTCACGTAGATGGAAGGTCCAAGTAAGACCGTCGTCTGATTGTGTCCAGCTTTCCGCGGCTAGACCGTGAAGGTCGTATTCCTTGTCAAAAGATGTAAGTGGAAGTGACATCACCTCGGGTTTACCGGCGCGCGCATATACCGTTTTCATATAATCGACATAACTGCCAGACGTGGAGTCATGCGTACCATATGCGGTCGTTTCCGCTTGTGCTCCTCCTGTCGTTGCAGCCACGCCAACCGCGAATGCGGCAGCAAAATTGAGTACTTGTTTCATTATACCCTCCCTGGGTTTTTACTGAGTTTCTTCAAAGTTGTGCCGTTAACCGACATCTTATGGGTTTATTTTTCTGCTCCGGACATCTCATTAATTTCGTCAACGTCGTGGTTCAAAATTGTAGAGATTGCTTTGCAAGCCGCATCGGGATCGCCGTTTACAATTGCGTTACACAAATCTTCGTGGAGCATTATCGAACGCAGCCCGAATTCAGGTTTATCGAACGGCGAGTCCCGAAATTTTGCGGCATGGAATGCTTCGTCCAGCTGCAAAATAACTTGCCCGAATATTGGGTTGCCGCTGGCGTCATAAATATCTGAGTGAAAAGCGTGGTCAACTTCCCGCCACGGCATTCCTGAATCAACTCGTTTCTTTAATTTACGATAGCTATTTTGAATTTGTTTCTTTTGCGACTTTGTTGCGTTCGTGGCAGCTCGTGTCACTACTTCCATCTCTAAAGTTCGGCGCACATCAATAATCCGCAGCATACCTTCAGCTTCAAGCTTGGTTTCGGTCGCTATCAATCCGCGTGCTGGCCTAATAGGTGCGGTCAAATACGTACCGGAGCCACGGCGCCGTTTTACCAGCCCTAGACCCTCCCAGCGATTTAACGCCTCGCGAATGGTCGAGCGGCCAACACCAAGTTGTTCACTTAATATGGTTTCGGATGGCAACTTATCTCCAACTTCGAGTCCAGCCGCGTCAATCATACCCACAAGTGCTTCAAGCACTTCTTGAGTGCGGCTCTTTGCGCGAAGTGGAGTGAGATATTCTACCGCTTCTTTATGGGACCCAACTGGTTTGTTACCTTCTTGTACTACCATATCGGGCACCTATAAAATTTGATAAAAATATTTCCTTTAGTCATATGACAGATGTCCGACAACTTTTCAAGTAAGTTATTGGACAACGTACAGCTTTGCGGCCTAGGCGAATTTACGTATTTACCAGAAGAAGTCATTTGCTCTCGCTTAACAGCAACGATACTTCTGTGACTAAATATCTTCCGCCACCGGCCGCATCATGGTAGCTGCGACTTTTCCAGCTCCACCTAACCAAAGCGGATAGTTTTTACCTCAAGTTTGAAATTTAAATGAAACTTACTTTGGACCCTGAACGAATTGGCCTAAACAAGCAGCAACCGCTCCAATATAATCGCTGGCCAGGTCAGCGATTATATTGGAGCGAAAACCCTTGTAAGTAATCCGGCAGCAACTGAATGGCTATTGGAAGATCGAGGCGATGACGCAGACTGGTTCCGTGCAGCACTTGTAAACATGGGAATAAAGCCTTGCATTCCGTGGCGAAAGTCACGCCGCAAAGCCATCAAATACGACAAGTGAAAATACAAAAGGCGCAATCGGATTGAGATTATGTTTGGCCGCATGAAAGATTGGCGACGGGTCGCCACCCGTTACGACAGATGTCCGAAGGTTTTCCTGTCTGCAATCGCTCTAACGGCAACTGTCCTATTCTGGCTATGAGTCCTGAGCCTAGTGGTCTATTGTTGGTGGTTAAGATTTTATAGTGCTCAAGCCCGGTCCAAGGTGGCCTGCATGTTTCGTCAAAAGCGCATTTGCAGCGCTAAGATCAGCACCACTCGTCAGAAGGATTGCCAGCTTCACACGGCCCTCGGCCATCGTAAGTGCTTCCGCCGCGACGGACTGCGGCACGTCGGATATTTCTGCCACAATCAGACTCACCATGCGGCCTTTGTAGACATGACCAAGCTGGACACTCATCCGGGACGACATGATGTTCAGCGCTGCCTTTTGGGCGGTTCCAGCATCCAGCTGCGTTGATCCTGCGATAATTTCTGGTCCAGTCGCAAGGCAAATGGGGATGTCCGCTAAGTCAAGCAAAGGTGTCTCCGCATTGTTGGCCATACCAATCACCTTTGATCTGGTGGCCTTTACGGCAGTTGCGATCGCAAGGGCAAAAGGATTTGTGCCACTCGCACTTAGAATAAGAAACGCGTCTTTTGGTGTGGCAGCTGCCGCGACGGTGCGCGCGCTTTCAATGTCATCCTCAACATTGCTAGGCATCGCTGCGCTGACAGGAATACCGCCCACCATGTGAATGCGGACCTACTTTTCCCAAATCCCAAATGTGCCCGCCAATTCGCAGCAATCAGCAAGAGCAAGAAGGCCTGAGCTTCCTGCGACTGCGTAGTGAAGCGTGCCACTGCCTTTAATGGCGTGGGTTATAAGCTGTGACGCCTTGGTGATGTGGGGCAGCGCGGGTGTGATGACCGAGAGTGCTGCCATGTTGCCATCAAGCATCAATGCCGCGGCCTGCTCCGCCGAAACAGAATCGATAGCAGTTCCATCTGGCAGCGCTTCAGTTGTCGGCCGCAATATACGATTTCCCTTTTTTCTTAAGTAAGACCTTTCAAATACTGATTATCTACCATTTTTTGATATAAACCGTTAGATTAGTGCAAAACAACATTTCCACTCAAAAAATAGCCTCTATAATCGCTTTAGGTATTATAAAGGTATGGTATGACAGATTTCTCTCAAATCGTTTTAATCAGTGTTGATGGTGGTGGAACACGCTGCCGCGCAGCGGTTGGTACGGCGTTCGGTGGCGTTTTGGCGCGTGCCGAGGGTGGGCCCGCGAACGCGATGGCCAATTTTGACGGAGCAGTCGCAAATATCAAGGCTGCGGTGAAAGAAGCCGCGGATAGTGCAGGTATTTCAGATGCCGTGCTTTCGCGCGCAACCGCACACATCGGCTTGGCGGGGGTTTTGTCCGATGCAGATGGCGAACGTATCAAGACTGCACTTTGTTATGGAGCGACGACTGTGACCGATGATCGCGTGACGGCTGTTGCAGGCGCATTCGCAGAACGTGATGGATTTTTGGTGTCTTTGGGTACGGGCAGTTTTCTGGCGGTACAGAACAACAAAGACATCAAGTTCCTCGGTGGCTGGGGTTTTCACATTGGAGATCAAGCTTCAGGTGCATGGTTGGGCCGCAAAGCGATGGAACGTGTGCTTGAGTGTCATGATGGCATAGTGCCCCATTCAGACTTAACGCTGGATCTTTTTGAAAAATTTCAAAATGATCCGGTTGCAGTCTCTAACTTTAGTTTTTCAGCAACGCCGCGTGACTTTGGCGCATTTGCACAAACGGTCATTGCCACAGCCACAGCCAATGATCCCCATGCGATTGCTTTGATGACGCAAGGTGCGCGTTACATTCAGGCCAGCCTTGATGCGTTAGGCTTTCAGGATGGCGATCCGATTTGTTTTATCGGCGGCATCGGGGCGAGCTATTGTAATGCCCTGGCGGACGGGACGTTGTCGGGCCTGCGCTCCCCTGCGGGGACGGCGTTGGATGGTGGGTTCATGCTTGCGCGTGACGCAGCACTTTTAGCAGCAAGGTATGACCCATGAACGTAGCAGAATTTCTTAATCCGGACGCATGGCTGTTGTCAGACGGTGGGCCGCGCTATTTGTAACTGCGCCAACGCATAAGCCAAGGTGTAGACTTGGGCGTGTTGAAGGTCGGCGTGTCCTTGCCCCCGGAACGTGAAATCGCAACACTGACTGATCTTTCGCGCCGCGTAGACGACAAGCCGATGGCAATCGAACGTGCCTCTTTATCCCTCGGGATGCTGCCCAATCCACTCACCGTCGAAACATCCCTGTATGAGGTGCTGGCAAAATCAGGCCTGCGCCGTTTGCGGGCCCTTCAAAAAATCTCGGCGATTAACCTTGGACATGCGAATGCGGACCTTCTTGAGGTTGATTCAGGCGATGCGGGTCTGAGCAT
>Ga0115001_10004095_pt1 | contig 10778 bp, 11 predicted proteins | sample ArcticOcean_MG_C_12_FD_89869 | JGI IMG/M metagenome (GOLD analysis project Ga0115001, IMG submission 89869) | Marine microbial communities from western Arctic Ocean - ArcticOcean_MG_CB8_130 | ecosystem: Environmental > Aquatic > Marine > Oceanic | place: Arctic Ocean: Canada Basin | collected... | reverse complement strand
TATAATTTATTTTAGCTATAAATATCTTAATATAGATATTAAACAAGAAGATGTAAGATAGAATAATGAGCACAATAAATAAAGATGAAATTAATAAATTTTCAAAAATAGCTGAAGAGTGGTGGGATATTAATGGAAAATTTAAACCTTTACACATGTTTAATCCAATACGAATAGAATATATTCTAGATACTACTTTAAATTATTTTGAAATAGACAAAGATAAAAAACTTCCTTTAAAGAATTTGAAAATTTTAGATATAGGTTGTGGTGGAGGATTAATTAGCGAACCAATGGCTAGGTTGGGAGCTGATGTAACTGGTATTGATGCTTCTGATAAAAATATTGAAGTAGCTAAGTTACATGCAAAAAAAAATAACCTAAAAATAAACTATATAAATACTGTTCCTGAAAATTTAGCTCAACACAATGAATTTGATATTATTTTAAATTTAGAAGTTATCGAACATGTTGAAAATTTGGATTTGTACCTTTCCTCTTGTTTAAAATTACTAAAAAAAAAAAGAATTATGTTTACTGCTACTATAAATAGAACTTTAATATCATATGTAAAAGCAATAGTGGGTGCTGAATATGTTTTAAGGTGGCTTCCCATTGGAACACATGATTGGAATAAATTTATTAAACCAGAGGAGCTAGAAAAAAAACTTACAGACTTAAATTTTACAATTACTAGTTTAACTGGATTAACTTTTAACCCTATTTTTCAAGAATGGAAAAAAACAAAAGATATGTCTGTTAATTATATTATTGCAGCCAAAAAAAATTAATTTTTTTTATTGTCCACCCATGGAATACTGCTTAATTCTATTCCTTCGTCTTCTAGCTCTAATTTCTCTTTTGACGTAACAGTTCCATAAATATTTTTATTTTTTTTATTGTCGTAGTATATTTCTCTTACTTCTTTAGAAAATTTTTCACCTACAAATTCAAAATTTTTTTCTACAAATTTTCTTATTTTTAATAAATCTTTTTTTATTTTATTAAATTCTTTGCTTTTAAATTTTTCATCTATAATCTTATCTTTGCTAGCAATATTCGGTGACATTATTGATTTATTTATATTTTTAGATTGACAAAAAATACACTCTATTAAATTTTTTTTTTTAAGCTTTTCATACTCTTTGGAGTCTGAAAACCAGCTTTCAAACTCATGTTTATTCCTGCAAATTAAAAGATACTTGATCATCTAGGTGTTAAAATAATAATAATTATCATTATTTCAATGTTTAACTTCTTCTGTAGTGCGCGTTAATATCAATATAATCATGTGTGAAGTCACAAGTGTAACATTCATATTCCTCATTTCCCTGCTTTAGATCAACTTCAATAAAAATAGAATCCCATTTCATGTATTCTTGAAGTTTTTCTTCGTCATAGGAGTCGGAAATTTTACCATTTTCAGCTACGATAAAATCTCCAAGTTTTATTGTTATTTTTTTTGGATCAATTTTTTCACCAGATTTACCTATACCCATTAAAATTCTTCCCCAATTAGGATCTTCCCCAGCCACAGCTGTTTTAACTAATGGAGAGTTTGCAATTGAAAAAGCTATATTTTTTGCTCTGTTGGGAGTTTCTGAATTTATAATTTTTACAGTTATAAATTTTTTTGCCCCCTCTCCATCTACTACAATTTGTTTTGCTAATTCTAAACAAACAGTTCTTAATGCTTTCTCAAATTTTTTTGCTTCTTTGCTTGATATTGTATTTAGTTTTTTATTTTTGATTTTTTTGGTAGAAAATATTGCAACCATATCGTTGGTAGAAGTGTCGCTATCAACGGTAATAGCATTAAAAGTATTTGATAGTACTTTGTTTAAATATTTAGTTAAAACTATCGATGAAATATCACCATCTGTAAAAATAAAAGAAAACATAGTCGCTAAATTTGGAGCTATCATACCTGAGCCTTTTGCAATCCCAGCTATTCTTACTATTTTATCTCCAAGTTTAATTTCTGAATAAGCAACTTTTGGCTTGGTGTCGGTGGTCATTATTGCAGATGAAACCTTTAGCCAGATAAGTTTATTTTGATTGATTTTTAAGTTTGAAACTAATTTGGGAATATTATTTATTATTTTTTCTACGGGAAACTTTTCTCCGATAACTCCAGTTGAAGCAAATAATATGTCTTTTATTTTAGTTTTTTCATAATCATTTTCATTCTCTACTTTCTTCAAAGACTCTAATAAAGTCTTGGCTACATTATCAAGGCCAATTAGTCCATTTTCACCAGTAAAAGTATTTGCATTTTTAGTATTAACTACCAGGGCCTTTATGTTATTTTTTGCATTTTTTCTGTTCCAGGTAATTGACTCTGACACGATTGAATTTTTGGTGTAAGCAACAGCATGATTTGAGCCCTCTGGAAAATAAAATAATGAAAGATCATCTCTTCCACTCTTGTAAAGATCAGCAGAAATCGCGGACACTTGTAAGCCTTCAATATCTTTAAGTTCTTGAAAGTCACGCATTTTTGATGTCTTTTTGTTTGAACTTAAGAAGTTTTTTAAATTAATCGACATAATAATTGTTTAAATTAAATTATAAATACATATATAGAGTATTAATAATATTGCTACCAACCTAAAAATATGAGTTTATTTACTAGAGCATTAAATAAAATTTTTAAATCTGGCAATCAAAAAGAATTGGATGGGGTTAAACCGTTAGTTGATGAAATTAACAACCAGGAAGCTAATTTTAGGAATTTAAGGGATGAAGAACTTAAGGCTAAAACCCACTTTTTAAAGAAAAACCTGCAAGACGGTAGGTCTCTTGATTTAGTTGTTCCAGAGAGCTTTGCTTTGGTCAGAGAAGCTGCGCGAAGAGTTTTAAACGAGAGACACTATGATGCTCAATTGATTGGGGGTCTCTTTTTACACCAAGGCAAAATTGCTGAGATGAAAACTGGTGAAGGTAAAACGCTTGTATCTACATTGCCAGCTTACCTAAACGCTCTCTCTGAAAAAGGAGTACATATAGTAACGGTAAATGATTACTTGGCTAAAAGGGACTCTCAATGGATGGGTAAAGTATTTAATTTTTTAGGTCTTTCCACAGGCTGCATCACCGGTGAATTAGATGATGTGGATAGAAAAAAAAATTATAATTGTGATATTACCTACGCTACTAATAATGAGTTAGGCTTTGATTATTTAAGAGATAATATGAAGTATGATATTTCTGAAATGGTACAAAGAGAGCATAATTATTGTATTGTAGATGAGGTAGACAGCATACTTATTGACGAGTCTAGAACTCCACTAATTATATCTGGTCGCAGTGAAGATAAAAGTAATTTTTACTCACTAGCAAATAAATTCATTAGTAAACTTCAAAAAATAGATTACGAAATAGATGAAAAAAATAAAAATTCAATTTTGACTGATGTTGGGATAGATAAAATTGAAAAACTTGCTGCACACGAAGGCGTTTTGAAAAATAATAATTTTTATGATCCACAAAATTTAAATTTAGTTCATCATATCAACCAAGCATTAAAAGCTAACTTTTTATTTAATAAAGATACTGACTATATTTTAAGAGAGAAGAAAGTTCAAATTATCGATGAATTTACAGGAAGAGTGCTAAGCGGAAGAAGATTTTCTGACGGACTTCATCAGGCAATAGAGGCAAAAGAAAATGTAGAAATACAAGAGGAAAATCAAACATTAGCTTCAATTACTTATCAGAACTATTTTCGCCTATATCAAAAATTGTCTGGAATGACTGGGACAGCTTTAACTGAAGCTGAAGAATTTTTTGATATTTATAAATTAAATGTAGTTTCAGTACCAACAAATAGACCAATGGTTAGAAAAGATTTAAATGATCAGATCTTTCGAACTGAAAAAGAAAAATATTTAGCTATTACAAATAAAATTATTGAATGTAATAGTAAAGGACAACCTGTTTTAGTGGGTACTACTAGTATAGAAAAATCTGAAAAAATTTCAAAAAATTTAATAGAAAAAAATATCAAACATAGTGTTTTAAATGCCAAACAACATGAAAAAGAGGCAAAAATAATAGCGGAAGCGGGGAAAATAGGGGCAATAACAATAGCAACTAATATGGCTGGGAGAGGAACTGATATTCAGCTTGGTGGAAATAAAGACTTCAGGGATGAAGACAATCAAAAAGAATTAGAGCAGATCAAAGATGACAAGGAAAAAGTAAAATCGCATGGAGGTCTTCATATTATAGGTACAGAAAGACATGAAAGTAGAAGAATAGACAATCAGTTAAGAGGTAGGTCCGGTAGACAAGGTGACCCAGGGAGTTCCATTTTCTATATTAGTCTTGAAGATGAATTGATGAGAATCTTTGGAGCTGAGTCTATCGATGGTATGCTAAAAAAACTGGGACTTAAAGAAAATGAGTCAATAGACCACCCTTGGATAAATAAAGCCATGGAAAGAGCTCAACAAAAAGTTGAAGGAAGAAATTTTGATATTAGAAAAACATTAATAAAATTTGATGATGTTATGAATGATCAAAGACAGGTTATTTTTGGCCAAAGACTTAAAATACTTAAAAGTGAAAATGTTTCTGAAACCTTAGAATCTTTTCTTGATGAGGTAATATCAAGTTTGATCAACATAAAAAATAATTATGAAAAAACAAATGATAGAACTGTTTATTTGAATGCAATTAAAAATATTACTGGAAATATAATAAATGAAGAGGAATTATTGGTTTTAACTAATATTTCAGACAAAGAATTTATTAAAAAACTTAAAGATACTTTCAAATTCAAACATAAAGAAAGGGTCCAATTAATTGGAACAAGTGAAAATAATAATATTGAAAAAAGAATTTTTTTACAAATAATAGATTTCGCCTGGAGGTCACACCTTCAATATCTTGAACAACTTAGGCAAGTCATAGGTCTTAGAAGTTATGGGCAAAAAGATCCTCTATCTGAATTCAAGAAAGAGGCTTTCGTTCTTTTTGAAGGATTGTTAGAAAAGATAAAAACAGATGTTATAAAATTTTTATTAAATTTAAATATAGTTATTGAAAATAAAAAAGAAGAACAAACTAAAATTCAACCTTCTGTTCCAAATAAAAAAATAGGAAGGAATGACAAATGTATATGTGGATCAGGTAAAAAATCTAAACATTGTTGTGGTTCTATATAATTTTTTTTTTTATTTCTTTAAAGGCTTCAAGAGCGGCGTTTCTCGCTTCTTCGTGAACAACTATTGGTTTCGGATATGTCTTACCTAGTTCAAATTTATTAATTTTTTCATGCAGTTCCCAAGGCTTGTGTATAAATTCTTTGGGAACATTAGATAATTCTGGAACCCATCTTTTTACATAATCACCATTAGGATCAAACTTTTCTCCCTGTAAAATAGGATTAAATATTCTAAAATATGGTGCAGCATCTGCTCCGCATCCTGCTACCCACTGCCACCCAGCTACATTATTTGCTTCATTAAAATCTAGTAAACAATCTCTAAAATATTTTTCACCTTCCTGCCAGTGTATTCGAAGATGTTTTACAAGAAAAGAGGCTGTTATCATTCTTACTCGATTGTGCATCCAACCTGTTTCGTACAACTCTCTCATGCCCGCATCAACAATCGGATAACCGGTCATACCTTTTTTCCAAAATAATAAATGTTTTGCATTGTTTTGCCAGGGAAAGTTATCAAAATCTTTTCTTAAGTTACCTCTAAGCATTTCAGGAAAATAATTAATTAAACTATGACTAAATTCTCTCCAACCCAGTTCATTTATATATTTTCTATATCCTGTACTTTTATTCTGAATTGTTTGACATTCTTCCCAAACTGTTTCTACATGAATTTGTCCAAAAGCAAGATAAGGTGAAATTTTGGATGTTCCTTCGACGCCAGGTATATCTCTATTCTCTCCATAATGAGCTAAATTATCAGCAATAAAAATTTTTATATTTTTAAGCGCCTCATCTTCAGATGGTTTCCAAAAATTTTGAAATTTTTTAAACCAATTTTTTTTAGGGAATATACTCTCTAAATTGATTGTCTTATCTAGAAATTTAATTTTTTTATTTTTTGTTTTTATTTTTTCTTTTTTTGAGAAACCTTTATCTAAATAAAATTTTTCAGCTGTTCTCCAAAATGGTGTAAAAACTTTAAATGGAGTATTGTCCCCTTTTTTAATTTCATGAGCTTCGTTAAGAGTATTTCCTTTAAAAATTTTAAAATTAATATTTTTTGCTTCCAAAAAATTAGTTATTTTTTTATCAAATAGTAAAAACTTAGGCTCGTAAACCTTATTCCAATAGATTGAGAAATTATTTTTTTTCGATATTTTTTCAAAAACTTCTTTGTAAGATTCTGACTCAGTTATTTCTAGAGATATGTTAATTCGATCTAGTTTAATTTTAAAATTTTTAAGTGATTGAAAAAGCCACCACCTTTGAGCTGATCTATTATTAAAGTCTTTTTTTTTATATATATATAGTACGCAAACTTTTTCGTGATTTTTTGAAGCATAAATTAATGCGTCATTTTTTAAAAACCTAAAGTCATTTCTAAGCCAGACAATTCCAATATTTTTTTTCATAATCATTTAGCTTATCAAGTTTTAAAAAAATTTATATGTGGTTTGATGTGGTGGCCTTGGTAAGAATCGCACTTACGACACATACCTTTTCAGGGTACTGCTCTACTACTGAGCTACAAGGCCTAAAATCTAAAAGTTATTCTACCCTTAGTTAGATCGTAAGGTGTCATTTCAACCATTACATTATCGCCTGCTAAAACTCTTATTCTATTCTTTCTTAATTTTCCAGCTGTGTGAGCTAGAATTTCATGGTTGTTTTCTAATTTAACACGAAACATAGCGTTTGGTAAAAGTTCTGTAACTTTGCCTTTAAATTCTAACGTTTCTTGTTTAGCCAATTAGTTTTGCCTTTTTTTTAATCTTATTTTAATAGAATTTGCATGCCCTGCAAGATTCTCATATTCGGCTAGATTTATAACTGATGTGCCTAATCTTTCAATGCCTGATTTAGTCATTTTTATAACAGAATGCCTTTTTAAAAATTCATAAACCGAGAGTCCAGATGAGAATCTAGCGGAACCAGAGGTTGGCAAAACATGGTTTGGCCCGGCCAAATAATCTCCTACAGCTTCTGGGGAATATTTGCCGAGGAATATTGATCCTACATTATGAATATTTTTTAAAATTTTACCAGTATTTTTTGTAAATATCTCTAAGTGCTCTGGTGCAATTAAATTTACAGCATCACATAATATTTTTTTATTTGTAACTAATATAGATAAACCAAAATTTTTTAAACTTTTCGATGCAATATTTTTTTTAGGTAAATTTTTTAACTGCTGCGTTAAAAAATAATTTATCTTTTTAATAGTTTTCATATTATCAACTAAAACTATTGATTGAGAAGTTTCATCATGTTCTGCCTGTGCTATGAGATCTGCAGCTATCCAATCAGGCTTTGATGATTTATCAGCAACAATAGTTATTTCAGAAGGACCTGCTATCATGTCAATACCAACTTCTCCGAAAACTTGTTTTTTTGCACTAGCAACAAATGCATTTCCTGGGCCTACAATTTTATCTACTTTCTGAACAGTCCTAGTGCCATAAGCCATTGCAGCAATAGCTTGGGCACCACCAATCTTATAAATTTCTTTTACTCTACACTTTTGTGCCGCATAAATTACTGCAGGATTATAAACATTATCCATAGCTGGTGTTGTCATATAAATTTCTTTTACGCCAGCAACAATAGCTGGGATACAATTCATTAGAACAGAACTAGGATAACTAGCTCTACCACCAGGAACATAAACCCCGACTTTATTTATTGCACTTGATTTATAAGCAAAAGAATTTTTAAATTTATCCTTGAAAGAATAAGAAGAAAATTTTTGTCTTTTATGGAAATTAAAAATTCTATTAAACGCAAGGTCGATAGAAGTTTTTGTTTTTTTATCTAATTTTTTTATTACTTTTTTTCTTTCCACATTGGAAAATTTAATTTTCTTTAATGAAATATTCTTAAGTTTTGAATATTTTTTTTCATATTTGATTAGTGCTACATCTTTGTGTTTTTTTATATCCCAAAGTATTTTTTTTGTTATTAAGTCGATCTTAGGATCTTGTAATTTTCTCTTTTGTAGAATAATACCTAATTTTACTAAAAAATTTTTTTGATTAGATTTAATTAATTTTAACATTATAAAAAATTATGTTTAGGTTGAGTTTTAGTTTCCCAGGGCAATCCTTGGTCGTCTAAAGCAACATCGATTACTTCTGCCTTTATTTTTATCACTGAATCTCCTGAAAAGATTAATTTAATTTCATAGCTTTTATCAGGCAATAAATTGCTTTCAATGGTTAAAAAATCTAGAAAACTCCTATCATTATTTTTATTAATGTTTTTTGACAAGACACTAATAACATTATCAAATTTTAAAACTGTTCTTATTCTTTTATTTTTTCTAAAAACCCCTTTCTCAACATCCTCCCACATAAATCTATTTAATTGAATTAGAAAAATTCTATTTTTTTTTAAGTTAGCAATATCTTGAACTGACACAATAGCATCTTGTAGATGGGCTGCGATAACTCTCAAATCTTCATCTGATGTTGCTAGTAATTTTAAATTTTTTACCTCCATTTAAGACCTGCTAATTATTGCTTTACATTTTTTTAATTTTTTTTCTAAACTTTCGTAACCACGATCTAGGTGGTAAACTCTATTAATGACAGTTCTATTTTCTGCAATCAATGCAGCTAGAACTAGACTTACCGATGCCCTTAGATCTGTTGCCATAACTTCAGCACCAGATAAATTTGTAGGTCCAGAGATAAATGCTACGTTGTTTTTAGTAATAATTTTTGCCCCCATCCTTCTAAGTTCCGGAACATGCATGAATCTATTTTCGAATATACTCTCAGTTATTTTAGATGTTCCCGAAGCTTTCAGCATCAAAACCATTATTTGGGCCTGTAGATCTGTTGGAAAACCAGGATAAGGCTCTGTTTTTACTGTCGCACTTTTTAATTTATCTGATTCAAACACAGTAATCTTATTTTTTTCTACCCTCATTTTAACACCCATTCTTTTTAGTAATTTAATCTCTGTGTCTATAATTTTTGATTTTATTTTTAAAAAAATAACTTTTTTTCCTATAAGAGCTGCTGCAATTAAATATGTGCCGAGCTCAATCCTGTCAAAAATTACTTCATGGGTCACACTTCTAAAATCTTTAGTTCCAATAATTACTATCGTTCTTTTGCCAATAAAATTAATATTACAGCCCAATTTTTTTAAAAAAGCTATCATGTCCTTAATCTCAGGTTCAACAGCACAATTGTAAATTGTGGTTTTACCTTGAGCGCTGGCTGCAGCAAGAATAGCATTTTCAGTGGCACCAACAGAAATAGAAGGAAATTTTATTACAGCTCCCTTTAAACCTTGTTTTGCAGTAGCATATATATAGCCATTTTTTATTTTAATTTTAGCTCCAAGTTTTTCTAGAGCAAATAAATGTAAATTAACTGGTCTCGTGCCAATAGCACATCCGCCAGGAAGAGAGACTTTTGCTTCTTTGTACTTTGCCAGTAACGGTCCCAAAACTAATACTCCTGCTCTCATAGTTTTAAGAAGGCTATAAGGTGCAATAGTTTTTAATTTTTTATTAGTTAAAATTTCTAAAGTATTATGTTTCTTTGAAATTTTTACTTTTGATCCAATAAATTTTAATAAGTTTAGCATTGTGTAAACGTCTTGAACTAATGGTATATTTTTTAATTTAATAGTTTTGTCGGTTAGAATGGTGGCTGCTAAAATAGGTAGCGTTGCGTTCTTAGAACCAGAAATATTTATTGAGCCTGATAGTATTTTTTTTCCTTTGATGGTAAGTTTTTGCATCAATAAAATAAAACTTATACTTTAGGTAAAGTAACACCTTTTTGTTTCATGTACTTACCTTTACGGTTTGCATAAGTTACTTGTGGTTTTTCATTACCCTTAATAAAAACAAATTGAGCAACACCTTCGTTCGCATATATTTTAGCTGGCAAAGGTGTTGTGTTAGAAAACTCTAAAGTTACATGACCTTCCCAACCGGGTTCTAACGGAGTAACGTTTACAATTATTCCACACCTAGCATATGTAGATTTACCGAGACAAATAACAAGAACATCCTCTGGAATTTTAAAGTACTCCATCGTGCTAGCTAAAGCAAAAGAATTTGGTGGTATAATACACTCTTTTCCAATCTTTGTAACAAAACTATCTTTTTTAAAAACTTTAGGATCAACTATACCTGAATTTACATTTGTAAAAATTTTAAATTCATTTGAAACTCTTGCATCATAACCGTAAGAAGATAGTCCAAAAGATATCTTGCCTTTTCTAACTTGTTTAGAAACAAACGGTTTTATCATAGCTTTTTCTTTTGCCATTTTTTTTATCCATTTATCAGATTGTACTGTCATTTTTTTTAATTTTTTCTTTAAATTTTTTTCTTTTTTTTAAGTTTGTTTTTAAAGCGATTTCACGCTTAATAAGTTGTGCGTTTTTTTTAAAAAGCACTTTACTCATTTTTATCTTAATTAGTCTCTATCAGGATTTGTTAGATCTTCAAGAGTAATGGGTTTGTCGATATCATGCATTTTCTTTTTGTCGTCCATTTGAGAATCAGAGCCTTTTCGAGCTCTCCTTTCCTCAATACGAGCTTTTCTTTTGGCTTCTTTCTTCATCGCCTTTTCGTTTCTCG
>Ga0115001_10004092_pt1 | contig 10788 bp, 12 predicted proteins | sample ArcticOcean_MG_C_12_FD_89869 | JGI IMG/M metagenome (GOLD analysis project Ga0115001, IMG submission 89869) | Marine microbial communities from western Arctic Ocean - ArcticOcean_MG_CB8_130 | ecosystem: Environmental > Aquatic > Marine > Oceanic | place: Arctic Ocean: Canada Basin | collected... | reverse complement strand
CTACATACTACCAATATTGATGGGTATGAGTATGCTAGCACAAAATTTTTTCCAAATAAATTCTACAGTTGACAAGAATATGAAAGTGTTTTATTGGGTATTGCCGATTTTTTTATCAATAGTTATGATAAACTTGCCTTCTGGCTTGTGTTTATATATTGTTTCAAATAATATACTCACAACCTTTCAACAATTATATATAAAAAAAAGTGAAAAATTATAAACTAATCAAAACGAGGTAGAAAAGTGAAAACTCAACTATTTAGTCGAAGCTGTACAGTTAAAAAGCAGTGGTGGATCGTAGATGTGAAAAACGCCATTTTGGGTAGAGTTGCAAGCAGAATTTCTACGTATTTACAAGGAAAACACAAACCTTTTTACACACCTAATTTTGATACTGGAGATTTCATAATAGTTCTAAATGCTAAAGAAATTTTTTTAACAGGAAAGAAAAATGTGAGTAAAATTTATTGGCGACATACAGGTTATCCAGGCGGAATAAAAAAACGTTCAATATCAGACATGAGAAGATTAAACGCCGCGGATATTATAAAACTTGCGGTTAAGAGAATGATGCCTAAGAATAAATTAAGTAGTAGTATGCTGTTAAAACTGAGAATATATAATGACAATCTGCATCCACACCATGCGCAGCTGCCTCAGTATTTAGATATTAGTAAATGTAAACAATTAAATTAGACATATAAGGATATTATGATATTAGAAAAGTTCTACGGAACAGGCAAAAGAAAAACATCAATTGCTAGAGTATGGATTATTAAAGGATCTGGAAGCGTTTATATAAATAATAAAGAATTAGAGAAATATTTTGCTCTAAAGTCCATGCACTTTATAGTAAGACATCCAATGAATATACTGAAAATATCTAAGCATTTCAATATTATCGCCACAGTTAAGGGCGGTGGGCAGATGTCTCAAGCAAATGCTGTTAGTCATGGTGTCGCGCGTGCACTTTTAAAGTATAATGAAAAGTTTAAACCTGTTTTAAGATCTAATAATCTAGTGACACGGGATTCAAGAATTGTAGAAAGAAAGAAGAGCGGACAAGCAAAAGCAAGAAAGAAATTTCAGTACTCAAAACGATAAAATACTAATCACATCCGTTACATGCGTCTAGGGAATTCGGATTATTAAATACAAAACCAGATCCTGTTTCTGTATTTGCGAAGTCTATCGTAGTGTTTTTTATACATGAGTAGGTATTTATATCAATAGCGAAACAAATATTTTTATTGTAATGGCAACATATGTCATTGCAGAAGATGTCTGTTACAAAATTTAATCTATATTTGAAACCAGAGCATCCTCCACCTTTTACGCTAACTCTTAGTATTTTATTATTTCTATTTTTGTTTTTCAAAGCTTTTTCTATAACTGTTACAGATATATCTGATAGATTAATCGGAAAATCCGCCCAATCTACTTGTGTAGCTTTTTCGTATATTTTCATTATATCCTCAGTAGTTTTTTCAACGAGATGGGCGGGATTTGAACCCGCGGTCTTCGGCGTGACAGGCCGATATTATAACCAACTTAACTACCACCCCTGACTACATAATAATATAAATAATTAAATTATACAACTTATTTTAGGTAAAAGTTCATGAAAATAATTGTTTCTTTTTATGGAATTAATCCGTCCTTGATACCCAAACAAAATATTTATAGATATTTAAACATATTGAAAGAACATCTAGTGTGTTGTTTGTTAAGTATAATAATTACTCCTTGTTCTCTTGAAATAAGCATAAATGAAGATGTTAACGTCTTTTCTTTTTCATCGGTTAGCAATATAGGTCTAATTGTATACAAGCTTGTAAAGAATAAACTCAAAAATATCTACAAGCCTCATCCTTTAAGAAGTTCTTATAAGATGAAGATACGACATGATCTAGTAAAAATAAAATCCGGTTTCCTACACAAAAAAATTGAGAAAATGAATTCATACGGTCAGTCTATTCTAGTTTTTAAAAACATATTAAGTAGTTTTGTAACTATTATATTAAAAAAAAAATATGTATATAAAATAATTAGTGTTAAAGTATTTTAAACATATAAACAAAACTCAATAAATAAGGACATAAGATGAACATTTTTCAATTTAGAGGAGGGTATAAATTCTCAATAGAAAATAAACCTGAAGGTTTATCGAATTTAATATCTGAATCTAAAATTGTTGCTCTGACACCTCCAAGAATTGCTGCGTTTAAGAGCAAAGTTAGCGTCAAAAAAGGTGAAGTAGTAAAACTTGGACAAGTTTTATTTTTCAATAAAAAGAACACAGATGTAAAATTCACATCCCCTGCTAACGGCATTGTTAAGAATATTTTATACGGAAATAAAAGAATATTAAAAGCAATTGAAATAGACTTGGCTGAGGATACAGGACCGACAGAATTTAAAACAGGAAACATTTCTGACCTATCTATGTCATCTGTAGTAAATAATTTAATTGACAGTGGGATATTTACACAATTGAAAGTTTTTCCTGGCTTTGACTTCATTCCGAGTAGAGATTATTTACAAAGCGACAACAATATACTGTTTTTATCTCTTTTTTCTACAGAACCGCATATGCCTGATGCAAAAAAATTACTAAGTGACCCAACGTATATGAATCTTTTTTTGTGTGGTTTAAAAATTTACACGAAGATATACAAAGAAATTCATATATTTAATAACGAAAAAATGACTGACGATTCTATATTAGAGTTTTTACAGAATTTTAAAGAATGTAAATTACACATTATGGAAGATAAATATCCAGCTGAAAACCCTGGACTTCAGCATTTTCTTTTCAAAACAAAAAAGAATAATAAAGCAAGATTTCAGTACACCTATGCGAATTTTTTTACGATTATTGAAACAGGATACTTATTCACTAATGGATCTGTTATACAGAAAAAGTATATTTGTGTGTCTGGTAATAATTTAAAAAATAATACAAATTTATTAGTAAATAAAGGTGTACCTATTAAAGAACTAGCTCAATTCGCTGTTTTTAACCAATCAGCAAATAATAGATATATAAGTGGCGGTCTTTTTACAGGTAAAAAAATAAATTTATCTGATTATCTATCAAATGATGACTTATCTTTACAGATCATCGAAGAAGACGAAGAACGTATATTTTTGTCTTTTCTAAGACTCGGTCTGAATAATCTTACATTACTAAAAACGTGGGCTACAGGATTTTTTCCTAAGACAATTTACAGTGTATCAACTAGTAATCAAGGGGAAGAGAGAGCATGTATCCAATGTGGTTACTGTTTTGATATATGTCCTGTACAAATAATGCCAAGTTTATTAGTAAAGGCTTCTATAATTAACAATATTGAGAAAATGGAAAATATGCATATACACGATTGTATTGAATGTGAATTATGTACATTTATTTGTCCAGCGAAAATTGAGATTGGACAACATATAAAAAATGGAAAAGATTTTATTAAAAAAGAAGGTTAAATATGTTTTTTCAAAAGTGGGATAACATTGTCAAGTCGTCTAAAGATGAAAAAAGCTTTCTATTTACGCAAAAAGCACTAATTTCTAGCTTAGATACTTTCCTTAGGCGATCACCAGAACTTACAAAGTCCGCGCCACATATAAGAGATGCAACAGACTTAAAAAGAATTATGAGTTTAGTAGTTTTTTCCTTACTTCCATGTACATTTTTTGGAATTTGGAATACAGGGAAGAATACATATTTAAGTATTGGTATTCAAGATGTTAGTTTTATTGCTGCATTCTTAGAAGGTTCCCTTCATGTACTTCCATTAATACTACTCAGCTACTTATCGGGCGGGGCAGTAGAAGTATTTTTTGCACAAATCAGAAAGCACGAAGTAGCTGAAGGTTTCCTTGTGACTGGACTATTATATCCGCTTGTTTGTCCTCCTACAATTCCATGGTGGATGTTCATAGTTGGAATAGTTTTCGGCATATCAATTGGAAAAGAACTATTTGGTGGTACTGGAATGAATATTATTAATCCTGCGCTTTTTTCAAGAGCATTCTTATTTTTTGCATATCCAGCGGCTATGTCAGGTGACGAGGTATGGATTAAGAAACCTTTCTATGAAAACTCTATTGGCGAGAATGTTCCGTGTTTTTGGACAACAATAGATTATAATCAAGTATCAAGTTTCCTAAAAAGTGATAACATGAATGCAATCAGTGGACAAACACCACTAGCTTTATCAACTCACTTATCAAGCTCTCTAACACTAGAAAACATAAACACAAATATAAACGATGTTTATAAAGCGAAAGACATGTTTTTAGGATTTCTTCCTGGTTCTATAGGTGAAACTTCAACACTAATGTGTATTGTAGGTGCTGCAATACTAATTACAACAAGAGTAGGATCTTGGCGTGTAATGATGGGTGTTTTAGTTGGAGCTTTTTTTGCTGTGATGAGTTTTAATTTGTTTGGAACTTCTGGACTATCTGATGTTTCGTATAAAAACCATCTAATAATGGGTAGTTTCGCGTTTGGTACTGTGTTTATGGCAACAGATCCTGTTTCTGGTCCTATACACAAAATATCCCAAATAATATACGGTTTTCTTATTGGTGTATTTTGTATTCTTATAAGAACTATAAACCCCGCTTTTCCAGAAGGAATGATGATGTCTATTATATTCTTGAATATATTTTCACCACTTATTGACTACTACGTTACTCAATATCTAATAAAAAAACGAAATAAGGAGATATTTAATGCATAGCAGCAGGTATACCCTTGTCTTCACATTCTGTATGTGTGTCTTTATTAGTGTTCTTTTGGCAGGAACGTCTGCAGTTTTAAAAGATCGACAACTGCTTAATAAGAAAATTGATGTTCAAAAGAATATATTAGTAGCTGCAGGAATTAATATAGTTCATGTAAACCAAGTAGAAAAATTATATAACAAACTTGTTACGCCGCTATTAATATCTTCAAATGGAAAGATAATTAAAGATAGTCAAAATGAAGACGATCAAAATTTTTTAAAGATATTCTGCATAGGACATAAAGACAGCCCAGAAAAAATAGCTTCCTACGTATATCCAATCAAAGGAAAAGGCTTGTGGTCCTCTTTGTACGGTTATCTTTCTGTAAATCCCAAAGGTGACACAATAATAGGTATTACATTCTATAAACATGGAGAAACACCTGGTTTAGGTGCAGAGATAGAAAAGAAATGGTTTAGGGATAATTTTGCTGGCAAGAAACTTTACGAAAAAGAAAAGCTTGTTGGAATTATTGTCGCAAAGGGAAAAGCAAAGTACAATATAAATTACAAACAAAAAAGCCAATCTATGGTAGATGGAATTAGTGGAGCAACAATAACATCTAAAGGCGTACAAAAAATGCTATACAAAGAGCCACTAAAATATCACATTTTTTTTAATAAATAATAAATGAGGAGCAAATTTGACTATAAAAAAAATCATTTATAATAGCATCTGGGTTAGTAATCCAATAGCTTTCCAAGTATTAGGTGTGTGTTCGGCTTTAGCGGTAACAGTCAAACTTGAAGATAGCTTAGTTATGGGACTATCGTTAACTTTAGTTGTAGCCTTAAGTAACTTCTTGTTGTCTTCCATTAGAAAGCTTATTCCCAATAGAATAAGAATAATCGTAGAGTTAGCTGTTATATCTTCGCTAGTAAACATCATAGACGAAATGTTACTAGCTTATTATTTTGAAATGAGCAAAGCTTTGAGCGTCTTTGTTAGTCTAATCATAACTAATTGCATTGTTATGGGTAGAGCAGAGGCTTTCGCATTAGCTAACAGTCCAGTATTATCTTTCTTTGATGGTATTGGAAATGGACTTGGATATGCAGTAGTTTTAGGTATTATTGGATCTCTTAGAGAGATATTCGGTAGTGGAACAATCTTAGGATTAAAAGTAATTCCGCAATATTTATATGATATTGGATATGTTGATAATGGATTAATGTTGATACCGCCAGCGGCATTTATTCTATTAGGCTTAGTAATATGGATATTTAAATCACTTGGTGGTGCAAAAGGAGAGTAGTTATGGGAAATTTATTAAATATATTTATAACGTCTATTTTCATAGAAAACATATTATTGAGTTTTTTCTTAGGTATGTGTTCATTTTTAGCGGTTTCAAAAAGAGTAAATACTGCTATGGGTCTAGGTATAGCGGTAGTCTTTGTGTTGATAATTACAGCACCGATTAACTGGGTGATAAACAATCAATTATTAGTCCCTAATGCATTAGCTAAATTTGGGTTTCCTAATACTGATCTATCGTTCCTAAGATTAATTATATTTATTTCCGTTATCGCGGCAGTAGTTCAACTTGTAGAGATGATAATAGAAAAGTTTAGCCCAAGTCTGTATATGTCGTTAGGAATATTTCTGCCGCTTATTGCAGTCAATTGTGCTATATTAGGAGTTTCTCTTTTCATGGTAGAAAAAGACTATACCTTTCAGGAAACTTGTGTTTTCAGCTTAGGATCCGGTATAGGATGGTGGTTAGCAATTTTGGCAATGGCTTGTATACGTGATAAGATGAGTTATTCAAATGTACCAGCCGGACTTGAAGGGTTAGGTATAACCATGATTACTACTGGTCTGATGGCTATGGGATTCATGTGTTTTGGAGGAATATCTTTGTCAAATGATGAAGCAAACGCAGAACCATCTGTATCTAACATATGTTATAATCAAGAAAATCATATAAAATTTTAGGAGTAAATTATGAATATCGAAGCTAGTGTTCTGGTGTTTACATGCTTGTTGTCTGTTTTAGTTTTGCTAATATTGTATACAGAGAAAAAATTAATTAGTCAAGAAAAAGTAAAACTTCTTATTAACGATGAAAAAGAGATCGATGTAAGCCCAGGAAGCACTTTACTAAACACGCTTTCAACTTTCAACATTTTCATCCCATCAGCTTGTGGTGGGGGTGGAACATGTGCTATGTGTAAATGTAGAATTACAGAAGGTGGAGGATCTATATTACCCACTGAGGAAACTCATATAAATAGAAAAGACGCAAAAGACTTCGTAAGACTTGCGTGTCAGGTAAAAATAAAGAACTCTATGAAAATCCATGTTCCAGAAGAGATATTTTCAATAAAATCTTATACAGGAACAGTTGACTCTAATGAAAATGTTGCAACGTTTATTAAATTTTTACGTTTTAACATAGATAAGGGTGAATCATTAAAATTTAAAGCCGGTGGGTACATACAAATATCTGTGCCAGTAGGTACTTACGACTTTAAAAATTTTGAGATCGAAGATCAATACAAAGAAGACTGGAATAAGCTAAATCTATGGAGATATAAATGTTTGGTAGATCAGCCTATTTTTAGAGCATATTCTATGGCTAATCACCCCGCTGAAGGAAACAAAATAAGCTTAACAATTAGAATAGCAACACCTCCACCTAGAATGCCAGACGTTAATCCTGGACAGTGTTCAAGTTACGTCTTCAGTCTAAAAAAAGGTGATAAAATAGACTTTTCAGGATCGTATGGAGAGTTCTTTATGAAGAACACTCAAAAAGAGATGATTTACATTGGTGGAGGTGCTGGAATGGCGCCAATGAGAAGCCACATATTTCATTTGTTTCATACTTTAAAGACATCTAGAAAAGTAACCTTTTTTTATGGAGCAAGATCCCAACGAGAAAGTTTCTTTGATGATGAATTTAAACTAATTGAAGATAAGTTTAAAAACTTTAAGCATATTTTAGGATTGTCTGAGCCACTACCAGAAGATAATTGGACAGGTCCTGTAGGCTTTATTCACAATATCGCATATCAATATCTCTTAAAGCATGAAGATCCATCAGAGGCAGAATACTATCTTTGTGGCCCACCAATGATGATTGATTCCGTAATACACATGTTGGACAATTTGGGCGTAGAAGAAGATTCAATAGCCTATGATAAATTCTAAAAAAAACATATTTTTATTTTTTTTTATTATTTTATTTTTATGTAATGAATTCAGAAATGAAATTAATGATTTTACATTAAATTTATACAACCCTGTAGAAAAACATACAAAAAATTTTACTATGGGGACTACATACTCCTTCCAATATATTGCTAGCAGTTTTTATAGCGGAGAACATACTTTAAAAATTGCAAAGCATAATGCAAAATATATATTGCGTGGGATAAACCAAAACATGTCAACTTATCTATTTAATACCTCCATATCGTTAATGAACAAGTCAAAGAAAAACTATTTCATTAACAACATTAGTTTTAACTTCGTTGCTTACCAATCTATAAAAAACACTCTTAAAAACTGCGATTTTTTCTACATCAATATCAATAAGTTAGCCACTCTATGGAAATTCAACCAAACACAAACTCATAATGTATCACCCAATATTTTGAATATATGTAGGCTACTTTATAGTGATAAAAAGGCTAACACTATTTATCTTAACAAGTATATTATTAAAAAGAGTTTAAAATCAATAAGTTATAATTTGTCAGCAAGTGCAAAAGGTTATGGAGTTGATAAGATATATAAATTAAAGAAGAATCTAGGTTTTTCAAATTTTATATGTGAGATAGGAGGAGAAGCAAAAGTTTCCGGGATAAATTTTAAAAAGAAAATATGGGTTTTTGGATTAATTGAGCCTTGCAAAAAGAACATCTTTGGGCAATGTTTAAATATTGTAACGCTGTATAATTCTAGCCTTGCTAGTAGCGGTATGTATTTGAATACAATTACTTATAAGAGTTATCAGTTTTCACATATATTCAATATACACAGCGGTATGCCTGTAAAATTGGGTCTTGCAAATATTAATATAATTTTAAAATCCTGTATGATTGCAGATGTATTTTCAACCACTTTCTTTTTATGTAATTTGAATAACTATATTATATTCTTATGTAGAATGAAATTACATATCTATTTGTTTTACGATTCAATACATGCTTCAAAACGGTATATTTCTAAAAAACTTAAAAGCAACTGGTAGAATATACTACAAGCAACTGCAAATCCCTCCTGTTTTATTACATTTCTTTATAGATATTTTTCTGTTTAATAGAGCGTTAATTCCTAGTGCTAGTAAAGATAAGTAAAGTATTATTAAGGTGCTTAAGAAACACATGTTTATTTCCAGTAGTTAGATGTATATATTTTAATTAAAGATTTAATATTAAATAGTAACAAAAAAGACGTATAACTCATCTCGTTGAATACTATACTTCGTATAGAATATCTATGAAAAAACTTTCCATATAGAAGTAATTCATCGTGCACGCTATTCGAAAACCGAGCTAAAAAACTATTTGACGCAATTCTAATATACATCTTATATGCAGCAAACTTCAGCACTTCAGATGCTGCACTTTGTATTGATATGTTTTTATATATGTTATTTAGATTTGTAGCAGTAGCGTTATTAAACATAAATTTTTTTTTTAAAAGACCTGATAAGATTTTCTTTCTTGAGGTCTTAGTAATGTTTTGAATATAGTAGTTGGTTTTAAAAAACTTTGTTAAAAAATTTTTAACAAAGTTTAGCGACGTTTTATATGTTATATTTATTTTTTTTGACAATACTGATATTCCTATACCATATATCACAGAAAAAATCATTATCTTTGATTGAGACCTAAAGAATTTGTTTATATATTTATTAACTTTTTTATCTAAAAAAAACGTAGCTAGACTAGAATGGAAATCATAGACTAGTAGACTATTTATTAACACTTTATCATTAGAAATTGCTGAAATTATGTACAATTCAAAAGATGAAAAATCGCCTGTAACAAAAACGTTATCATATTTATATTTATTAAAGCACTTTCTAAAATTACTCTGTTTATATATATTTTGGATATTAGGTTTCACGGATGAAAGTCTGCCTGTAAGCGATTCATGACTTGAAAAATATCCATGTATTTTTCCTCTTCTAACGTTTTTTACTACCTGTGTGATTATTGAATTTATCAAATAAACTAAGTTTTTATGAGACAGTAAAATATTTTTCTTTGGTATTTCATGTATGTAATATGTACAATATTTATCGTTTAAATATATGCACCTATTTGTAAAAACGTTTGTAAAAAATACATCATTATATATTCCATTAGCAAAGAATATGCTTAATATTTTAGACTGAATATTTTCTATTTTAAATAAATACAACAAACTCGAATGTGTTTTATTACGTATCATATTGAAATCTATAAGATTACGCTTAGCTATTATATGAATACCATATAATGAACTAGGAATTTTTTTCTGCTTATTTATTCTTATTAGAAAATTATTCTCTTTAATCAAAAATAGAGTTTTTAAACACATAGGATTTTTAACTGTCATATTTAAGTTGTTTACTAGAAATTTATGAAAAAATAAGCAGTCTGAAAAAACAACACGTCTAAAGCGTTTTTTTTGCCAATTTTTTAATAGAGCATAAAAAATTGTGGACACAGGAACTTTAATAATAGTGTAGACATTACCGTTTGACAAAAATAAATAACAATTACTCGAGGAAACAAGTAAAAAAGACAAAATAGTTGAATTTTTTAACAATTTTCTTAGTTTAACGTATTGATTTACAAACATATTCATCCTAGAATAATATATAATAGTAAATTATTATAAACGTAAAGTATAAATAATTTAAAATATAAATACAATCTAATAAGGAAGTAATATGGCTCGTTATTTAGGCCCTCGCTTTAAGATAATACGTAGACTGGGCGAAAACTTACCAGGACTTACGCGCGTAAATAAGAAAAATATAAAAAAACT
>Ga0115001_10004087_pt1 | contig 10792 bp, 6 predicted proteins | sample ArcticOcean_MG_C_12_FD_89869 | JGI IMG/M metagenome (GOLD analysis project Ga0115001, IMG submission 89869) | Marine microbial communities from western Arctic Ocean - ArcticOcean_MG_CB8_130 | ecosystem: Environmental > Aquatic > Marine > Oceanic | place: Arctic Ocean: Canada Basin | collected... | reverse complement strand
AGCAGGTTTCTTTAACGGGTATTCGTGCGTTTTATGGTTTGCCAGCGGTTGCTGCCGCGCAAGGGCCGGGCGCCGGCGGCCAAGCGCTTGCCCAGGTCGATCAATTTGAAGAGCCCAGAGGCAGTAACGGCATTGCCATCGCCGCAAAGTTAACCCGGCACGGCAACCCCTTATTCCTCATTAACCCCCATACCTCTTTTTACTTTCGGGGCGAAGCGCATGTGGTCAGCGAAGAAGGGCTCAATGCCTATGGCGGCGTAACTTGGGGTCAGTTTTTCATCTATCAGGGCTTCAATGAAAGAACGGGGTGGATGCACACGTCAACGCGACTGGATTTCATGGATGAATTCTTAGAGGACGTCTCGCACCAAGCGGGGGCCTTGGTGTACCGCTATGGTGATACGTTCAAGCCCGTCACGCAGATCCAAGAAACCTTGAGCTACCGCGTGGGAGAAACGCAACAAGCGCGTACTCTCACATTGAATCGAACCGATCACGGCCCGATTACCGGTGAAATCGAAGGCCAGTGGGTGGCGACCGCGATGAACTGGGATCCCGTGCCGGCGCTCATGCAATCGGTTATTCGAACAAAGCAACAGGGCTTAGCCGGATTTCGGGCGATGCTGAACCTTCGTCGTAATTCCTCGAACAACACCGTTTACGCCGATGCCGATGACAATATTGCATATTTCCATGGCAATTTTGTGCCCCGACGCAATCCAAACTTTGATTACACCAAGCCGCTGCCGGGTTGGAACCCGGCGGCGGACTGGCAGGGGATTCACGCGCTGGACGAGCTGGTTTATCTCATCAACCCAGCCAACGGCTGGGTTCAAAACTGTAACTCAACCCCGTTCACCGCAGCCGGTAGTGCGAGTCCGGACCCAGAAGATTACCCGGTCTATATGGCGCCAGATGCTGAAAACTTTCGGGGAATTCACGCCGTTGGCCTTTTGGATGGCGCGCAAGACTGGACCCTCGAGCGCTTGCTCAAGGCCGCCTATGACCCGTATTTACCCGGGTTTGAGCGTTTAATTCCTGGCTTGGTCTCAGCCCTTGCGGGTGTTGACGGCCTCTCGCCCGAGGCCCGGGCGGCAGCGGCTGAGTTGGGCGCATGGGACTTGTCCAGTTCGGTCGACAGCATTGCCATGACCCTCGCCCACTTTTATGGCCTGCAGTATCTTGCCGCCGGTGATCGGCCGAAGGGATTGAGCGACATGGCCTTGATCAACCACTTTGGTGTGGGCTCAGAGCCCAGCGAACGGGTTCAAGTGTTTACCGAGACCTTGCAGGATCTCACGCAGCGATACGGGGATTGGCGCCTGCCATGGGGCGAGGTGAACCGCCTGCAACGTTTAACCGGAGATATTCTGCAGCCCCATGATGATGCTCAAGCCAGTTTGGCGGTTGGCTTTGGATCTGGGCGCTGGGGTGCCTTGGCCTCTTTCGGCGCCAAGCGCTTTGCTGGGACCCAAAAAATCTACGGCGCCTCCGGCAATAGTTTTGTTGCGGTGGTTGAGTTTGGCGACAAAGTCCGCGCCAAAAGTTTACTTGCCGGGGGGCAAAGTGGGGACCCAAGCTCCCCGCACTTTTTTGATCAGGCGAATTTGTATGCCGAAGGCCGATTTAAAGAGGTTGCCTATTATCGCTCTGACGTGCTGGCTCGGGCTCAGATGATTTACCATCCAGGGCAGGAATGACGCACCTGGCGGCCTTGGCAACCGACCCAATAGCTATAAGGGCAGCGCGGTGAGCCTTCAGTCAAGCTGAAGGCCGTCGGATCGGCGGCGTGGTCGCTGTGTGACTTCGGCAATGGCCGCCGAGGCGGCCGGCGATTATTTTGGCGTGACCGTGACCATCATTTTGGTATAACCCTTTACGAACGAAGAATAGGTTCGCTCGGGTTCGGCCAAAACTTGAATGTCATCGAAGCGCTCGAGAATCTCTTCCCACAAAATCCGCAATTGCATCTCGGCTAAACGATTACCCATGCAGCGATGAATACCGAAGCCAAAACTTAAGTGCCCCCGGGCATTGGGTCGATCAATCACAAGATCATTGGGGCGTTCAAATGCGGTTTCGTCACGGTTGCCCGACACATACCACATGAGCAACTGGTCGCCGGCTTTGATTGATTTGCCACCCACTTCGATATCGTGGTTGGCAGTTCGGCGCATGTAGGCCAGCGGCGTCTGCCACCGAATGATTTCGGCCACCATGTTTGGAATCAGGGCAGGATTGTTTTTTAGCTTTGCGAATTCAGATGAAAATTGATTCAGCGCATAGACGCCGCCAGTCATCGAGTTCCGGGTGGTATCGTTGCCGCCAACGATGAGTAAAATCAAATTACCCAGAAACTCCAGCGGCTCCATATTGTGGGTTTCTTCCCCGTGGGCGAGCATCGAAACCAGGTCGCTACCGGGATTGATTTTGCGTTCTTCCCACAGTTGGGTGAAGTATTGAAGGCATTCGATGAGCTCAGCACGACGCTGCTCTTCTGAATCCACAATGCCCGCGCCTGGCACCGCGGTTGCAACATCCGACCAGCGGGTAAGCTTTTGTCGATCCTCGAAAGGAAAGTCGAAGAGGGTCGCCAGCATTTGGGTGGTGAGTTCAATGGAGACCAATTCAACCCAGTCAAAAGGCTGGTTGACCGGAATGCTGTCTAAAACCGATTGTGTGCGCTGCCGAATAAGGTCTTCTAGATTCGCCAAATTACTCGGTGCAACGACAGGAGAAACCGTTTTACGCTGAACGTCGTGGGTGGGCGGGTCCATTGCAATGAACATGCTGACATTGAGCGCGCCTTCCGGCAGTTCTGCATCGATCGGAAAGCCAAGGGTAATACCATGGGCTGACGAAAAGTTGTGATGATCCGAATCCACCTGTTTAATTTCTTTGTAACCGGTCAAAGACCAATAACGACCAGCGAGCTCGGTTTGATTAAAATGAACGGGATCTTCGGCGCGCAACCGTTTGAAGTAGTCCCACTGCTTATCTTCGCTGAATAGTCTGGCGCTGACCGGGTTAAGGTCTGCGAGCGGAATTGCATAAGGGTTCGGGATTTCTCCAGAGATGACGTTTTCCCCGTCACCCGGACGCTTAAAATCTGGGATGGGCTGTGCTTGGTTCTCTGGATTGGCTATTGCTTCGCTCATCTATGAGGTCCTTTCGTATTGATCAAAATAAAAGATTGCCTCAGTTTAGCCCAAGACTGCTTGATCAATAAAGAGGGCGTTAAGATGCGGCAGGTTTCGGCGCCTTGCGTTTAATGGTTCTCTTGGGCTCGCGCGCCTCGGCAGGTTTGCTTGCCGGGCGTTCTCGTCTGGGTGCGGGCCTGGCGTTGTCTTTCTGCCAGGCAGGCTTGGGTTTTCCGCGCGCAGCGGATGTCGCGGCACGGGGCGACTTTTTGCTGCGTTCTTTTTGTGCGTTGGCTTGCTCAGCATCCAAGCGGTGAATGCTTAAGCGGCGGCCGCGAATCCAAACATTTTTGAGGGTTACGAAGACCGTTCTTGGTAGGGCATTGGGTAGCTCTAATAAGGTGTGGTCAGCGAAGATCTGGATTTGTCCAATTTCTTTGCCATTCAAGCCACCTTCATTGGCGATTGCGCCGACGATCTCACCGGGTTCAACCGATTGATCGTGCCCGACTTCAATTCTAAAAATCGCTTTGCCCTTTGATGGGGAAAATCCGGGCTGTGACTTCGGCGATGGCGGTGGCGCGTCTGCCGCAGTGGATTGCGCTCTGGGTCTTTCTTTGGCTTGAGACCTTGGCGCCTCGGTAGCGGCCGTTTTTCGACTACCTGAACTGCGTTCGGGGAGCAGTTGGCTGGCCATAACGGCCGCAATGGTTAAATGGTCGGTTTCCAGTTCGTTGGCGATTCGGTCGATGACTTCGATCAAGTCCTCGCGGGCACCGGCTTCAACGGCCGTCTTTAACGTTGCAGCGAAATCGGTCAACTGCTTTTCGCGAATCATCACAGCGGTCGGCAGGTGATACTGGGTCAACTTGTTTTGCGTCTCGCGTTCTAAGCCGCGGATCAGTCGTTCTTCTCGTTTGTTGAGAAAAATGATGGCTTCGCCACTGCGGCCGGCACGACCCGTTCGCCCAATCCGGTGAACATAGGTCTCAGCATCATGCGGCGCGTCAAAATTGATCACGTGGCTGATGCGCTCGACATCTAAGCCGCGCGCAGCAACATCGGTCGCCACGACAATGTCCAGTTGGCCTTTGGACAGGCGTTTAATAATTTGCTCACGCTGACTTTGCGCCAGATCACCATGAATGGCGGCGACCTTGTGCCCGCTTTTGCTCACGAGCTCTGCGAGGCTTTCGGTTTGTACCTTGGTGCGAACAAAAATGAGGACCGCTTCGAACGCCTCGAAGTTGAGTAGTTTTTGCAGGGCCTCGGGCTTTTCTTTCGCCGCCATAATGCTGTAGCGCTGATTGATCATCGCTTTCGCGCCGATCAACGCCTTAATCGAGACTGTCTCGGGGGACTTCATAAAACGCGTAGCGATGCGTTTGATTTCTCGCGGCATCGTCGCAGAAAACAGGGCCATTTGGCGCGTATCGGGGGTTTGTTCAAGAATCCATTCAACGTCCTCTAGGAACCCCATTTTGAGCATTTCATCGGCTTCATCCAGCACCAATGCCTCTAAAGCATCGAGTTTGAGCGTTCCACGGCGGATATGATCCATGACGCGACCCGGCGTGCCCACGACCACATGCTGGCCGGCTCTAAGCTGTTGAAGTTGGGGTCCGTAATCCTGTCCGCCGTAAATGGACAAGGTTTTCAGGCCTTTTAAATCAGCGCCATACTGCTTCATGGCTGCGGTGACTTGAATTGCCAATTCACGGGTTGGTGCTAGTACTAATACTTGGGTGGTATTTTTGGTGACGTCGATGCGGGCGAGTAACGGAAGGCTAAAAGCAGCCGTTTTGCCCGTGCCAGTTGGCGCGTGCCCCAGAAGATCCTTGCCAGACAATAAATGCGGGATACTGGCCACTTGAACCGGGGTCGGGTGTTGGTAGCCCAGCCCAGTCAGAGTGGTTAAGAGGTTGGTTGGTAGCTCGAGATCATCGAACGTTGTTGGCACGTCAGTAGTCAGCAAAGGATGGTATCCTGTCGGAGTTTGGCACGAGGGCCGGGGGAAAGGCGCGAAGTATAAATGTTTAGACAGTCTTTACAATGATTAGTTTGAAGTGTTCACCAACCGCGCTGCGCCCGTTTCACCTAACCTCTTGAATAAAAATGCGCACCGATGGTGCTTGCTCGGCTGCCGACTTAAGGTGGAGCGTGTTGTATGCCTTGACGCGCGAGGACGCCGACCGTTTGCAATGGGCGTATAAATGGGGCGCGATGCGTAATAAAGGAGCGGTTTTATGAAGGGTTTTAACGCATGCTAACGGCGGAATGGGTAAACCAATACGCCTTGCCGGCATTTTTACTGGCGATTTTAATTGAAGCTTTTGGGTCCTTTTTTTACCAAAAATCTTGGTATCAGCCACGGGATACGGTGCTATCGCTTGGGCTTTTAGTGCTCTCTGGCTTGATCGATGTGCTGCCGAAGGCTTTGGCGGTCATTGTTTTTTACCACTTATACGAGTTGTCGCCGCTGAAGACGGTCATCGGCACCCAGTGGTGGGCCTGGGGGCTGCTCTTCTTATTGGATGATTTTATCTATTACTGGTTTCATCGCGCGAACCACGAGGTGCGCTTATTTTGGGCAGGCCACGAAGCGCACCACTCAGCCCAATTGATGAACTTTGGCACGGCGCTGCGCCAAGGCGTGGGCGAGCGCGTGCACAAGTATTGGTTTTGGCTGCCGCTACCATTGCTTGGGTTCCACCCGGTGATGGTGCTCACGATGATCAGTCTCAACCTGGTGTATCAATTTTGGGTTCATACCGAGACGGTGAACAAACTACCAGCCTGGTTTGAGTGGCTCTTTAATACTCCCAGCCATCACCGCGTGCACCACGGGTCGAATATCGAGTATTTGGATCAAAACCATGGAGGCGTTTTGATTATTTGGGACCGGTTATTTGGCACCTTTGTTGAAGAAGCCATAGAGCGACCGGTGGTGTATGGCTTAACCAAGAATTTAAAAGGGCACAACCCAGTGTATTTTGCGGTTGCCGGTTATCTCGCGCTTTGGCGCGATCTCAAAACGTGTCAAACTTGGTCGCAGCGATTCGGGCTGCTGTTGAAGGCGCCGGGCTGGCACTTTGAGGGACCGGATCGACGCGCTAAGACCCTTCGTGCGGCTCAGGGCTAAGTCGTTTACAGCGCGAAGTGCGACATTCGGAGTTTTCGGATCAAAGCGTCCCGGTGCACAGTTTCAGGGCATTGACTGTCAGGGTGGTCATCCGCGGACTTACCCGCGATAGGGGTGATCACTGGACAGACGTTTAAGTCGAAGCGGGTCATTGTGGCCGTTGATTTAGGCGCGTCCTAGGATTGAGTGGCGCTCGCAAGGTTTCGTCGTGGTGGTTGTGCTTCGATGTAATCGAGCATTTGCTGGATGCGATCTAGGTTCGTCAACTCGGCGATGACCCGCATCATGTCGCGATGCTTTGGACGCACAGTGTTTAGGCCCGCGTTAAAAACGCAAACTGAAATGGCCTCACGAACCCGCATCATAAACCCGCATCATAAACCCGCATCATAAACCCGCATCATAAATGTCGGTCTGGCGGCTGAGCTGTTTTTTGTCAGGGGTCGAACTGCAGTCCCAAATACAATGATGCCTAGTCGGCAAAGGTAAGAAGACCCAATCTGTTTCGAGCTTTATTCTAAAGCAGCCTTTAAAAATGTTTTAACTTTTAGTTTGGCGTTGTCTCTGATGTCCATATAAAACAGCGCGTAGTCCAGACCATGGTAGTTGCCAGCCGACCCACCAAAAGTTTGAAATTTTGTTCCCGTTTGGTCTGATGCAAATAAAATACCGGCTTTGCATTGTGCCTGCACATACTGTTTTAGGGGCGCGGCCAAAGGCCCAAATGTTTCATTTTTCGGATCATCGTCGCCCGAGAACGCTAAGGTAAAGTTTCCGGTCGCGTAAACAGACCCCTTGGCATCTGCCAGTTTGGATAAAGCGCCTTCGTTTTCCCAGGTGATGGGGTTTACACAGATACCGTTTTGATAGGTGGGCATTTCTTTGTTCAACTGAGTCACATTGATGGTGTCCCAGTGAACCATGCACCCAAGCTGTTCAGCGCGCTCGCAGACCGTAATATTCGACATTTTGTTCATCCAGTCTTTCGAGATCATGCCGCCTATAAGATAAGCCCCGACCATTCGAGGATAAAGGTCTGAGCGATCAATCTCCTCTGCTAGTAACCTGATTGAGTGATGCGTTCCTTGGCTATGGCTGGCAATAATAAAGGGTCGGCCCTTGCTGAAATTATCCAGAAAGTGCTCAAAAGCTTTTTTTACATCTTGGTAAACAAAGTCATGGACCTCGGCTCTGACGTCATCGGTGCCAAAATAACTATAAATCGATGCTTGGCGATAATAAGGCGCGTAGATGCTACAGCATCCGTTAAAAGCGCTCGCTTGGTTTGCCATCATCCATTGAGTGTTCTCCTTGGTGGCGGATTGTTCCGCCAATGGATCTGTCCAATGATCGCCTTTTAAGTAACCGGTCGGGTGAACAAAAAACACATCGACTTCGGTATTGGCCTGGTCAACGGCTTCTTCACCGGCCGGAAATAAATCGGCTTCATCTTCAATGAAGGGCAGAGCAGCCCAAGCGCTGGTTTTCGCATAGTCTAGTTGGTCAACCGCATCGTTTGGATCAAAGGGTTTGTCTGGACCGCTAAAAAAATAATCATAAGCCAGATCCGCGGTGAGGCCGGTATCACTGAGTTCGTCAATAACAGTGTAAATCCAACCCCCAATGCCTGATAAAACGATCACGCAAATGAAAATAATTTTTTTCATAAGTTCACCTAGTTGTAATGAATATCCAAAAATCCAGCCCTGTGGTGACAAGGGCTTTAAATGTTTGAGTTATAACGACCAGCAATGAAAATCTAAAATCTAGATGGCGATTTCAAAGCCAGGTGTAAAACCAGTCCACGTTGGTCATAAAAATAGTGCGAGAACCTAACGACTATAAGCCGCCTTTTTCTCAGATGTCAAAGTACCGCTAATCGAGGGTTTTGGATCAAAGGTTCAGGGCAATGACTGTCATGCAAAGAATCTGCGGATCACCACATTGCTCATGGTTTGGGTTGGGTCATCGCGCTCGGTTTCGCGAAGATGCTCGCAGACTGCATTGTTGGGATCCATGGTTTATAGTCCTTTAAACCGGTGATCGCACTAACAGGCTTTGCTGGACAAACTGAAAGTGATCCTGCGGAATATAAAGCGGCAAGATAGCGCGGCAAGATAAAGCAGCAAGATAGAGCAGCAATATAAAGCGGCAAAATGACAGCGTAAAGGTGACGGCAGTAGCGCCGATGCGACCGCCAGCCCGTGAGCCTTTTAAATCAGGCCAAGTAAAGTTTTGGGAGTGCACTATGGATTTTCGTCAAACTACAATTTTGGAATTGTCACAGCAAGTTCAATCTGGACAGACGAGTTGCCAATCGTTGGTGACCGAAGCGCTTGAGAATATCCATCGCCTCAATCCAACCCTCAATGCGTTTTGCGCCGTTGACGCCGCGCGATCGCTTGATGAGGCTGCCAAGATTGATCAGCGCTTAGCACGCGGTGAGCGGCTCCCGCTGGCGGGCATTCCATTTGGTGTGAAAGATCTGGAAGACGCCCATGGCTACATCTTCACTTTGGGTTCTGCGTTTCATACGAATGATGCGCCAGCGCTCGAAGACTCTGAACTGGTTCGGCGATTACGGGCCGCCGGCGCCGTTGTGGTGGGCAAAACCAACACCCCCGAATTTGGTTACAAAGGCAAAACCGATAACGTGCCATTTGGCTATACCAAGAACCCTTGGGACTTAACGCGTACCCCAGGCGGGTCCTCGGGCGGCTCGTCATCGGCGATCGCCGCGGGCATGATTCCGCTGGCCACTGGCAGCGATGGCGGTGGCTCGATCCGGATACCGGCGGCATTGTGCGGCTTAAGCGGCATTAAAACCTCCCAAGGGCGGGTGCCGAACGGCGGGCCGAAACCCACGGGGTCTGGTTTGCTGACGGTGAAGGGGCCCATGACCCGGCGCATCCGAGACGCAGCCTTTGTGTTGGATCAGTGTGTTGGCGCTGAACCGACCGATATCTTTTCCTTACCCGCACCGACGGAGCCTTGGGCGCCCCAGCTCGATGGCGTGCTGCCCAAGGCGGTGATCTTTTCGCCCACCATGGGGATCACGAGTTGTGATCAAGAGATTTCAGATCTATGCGAGGGCGCCATCGCAAAGCTGGTCGCGGCAGGGGTGCAGGTCATCCGGCAGGACAAAATCTGGGATCAACATCCTTTCTCAGACTGGCTGGTATTTTGGACCGCAGCCCGCGCGCGGGCTCAAGGTCATTTAAGAGGCACAAAAGATTGGGAAAAAATTGATGCGGCGCTACGGCCCCAGATCGAAATGGGTCTGGATCGATTTTCGGCCGCCGATTATGCGGTGGCCATCGATCATTGCCACACCTACGCCTACCAGCTTGAAGCGGTGCTGCAACAGGCCCCCATATTGTTAACGCCCTTAACCCGAGGTCATGCGCCGACGTTAATGGGTGACGGTTTGGTCAATGGCGAAGAAACCCCGGACTGGGTTTCGTTTACGATGGGGCTCAATATGACGCGAAACCCTGCGGGCAGCGTGCCGATTGGCTTGGCGGCAGACGGCATGCCGATTGCGATGCAGGTCATCGGACGTCAGCGGGATGATTTAACCGTGCTGAAAGCCATGGCGGCAATGGAAGATCTGATGGATTTCACAGCAGTAGCCTCCGGCTTTTAAAGCCAGAATGCCGAGCGGTTTTAGCGGCCGACTGAAAGGCCATGATGAATGGTCGCCATGAGTTGGTGGTGGATAGAGGTTCTGCGTTTTGACTTTTTGATCTCGTATGATATTGATGGGACTGATAGCAGACCTTCTGATATCAAAGTTGATTCAGCAGGGGGCATTGATTGATTGGGTCAGATCAAGGGCGCCAATCAATGGCTAGTAATCAATGGCTAGTAATCAATGCTGTCAATAAATGGCGCGTAATCAATCGCGCTCATAAACATTACTGGGATGAAGCGGGCCATGAGGGTCCGGCGTTCATCTTTTTATTAAGAGCCTCGTTAAGGAGTGTCAAATGTCCGTTGAAGCACGCGTTGTCGTTGTCCCAAAAAATGCAGGACCGTTAGCAATACACTCGGTGACGTTGCCGTCACCCGGGCCATACCAGGTCCTGATTAAACAGTTCGCCAGTGGTATTTGTCATAGCCAGCTGCACACCATGCACCGGCCGAGAATGGGGCCGGAAGTCTTAGGTCACGAGTCAACCGGCGAGGTGTTGGAGATCGGGGACCAAGTGTCACATTTGGCAAAAGGCGATCGAGTGATGGTCACTTGGGTGCCGCGTCAAATCAGTGCCGGTGACCGTCTGCCTGAAGGCGCGCGCGTGGACCTCGGCGATGGGCAGGTGGCGACAAGCGGTAATGTCTTTACTTGGGCCGATCATACGCTAGCGGATGAGCGCTACGTGGTGAAAGTGCCATCAACCATCGAGCCATTGGTGACCTCCATCATTGGTTGCGCGGTGATGACGGGCGCGGGCGCGGTCGAAAACACGGCCGACGTTCAGGCGGGCGACAGCGTGGCGATATTTGGGGT
>Ga0115001_10004083_pt1 | contig 10796 bp, 8 predicted proteins | sample ArcticOcean_MG_C_12_FD_89869 | JGI IMG/M metagenome (GOLD analysis project Ga0115001, IMG submission 89869) | Marine microbial communities from western Arctic Ocean - ArcticOcean_MG_CB8_130 | ecosystem: Environmental > Aquatic > Marine > Oceanic | place: Arctic Ocean: Canada Basin | collected... | reverse complement strand
TGCTTGATCTCGGGCGAACTCTTCGGCTCGCGCTTGACCCGCTTCGAGCTCGGCGGAGCCGCGCGTGCCGCTTTGCACGCTGCGCAGTTTTGTTTCCGTTTCCCGTGAGGGCAGGGGGTGCACGCCGCGCAGCTGCTTTTCAGCTTCCCGTGGGGGCAGGGGGTGCACTTCACGCACATGTTTTTCCGCTTCCCGTGAGGGCAGGGGGTGCATACCGTGCAGTTGCCCTTCTGCTTGCCGTGCGGGCAGGGGTTGCATACTGCAGTTGCCTTTCACCTTGCCGTGAGGGCAGGGGCAGCACTTAGCGCAGCTCTTTTTCAGCTTCCCGTGAGGGCACGGGGTGCACTTTGCGCAGCTCTTTTTCAGCTTCCCGTGAGGGCAGGGGTTACACTCCCTGCACTGAAGTTTCTCCCTTCCATGCGAGCACCGCTTGACACCCATTTTTCGCGCGCCACGAAACTCCGCGCGCACGCGCTTCTGCGCCCCCGGAAACGTCGTGGTCGAAGTCGTGGCTATGTTTCGTTGCTTCCCGTGTTTTCACCCCAATTTATTTCGTTCTTTTTCCAAAGTGCGAGCACCAAGCACGAGTCATGTGGCGCGGCGCGGCGACGCGGGGTTCGCGATCGCTTAGATGGGTACAACCTTGTATTACAACCTTGAAGATACTACTCCTACGCGCCCGGCGTGATCGGCACGGGCGGCCTTTCCCCCGCTTGTCCCGCTTTCGTGGAATCTTTCGCTCGCGCGGGTGCGTAGTTCACCTTTAGATTCTTCTTTCCAACCCTAGCAGGCGCGGTGGCACACCGCTCCACGCACGAAACGGCATCTTGTTCGTTCGCGAACTCGACGTAACACGACCCGTAGAAGAAGTTGGTTTTTTGGTCGGCGATCCACTCCACGGTGGATCCGCCGAGTTCGGCGCTCACCGAGGAAGGCGCGCCTTTGCCAACCTCTATCCCGGCCAGTGCTAGTTTCACGTCATTAGACGTGACGCAAAGCGGCAACCGCGCCACGTGCACCCACTGAGACTTGTCCATCTCGCGACGAGGCTTTCCGTTCGCCGTTCCGTTCGACCGCTCGCGGTTCCCGTCGAGCGCAAGCTTTCGTTTCTGCCCCACCAAGTCGGGCAGAGGCAGGTCCCGCAGCGTCACGCCTTGTTCGCACAGCGGGCACTTCAGCGAAGCTTTCAGCTCCCCGTCCGCGCGTCGGCGACACCCGTCGCACACGATAACCGGCACCTTGCACTCGCTATCAGAACAGGCGTGCTTGCCCTTGTAAAGCGCGAAGGCGCCTTTGCACACGCAGCAGTGGCTTTTGGTTTCCGTCTCAACGATTTTTACGTCTTTTTCCTCCGCAGATTGCTCGCCTCTTAGGTCGAACAAGTAGTTCCGGCCTTTCCAGTACCCGCCTTGCGGGAACGTTTTTAGGTAACGGTCAATACCGCCTCGCACGTGGTAAATCCCATCCGTCTGCAGATCCTCCTCCGCCCGTTCCATCTGCGAAAGCAACGCGGTCGCGCGTTCGCACCGGATTCCCCCGGTGCAGTACATCATCACCTTCTTCCCTTTCAGCTTTTCTTTCGTTTCAGGCTGGTTCAGCCATTTTGGGAACTCTCTTGAGTTCCGCATCTTTGGGTCAAGAAACTCAGCGCCCCCGGGCGGCGGTTCCATCCGCCCGATGTCGGTCTCGTAAAAATTACGCACGTCAATCACCACGGTGTTTGCATCCCCCAGCATCGCGTGGTACGCATCCGCCTCCAAGTGCTTCGCCGTGTTTTGCTTTAAAAGCGGCGCGCGCTCGCCCCCCAACCCGTACGCCACGAGCTCAAGCGTGCTTTTGATGGTCAGCGCTTTGAACTTAGTCGCCGGGTCCACGCCGTCGGTGAGCTTGAAGTCGGTGTCGTTGAACAAGTTTGGGTCGAAGTCCCGCAAGCCTTGGCAGAACCGCCGGGCGCCCCACGCGGAGGTCGTGAGCGTGCAGTTCACGCCCTCCAACGCGATCCGCCCCCTACCCGTCACCCCGTGCTCCGCGGCCAAACGGTGAAACTCCGCAAGCGCCTGCTTCTGCCGCCGCGCGCTCCACACCGGCTCGACGTACTGGTAAAACAGAATCTGCGTGATACCGTCAGTCGTGGTGGGCGGCGGCAAGGGCTTGTGCGCGACCGAGCGCGCGCCGGTTTCGCACACCTTCTCCGAGGAAGCCATCGCGGTACGTAACGACCGGACTGGTGCACGAAAGACTCGAAGCGGTGGAAAAGACCACCAGCGGCCGGTTGCGGGAGGGCGTGGCTGGGTATGTTGACGCACTGGCCGCCGCCGCACCGAGATTCGCCGCGCCAAAAAAACCGAGGCCCAAACTATTTTTCGGTGCGGATTTCAAGTCGCGTTTCAAGCGCGGACGCGGCGCGTCCCGATTTACAAACCCGCTCGTCGGGTTTGCGCGGCCGCGGAAGCCAAAGGTGAACTGATGAGGAGTGCGGGTCTTTTGTAGGATCTTTCAAATTGCGTGGTAATAATAGAGCGATTGCATTGTCGTCTACACTTGATTCTCGTTACTTTTTACACGTCATTTCTTCTTCACACCTTCTCACCTTCCCGTCCACCCGTACTCTCTACAACACACCGAACGCACCGGAGATCTCTCTACACCTGAACCATCCCCGCCGCGACTGGCAGCATCAGGGCGTTGACGTACTTCACGCGGTTGAACACGTGCAGGGATAGAGCGCCGAACGAGGCGTAAATCAGGGTGAGTACGGTGAACACCGCGATGACCGAGCCTTGCGCCACGGAGCACGCGATGAGGATCCAGATGATTGCCAAGGACTTTTAACGTTTTGCCAAGGAAAAGTGTCAGTCTTTCGTGATGTGGCCTGAGTAGATACGGGCGGATAATCGTCAAAACAAACGTGGAGTCTATGATTTGGGACACGCAACGCGTACCAGGGACATGGTCGCGACCACGGCGGAGAGCACTTTTATCGTGATCACCGCGCCCACCACGCTTCCCCGGCCGCGGCACTTCTCGAACAGGTGCATTGAGGAGGCGATGATACCGAGAATAGCCAGGGGAAGGGAAATGGGGAAGACGAAGACTGTTTTTTATGGAGAGGAAACGGGAGGGGTCGGGTATAAGGTCAGCGAATGCGTCATTTCGTTTTTTTCTGTACCAAACAAGCCGTGTGTTGTGTTGTGTTTGATGATTCAACAAAGGACTTACTTGAGAAGAACAACATCGTCACCGACGCGGCCATGAACCCGGTCATTATGCCCCGCAAGCCGTTCCACGCCTCCACCGCATCGGGCAAATCCGGGTTCAAAACGTGATGCGGCACGCCGTACCCGTCCGCCGGGACCGCGAACGCCACCGCGGGCACCGCGGTCGCGATTTTCGCAACGGGAGGCGCCCCGTTTTCCGAGAACGCGGGAAGGGTGTTCACGTCGACGGGAACACCCTGGGCTACGTTTTGGTTGCCATCACGGGCAGGCGGGGTGTGCGGATCGTACGCCGAAGGTTCAGTGTCGCGGCCCTCGTCGAGACGGGCGTAGCCGTGCGTGGGGGCCATGTGCACGGCTTAGTGGGGGCGACGACCACGATGTTGCCGCCAAAAAGACACGTGGCTGGAGACGACAACTTCTGTTTGGTTCGGTGCATGATTTGTTTTCGGCACGCTCCCCCTCCGTTGCGTTGAAAGGTGTCATCATCACTCTCCACAGCGCGTCTTCGCGTTGGACACCCGCAATGCCCGCTGAGCCCCCCGGCCCGGGTGGCGACGCCTCGTTGGCGGCGCTGGAGCGCGCGGGGGAACGGTTCATGTCGATGTTCGACGACGAGGCGCCGAGACCGAAAAAACAAGTCCGCGTGGTTTCGATTGAGACGACGACTGTGTCTCCGCTACCTTCCGCGAACAAAGCCGACGGTACCTCGAACTCGGGCAAGGGCACGCGCAAACGGCAACGGCTGGCGCTGGAGACGCAGGACACGGCTGTGGATGGTGTTGGACAAGAACGCACGGGCGGCGTCTCCGGTCCGTCCAAACATGATTCGCGCACCGCCGCCGCCGCGAAACCCAGAGGCCCCACCGTCGTGGTGTTCAGCGGCGACCGCCCCAACCACGCCAACTCCCGGGTGGACCGCGGCACCTCAAAGCCCTCAGGAAACGCCAATGTCGATTCCGTAACCCTAAAACGCGCCAAGCGACTGTTCATGTCGGACAGCATCACGCGCGTGCACGAGGTGGTGCGGGCGGTGGGGGCTGATTTGAAGTTCGCGAAGCCGGACATGAAAGGCGGTTCGGGCGGCGTGGTGGACGGCGAGCTCCCCGCGGGCGAGGTCACGGGATTAACGGGGGCGAGCTTGAATGACATGCGCAAGCAAGTCGCGGTTTTCGGCGCGTCCGGGCTTGACAAGTGGAGCCGCAGGAGCTTGGAAAAGAAAACTTCCGTAGCGCAAGGTGCTATCCAGGTAAAAGGAGTCCGGACGCCGCCCACGATCGGGGTGGGGATGTGGAAAAAGAACGAACAGCGCGAGGAAGCGAAACGAATGGAGGTGTTCGACGCGGGAGGCAAGCTTGGAAAGAAGACGAAAGGGCTACGGAAAGCGGACGCGGGTGACGATTCCAATTCCCGAAAAGAAACCGACCGCGGGTTGGCGTGGGGGTCGGGGAGTTTCAAAAACGGCGTGCTCACGATTTCCAAGGTGCGTCGCGCGTTTCCCAAATCCGCCACGCGCCGTGCGCGCACACTCGTCCTTTCCGAAGGGACGGTGATTCCCTCGGCATGTATACGTAACACAAAGCACGAAAGACTGACACTTTGTTTGACCTATCCCAAGCGCGACTTGGCCAAGGAAACGCTCAGCGCGGGGGGCGCAACGTTTCTCAGCGGGACGAAGCTTTCTGGGGCGGATGGGAAAAAAAGAAAAGGAGCGAAAGGCGGCGAGAGCAAGAAAGGAGTTGGAAAGGGAGGCAGGCCGCAGGGAGGGAAGAAGGGGAAGAAACGGTAGAATTTACGCGGTGTGGTGGGTGTTCAATCGCTGTATATTTCCATTGGCGTTTCTACTAGTGTCGCTGTGTTTCATTTTTGTGGCGAGCGTCGGCGACGAAGAAAGAGACACGATGACGCACCCCGAAGCTCTGTCGCGTGAAACGAGAAATACTGCTGACAACACCACGGCGGCGGTGTTGATAATCAATTGGGGTTACTCTTGTCAATCACTCAGCCCACGTCACGCGGCCGCGAGTAGCGCGGTGAGCGCGTTTCGTTGGGCATCGGACAGCGCCGCGATCGCAGTGTCCACCGCCCCTGGGTCCGCATTTCTCGCACGGCGCACCGCGGTGGCGATTTCCCGCAACGTCTCAAGCGACGGCCCCGTCGCGTCACCGGGTTCCGCGTTGTTTTGATGTTGTTTGGGTTCCCTCGCCGCCCGGTCCGCCTCGGCTTCCGCGATTCTCGCGAACGCGTGGACCAACTGTCCGATCCGCCTTTCCCCAACCCCGTTTACTTCACCCTCCATCGCAAGCAGCGCCACCGCGCCGCCGTACACGGAGACGCACTCCTCGAAATCCGAAGTCAATGGAATCGCGCGTAGCAGCGATGCCACCAGAGACGGGCCGATTTGTTCGTCTCGCGCCAGGGCGCTTCCCGATGCGAGCAGCGTTCTCGCAACGGCGCCCGCGGCGTTGTCCCTGGTTCCCGGGTCCTTTTCGCGCCACGCATTTGTTTCGTCCTTGGCGAGCACCAAACACAACACTTCTGCCAGTTCTGTTTTCCCCGCGTCGTCAACCGAGCTCGCGAACATCTCGAAAATCACCCCAGCGCAGTACACGCAGTTCCTTCGCAGTCCCGCGGTTTTCGCGTTTCGCAGCTCGAAAACGCACCCGCGAAGAATCACCGCCGCCACCGCCGCCACGAAAGGCACCTTTCCGATCGCCTTGATCATCTCCACGATTGTCGCGTACGCCACGGACCGCGCAGGTTCCGGGACGTCGCCTGCAATGCGCTTGGCGAGCTCGTTGAAGTGCGGCTCGAACGCGGGCGCCGCGCGTTGCCCGGCGACGGCGACGAGCTTGGGAAGCAGCTCGGCGCACGCTTCCAACACCACCGCGGCCGTTTCCGACTCGGCAAACTCTGAGATACATAACAGAAAGTGTCAGTCTTGTATGGGAAACCAGTCGTTAGATTTGGGAAAGGCCCAATACGCACCTTCGTCCTCGTCGCCTCCGAAATCGATCTCGTCGTGCACGTCCTCCTGGCAAGCAGCTTTGCCTTGTAGAATGGACAAGCACAGGGAGGACAGGTTTTCGATGTGCTGCCCCGCGTGGAGGCGGGCGATTCCGGAACACGTTCCGGAACTGTCTACTAACGTTGAAACCCCGATGCGTTTAAAATCCAGCCCGTCCCTCTCCCCGACGCTTTGGATAACAGCCGCCGCCGCCTCCATCGCCGCCGCGACGGCGTCCCGGTCGTCGTCCTCGGTAAGGGACCGGTGCGTCGCGTTCAGGCTGGCGTCGACCGCGGCGAACGCGGGGGACGAATCGGGATCCGCGCCCGACGAACGCGGCGACGCTCGCAAAGCGCACTGCGCTATTCGAGCCAGCGCGGCGTGCGCCTGCGCTCGAACCGCGTCGTGCATGTGGTCCGTCATGGCGCTCATCGTTTCCGTGAATTTCGGTAGGTACGGAAGGAACGAAACCGGACAATACAGCGCGTACGACGCGACCGCGCGACATGCCGCGGCTTTCTCTTCCACGACCCCTGAGAACACGGAGTAGTTTATTCCCCCGTTGCGGTCGTCGTTGTCAGAGCCGTCGTCCGAGTCGTCCCCCGAATTTGCGTCATCGTCATCGTCCTCGCTGTCGTACGCCACGCCGTCGTCCAACTCGAGGCTTTCTTTGGCTTTCTCAACACAAACTGGGAGGTACTCAGCGAATAGCTCGTCGCCAAGCGCCTGCGCGGTTTCCGCGAACAAGCCGTGTCCGTACTCCCGGAGCTCCGTGTACTCTAAATCGAAACCATCGTGCGCCGCGCGCATTGCGGATGGGATGTGCGCCGCCATGGCGCCCGTTCCGCCGTTTCCAGAAATGAGCATCCCCAACACCTCAAGCGCCCTCGCTCTAGACTTCAAGTCCTGGTCAAGAGAAGCAAGTAAACACGTCTCTAGTCGGGGGAGCAGGGAGGGCAGGTGCTCGTGCATCGCGCGGCCCGCCGCCGCCGCCGCAGACGCCACGGCGCCCAGGCTCGCTTCTTTGGTTCGGTGGCTGGTCTGCGCCCCGTTGTCAATCGCGGCGTACGCGATGTGTAGCGTGGGCGTTATGTACGGCCGCACCTCATGTTCCTCCAAGCGTTCAAGCCACGTGTCTAAGACGTACATCAAGCGCTCCAACACCCGCGGGTCGCGTTCCATTTTGAGCGCCGCGAACACGGCGGGAAGCGCCGTGGCGTGAAACGCCGTGGCGCCGTCCACCCACTCCGCGAGCTGCCCCAACGTGAACGCCGCGGCTGACCGCACGTCACTTGAGGTGTCAGTCAGCGCGTTGATAACCGCGGGCGTGATTGCGGCTAATGAGTCGGCCAAACCCTCCGCGCACCCCTCCGCGACGATGCCCAGCACGGCGACGGCGGCGTGTCTTTTTTTTTGGTCGCTCGCGTCGCCGATCGCGCTCGACGCGAACGCCAAGACCTCAGGCAACACGTGCTTTGAAGGCGCGTTCAGGGAAAGCAAATCCACCAACCGCGCGGCGACGGTCTGGACGTGGATGTCCTCTTCGGAGGTTTCTGAGGGATAAAAAAGAAAGTGTCAGTCTCGTATGGGCAATCAGGGAGGCGGAATGTGGTGAGTGGAAAATACTAACCTGTGTTTTCGTCGACCTCGTCGTCGCCGTACAAAAGGTCTTCCTTCGGTTCGCCGCACAGGGGACACAGCGCTTTTATTAGGTTGGGGACTATTTTCGCCTTCACCAGGGCTTTGGGTTTGTGCCTCGCAAGGAAAGACAACACGTCCAGGGCTTTGCGCCGCGTGGTGTTGTCTAAATTACCAAGGCTGGCGACTTCCAAGCAAAACGCCACGACGAGCTCGATGTGCCCGGTAAGCGCCTTGGGTTGCTGCTCCACAAGCTCGTCAAGGACTTCAAACGCGAGGCTCCCGTATTTTTCCTCTCCGGACTCCAGGGCGTGCTTCGCCACTGCTAGTACGGGTACCACCAGACTGCTCAACACGTTCGTTTCCTCTTTTGATTCCCCAGGCGCGTTGATCACCAGCGCGAGCACGGCTTTGAGCGCAGCGACCCTGACTTGCGACGACGCATCCGACAGACCGCCGGTGAATAAACCCCCCAGCGTGGAGAAGTGCTTGGTCATCGTGCCCACGATGGTTTCCGTGAGTGACGCGAACAGCACGAACGCCACCACCCGGTGGCTCTCCTCCGGACTGGCGCTGCACTCCAGGAACTCGGGAAGCGCGTTCCACGCCCCGAGCGGGACCGTGGCTTTCGCGACCTTGCTCACCACGTCCGCGATCGCCCGACGCACCGCGGGAACTGGTTCACTCACGATTCCCTCAAGCAACACGTTTTTGAACTGTTCCTGGTGGTCAACAGGAAGCGCGGACCAGTGCGTCAAGACCCTGCGCTTCAGCACCACCGCGGCGAGCTGCCGAACCGCGGCGTCCGCATCGGAACGCGCGTGCTGCAAAAGCGCTGCGACGAAAACACCGCCCGAGCGCGCATCCTTCGCGAGCGCCTTTAAAGTCGCCTCGGCGATGCCTCGCGATTCGTTCTCCACGGACAACAACGCACGTAACACCTCGGGGAGGTGCTCCACGGTAGCGCCGGGAGCCGCCGCCGCGCGAGCAGCGGCAGGCGCCTTCAGCTTGGCCCTGGGCGGCATCAAAAATGAGCCGCCGCCGACTTTCGGAAGTTTTTTTAAAGGTCTTTGTCGTAACGCCCAAGAAAAACTCACAACAACGACGCGCGCCGCGTGACACCCTCCACGATGTCTTCCAACACGACGCCCAGTGTCGAAATGAGCGCACACGGAAAGAAGCATAATCACGCTGAGACCGTCGCGTACCAGCCCGAGACGCAGAGCGCCATCCCAGGTCTTTCCGATGACGTCGTTCTCTGTCATGTTCTGGGAAGGATCAAAGACCCTACAGATCTCGCGATCCTTCGAGCGGTGAGTCGTGCGATGCGCGACGCGGTGGCGGCGACTGGGCATCGCGTGAAAATGGCGACGTGGGAACATGCCACACGGTTTGGGTACTTAAGCACGCTAAAGCACCGGCATCAACAAGGTCGTCTGGAGTTGTCGGAATATCTTCTACAGTTAGCGGCGGAGACAGGGCAACTCGAAGTTGTGAAGTGGTTGCGCGCAAACGGCTGCCCGTGGGACGAAATGACGTGCTCATGGGCGGCGCAGGGCGGGCGCCTCGAGGTGCTGCAGTGGTTGCGCGCGAACGGATGCCCGTGGAACGAGAGGACGTGCGCGCGCGCGGCGTGGGGCGGGCATCTCGAGGTGCTACAGTGGGCGCGTGCGAACGGATGTCCGTGGGACACAACCACGTGCTCGTGCGCGGCGTTGCGCGGGCACCTCGAGGTGCTTCAGTGGGCGCGCGCGAACGGATGTCCGTGGGATGCGACGACATGCTTGCACGCGAAAGTTGGCGGGAACATCGAGCTGTTGAACTGGGCGATCGCAAACGGCTGCCCGACGCATCCTGCAGTCCTACCATGATACGAAAACGCGCGCGACGTCTCGGCGAGTGTGCAATAAAGACAGACAACGCAGAAAGACAAAAAACGTTTCACAGAAATATGCCAATAAATCAACGTGCTACTTTTCTCGTTTTCCGTTTGCTCTTCTTTCGAAATCCTCGGACGCGCGTTACGACGCGACTACAGTATAGTGACGTTCGCGAACGTGGTATAGTGACGTTCCCATTTCGAGTCGCAAAACGTGCGCGGAACCATTTCCTACTTCTTCCGCGCCGGCGGATTTCCGCTCGTCTTTGGCGACTGCACTTTTGGCGACTGCAGCTTTGGCGACTGCACCTTTGGCTTTGGCAGCTTTGGCGACTGCGCGGTCGGCGCACGTGCTCGATTCGTGGTGTCTCGGAGCTCCGTGTTTCCGTTCGGTTTTGGAGAAGAAGGAGACGAAACAGAACTCCGTGGGGTACTCCCCGGAGTGACTTTATTCAATCCATTTCCCAGGCCCAAGAACCTTTTCACTTTGGACGCGACGGACGTCGGCGAGGTGACCTGCGATTGGTCGTCGCGCTGATTGCTTCGCGGCGGCGCGACGTTTTCGCGACCGCCCGTGCTTTTCTTTTGCCCTCTCAGCAAACTCGGTATGCCCGGCGTCACGGTGTGCGGCAGTTTGTACCCGTCCATGATCATCGCGCGCGTTTTGTCCCCCGCGCCAACCGGCATGGGGGGGACGTAAATATCAAGTCGGTCCGCGTTGAGTTCACTTTCAGGGACGTTGAGCAACTTGGAGTGGAACCTTTTTGTTTTCTCTTGTGCCGCGAAATCGTCCTCGTCCCGGTGTGTTACTCCGTGTTGTTTCTTTTTTGGTCGAAACCCCTTACCCCCAGCAGCCTTGCCCATGTGCGTCCAGAACGATACCCCCGCGGTGCCCCCGTCCTCCGTGGTGGAGTCGCGTGTGATTCCCAGCCATTTGTTCAAGGGAAGGAGCATGTACACCACCCAAATCATGACGCACGCTATTAAGTATTGCGGATACCGCAAGTCGTAGAAATACACCTGCGATTGGGAAGGAAAAGGGTCAGTCATGCATTGG
>Ga0115001_10004080_pt1 | contig 10800 bp, 11 predicted proteins | sample ArcticOcean_MG_C_12_FD_89869 | JGI IMG/M metagenome (GOLD analysis project Ga0115001, IMG submission 89869) | Marine microbial communities from western Arctic Ocean - ArcticOcean_MG_CB8_130 | ecosystem: Environmental > Aquatic > Marine > Oceanic | place: Arctic Ocean: Canada Basin | collected... | reverse complement strand
ATTTTTCTAAATTATTAATAGATGTAAATATAATTAATTAGGAATAAATGTATTTAGTCCATTGTTACTTATAACTTTTCCTTTGGCTCCAAGATAATCGTTAGTCATCATACTAGATAAGAGTTGGCTAGACTTTATTGTATTGGCTATAAAACGGTTACCATTGTCCATCCTTCCAAATACAATAGAAAAACTTGGGCCTTTTCTATCATTAATTATAGTATAAGTTTCAATAGAAGCATCACCATTTGGGTTATTTATTACACTTGGTCCCTTTAATTCATTAATATAATTTTGATATAAATTTGGATTTTTTAAAAAAAATGGTTTCATAGGTTCTTCAGAAGAGTATATACCTATTGACTGTTTTGTTATGTAGTTACCATTTGCAGTAACAAGACCTTTACTTCTTGAGACTTTTCTTACTCTATTCATTATTTCAGAAATAGAATGAGTCACATAATTATTACCAGGACCACCAAAATAAGGTAACCCACCAGTTACAGTAAGCTGTTTATTAGTATCAATATCAATACCCATTTCATCGCATGCAATTTTAATAGCAGAAGGGAAACAGCTATAAATATCATAAAAATCTATATCTTCTATAGTACAATCTGCCATTTCTAAAGCTTCTTTACAGGAAATATTCATAGCAGGAGAGCTATGAAAATTTATTCTATCACTTAAGTGCCAATGATCATAAGCATCTGCACAACCATGCAAATAGACCCATTTTTCTCTAGGTATTCCTATTTTTTTTGCATGTTCTACATTAGTAATAATAATAGAAGCAGCTTGGTCAATAAAAGCATTTGCATTCATTAATTTCGTGTATGGAAATCCTATATAAGGGTTTAAGTCATTAACATCAGATATTTCCTCAGCAGTATATCCTTTTTGTCTGTCTGCTAAAGGGTTGTTTTTTGCTACGTTTGCAAATTTAGATAAAATCCTACCCATTTCATTAGCATGTTCTGATATTGATCTTTTTTCATAACCTCTTATTGCATTTTCAATTAAGGGATAGGCATATATAGCTCCTTTCATGCCATGCTTTTCCTCCGAAGCAGACCAGCCTTTTTTATTTATTCCCCATTCTTCAAAAACACCTCTAGAGTCTTCGTTCCAATCTAATTGAATACCAAGACGCTGAGCTTGTTTTTGCGTGTACAAAGATTCACCTCCTGCAATTAATGCTGTTTTTACTTCTCCTTTAGAGATTAAATCACATAGTTTATTAACTGACCACTGAGGCATATTTCCTCCAGCATGAGTATAAATATATTGATGTGCATTTTTAGCATTTATTCTGTTTGCTAATGACATGGGTGGGTTATGATATTTACCAAACGGGCAAGTAAAACGCCAACTGGTATCTGAAAAAGAACGAATAACTAATACAGTATCAATTTCTTCAAGTATTTTATTACCCACTTCTGTATCTTTTGCTGCTTCAAAGCATGCTTGAGAAGTTAAATCCATAGGTGATAAAGCAATATTAGGATCTTCTTCTCTTTGAGTAATTTGCCCGCATCCTACTAAGATAGGTATTTTTGATTCATCCATATTTTAAGTTTTAAATGACCTTGCTTAATTATTTAAAAAAATATTAATATTAACAGCTTGTAATTATTCTGATAATATAACTAATGATTTATCTAATTGCTATTGGGAGGTTAATTAATGAGTTCTAAAAAATCAAATTATAAATTAAGAAGTAGAGAATGGTTTGACAATCCTGAAGATCCTGCAAACACCTCTATTTATTTAGAACGAATTATGAATTATGGATATACTCCAGAAGAGTTAACCTCTGGAAAACCTATAATAGGTATTGCTCAGACAGGGTCAGATATAAGTCCTTGCAATAGAATTCATCTGAAATTAGCAGAGCGTATTAGAGAAGGAATTAGATCTGCTGGCGGTATTGCATTTGAATTTCCAGTACATCCAATTCAAGAAACATTAAAAAGACCTACTGCTGCACTAGATAGAAACCTTTCTTATCTAGGGTTAGTTGAAATATTGCATGGTTACCCTATAGATGGAGTTGTTTTAACTACAGGATGTGACAAAACTACACCTGCATGCCTTATGGCAGCAGCAACAGTAAATATACCCGCTATAGTTCTTAATGGAGGACCTATGTTAGATGGGTGGTACAAAGGTAAATTAGCAGGCTCTGGAATGGCAGTATGGGATAGTCGTGTAGAATTAGCAGCAGGTAGAATTGATTATAAAGAATTTGTAGATATTGTTACATCATCTGCTCCTTCAGATGGGCATTGTAATACAATGGGCACAGCTTCAACTATGAATTCTTTAGCAGAGTCTCTAGGCATGAGCTTAACAGGTAATGCTAATATTCCAGCTCCTTATAGAGAACGAGGACAAATGGCTTATAAAACAGGTTTAAGAATAGTAGACATGGTTAAAGAAGAATTAACTCCATCCAAGATTATGACAAGAGAAGCTTTTGAAAATACAATAATTGTCAATTCAGCAATAGGTGGCTCAACAAATGCTCAGATGCATTTAACTGCAATTGCACGACATATTGGTATAGAACTGGAAACAGAAGCCTGGCAAAAAATTGGCTATGACATACCTTTAATGGCAAACATACAACCTGCAGGGAAATATTTATGTGAAAGCTATCATAGAGCTGGAGGTACAGCAGCAATTATGTCAGAGCTTTTAAAACATAAAAAGTTAAATGGTAGTGTTTTAACAGCAACTGGAAAAACATTAGAAGAAAATTTAAAAGGAATTGAAATTAAAGATCATGATGTCATAACACCATTTAATAAACCATTAATGGATAGAGCCGGCTTTATAGTATTAAAAGGTAACCTCTTTGATGCCGCTATTATGAAAACTTCTGTAATTTCTGATAGTTTTAGGGCTAAATTTTTATCTAAACCAGGAAAAGAGGGTGTTTTAGAAGGAAGGGCTATAGTTTTTGAAGGGTCAGAAGATTATCATCATAGAGTCAATGATAAAAGTCTTAACATGGATGAAAATTCTATACTAGTAATCCGCGGAGCTGGTCCAGTTGGCTGGCCAGGATCTGCAGAAGTTGTTAATATGCAACCATCAGATGAACTAATAAAAAAAGGAGTACAAGAATTGCCCTGTATTGGAGATGGTAGACAATCAGGCACCTCAGGAAGCCCTTCTATTCTAAATGCTTCTCCTGAAAGTGCTGTGGGTGGTGGCTTAGCATGGTTAAGAACTGGAGATATAATTAAAATAGACTTAAATAAATACACTGCTGATATGCTAGTTGACGATAAGGAAATAGAAAAAAGAAAATTGGATGGAATTCCTTCATATCCGGAGAGTCAAACGCCTTGGCAAGAAATTTATAGAAAAAATGTTGGTCAGATAGATAAAGGTGCTGTTTTAGAAGATGCTGTTAAATTTCAAAATATAAAGAAAGATTTACCACGTAATAATCATTAATTATTAATTTAATTAATAGTGATAAATATCATGGTCACTGACTGTATGTTCATCTTTTGCCCTACCTGTGCCAAAACCAGTCTGCTTTTTAGGTAATTTTTTATGAGGGCTTTCAAAATTTAATAATTTGGATTTTATTGCTTTTATTTCTAAACCTATTTTATAAATTCTAAGAAACAAATATATTATTAATACTGTCATAAAAGCTATACTAATAAAAATTAATTTAATCATCATCATTCCTATTTAATTAATTTTATTACTATAAGCTTATCTAATTCGTTAGCAAATTTTCCACTGTCCTTATTAGAAAAACTACTAGGACCACCCGTAATAACACCATCATTACGAAGAGAACTCATAAAATCTCGCATATCAGATATACCACCTATATTATTTTTATCATATATTCTGCCACGTGGATCTAATCCTAATGCACCTTTTTCTACTATGCGAACAGCTAATGGAATATCTGCAGTTACAACTAAGTCTCCTGAAGTACAATCTTCTGCAATTTTATCATCTGCAATATCAGCACCTTGCTCAACAAGAATAAAACTAATATAATCTGATTTAGGTATATGAAGCCAACTATTAGCTACAAAATTAATTATAACTTTTCTATTGATTGCTGCTTTGAATAAAATATCTTTTATTGCTTTTGGGCAAGCGTCAGCATCTACCCATATCTTCATTAATTTTGATTTGAACGTTTAACACGTATTTTTTCATTTAGTACTTTTGTACCATGCAATTTTTCAATTGCTTTTTCAGCTTCTCTTTCCACAGGCATTTCAATAAAACCAAACCCTTTTGATTTCCCTGTTTCATCATCAGTTACAATATTACAACTTTCTACATCCCCATAAGCATTAAACATTTTTTCAAGTTCATTAACTGTAAGTGTGCGTGGTAAATTTAGGGTTATAATTTTCATATGAGTTCCTCCAGAGAATATATCTTTGGTTATCATAATTTATACATAATGCCTATAATAAACCTTTATAATAATTTATTTATCTATGTATATCTTGCCTTTTTCTTTATATTTCTCTGCCATTTTTTCTAAACCTTCTTTTTGAGCTTCACTTCTTATATCATGAGATATCTTCATTGAACAAAATTTTGGACCACACATAGAACAAAAATGTGCTGTTTTGTGTGCTTCTTTTGGTAGAGTTTGATCGTGAAAACTCTTTGCTGTCTCTGGATCTAACGATAAATTAAATTGATCTTCCCACCTAAATTCAAACCTAGCACGGGATAATGCATCATCCCTATTTTGAGCTCCAGGCATTCCTTTTGCCAAATCCGCAGCATGAGCAGCAATCTTATATGTAATGACTCCTACTTTAACGTCATCTCTATCTGGAAGTCCTAAATGCTCTTTTGGTGTTACATAACATAGCATTGCACAACCATACCAACCTATCATTGCTGCACCAATGCCTGATGTTATATGGTCATAACCAGGAGCAATATCAGTTGTAAGTGGTCCTAAGGTATAAAATGGTGCTTCATGACAACAATCAAGCTGTTTATCCATATTCTCTTTAATTTTATGCATAGCAACATGTCCTGGACCTTCAATCATCACTTGGCAATCCTTTTCCCATGCAACTTTTGTAAGTTCTCCTAATGTTTCTAATTCTGCAAATTGAGCTTCATCGTTTGCATCTGCGATAGAGCCTGGACGTAAACCGTCGCCTAATGAAAAACTAACATCATATCTACGACAAATATCACATATTTCTTCAAAATGCTCATATAGGAAACTTTCTTTATGATGTGATAAACACCATTTTGCCATAATAGAGCCTCCTCTAGAAACTATTCCTGTAACTCTATTTACTGTCATAGGCACCATGTGCAATCTAACTCCAGCATGAATTGTAAAATAATCAACTCCTTGCTCAGCTTGTTCTATAAGAGTGTCTCTAAAAACTTCCCATGTAAGATCCTCTGCAATTCCTTTCACTTTTTCTAAAGCTTGATAAATAGGCACTGTTCCAATAGGAACTGAAGAATTTCTTATAATCCATTCTCTAGTATTATGTATATTCTTTCCAGTAGATAAATCCATTACAGTATCTGCTCCCCAACGAATAGACCACACTAATTTATCAACTTCTTCTTCCATAGAGGAGCTTATTGCAGAAGTTCCCATATTGGCATTAATTTTTACTAGAAAATTTCTTCCTATTATCATCGGCTCTACTTCTGGGTGATTAATATTAACAGGAATAATAGCTCTGCCATTTGCAACTTCATCTCTTACAAACTCTGGTGTAACGTAATTTGGAATATTTGCTCCCCAATCATTACCATCTCTAGAAAGAATATCTCCACGTAATTGATTTTCTCTTATCGAAATATATTCCATTTCAGCTGTAATTATACCTGCTTTTGCATAAGCTATTTGTGTTACTGGTTTATTAGATTTAGCTCTTAAAGGTTTAATTTTTTTAGAAAATTCTGGTGTAATCTTATTTTTAGATACAAATCCATTATCATAATCTTTAATTTCTCTACCTTCATAGCTTTCTACATCACCTCTAGACATTATCCACTCTTTTCTAATGCCTTCTAAACCAATATTAATGTCTGTATTAATATTATTATCAGTATAGGGTCCAGAACTATCATAAACTACAACAGGGTCTTCTCCAGCTGTAGGATGAAGAGATATCTCTCTCATTGGAACATTTATATTTTTATATAACTTACCTTTTACATAAATTTTTTTTGAAGCTGGTAAATTTCCTGTAGTGATTTTTGGTTTAATGTGATTCATTTTATTCTCCTTTTAAATTAAGAGAAAATAATATATTTTTTAATAAAATTAATTATTACTATTATCTCCCTACGCCAGCATTATCTGTCAGGTTATAAGGGTATATTCTCAGCCAATTGGCACCCCTGTTAGTAAAAACTAAAATAACTATTTTTAATAAAGTGTCAAATATTAATTAAACGTTAAACATAATATTATTTATTGTTAATATTTTAAATTACTATCATTTATCATTAACTTATACATATCAGATAAAATACGTTGGTATTTGCAGAGTTAGCACAAGAAAGACTATACACATTAGCTCCTAATAGAAAAAAAATACTTATATCAATAAATGAAATTAATAATAACCTAATGACAGCTATATTTACTTCTATATTAGAAATTAATAATTTCACATGTAATATAAATTTTATCGTATTAAAATTGCTAAAACTCTACTCTATTTTTTGATTTTATAGAGTAGAGACATTATGCTGTTTGCCTTGAAAGGCAAACTATATTCTCCCCCAAGAATATTCTTACTTTAACAGTACATGTATAAAAATTTAATTTTAAGTATTAATAGTTTATTAATAATTTTTACATATTATAGATTTAATTATTTTAATATTTTAAGCAAAATTATATAAAAGTTATTACTCAACTAATTTATTAGTATTTATACATAATTTTATGCTAAATTTTTTAAATGAAATATTTATATATAATTTTAATATGCTTATTAGTATTTTCTTGTGAAGAGACTATAGATGCTGATCCTGATAGTAGCAACTCTAATACAACTACATCTGAATATTAAGCATAGTGGTTCTAATTACTTACAATAATAATCTAAAATATATTAAAACTTTCTTAACAATACTTTAATTAAGTTTTTTAAAATAATAAATATGAATGGGCTTTTAATTAATCTTAGTAAAAATAGTTTTAGCTTGGGATAAAATTTATGCAGAATATAAAAAGCTATAAATAATATAGCTAATATTAACATTAGTCTAATCATAACCTCTCCCTACTCAATATTTTATAATTAGGTTTCTATAATAGATATAGCAAATGATAATGCTTTTCTACTCCTACTTTATTTTTTATGTTAGATAGTACTTTTTATTTAGAGATAACATCAAGGTATTCAAATTCTTCAATCACTTTTATTATTTTCTATCATATTGGCTTGTAATATTTCTATCCAATAACCATCAGGATCTTCAATGAAGGCCAAACCCTTCATCTTTCCATCATCTGGTTTTTTTATAAATTTTACGTCTAATTTTTTAAAACGTTCTGAAGCTTTATAAACATCTGGCACAGAAAAACCAATATGTCCATAACCCTGAGGATTCGTGTTACCATTATGATATCTAAAACCATCATCATTTTCAGAACCCCAATTATGGGTTAATTCAAGCATTGCTCTCTGACTAAAAGTCCATGTGGTTCTTTTATTATTATTTTGAGGTATATTATTATCTATATCACCAGGCATTGCCAAGAAATATAGTGTAAATTTCATTTCTGGAAAATCTAGCTTTCTATATAACTTCATACCTAAAACTCTAGTATAAAAATCTAGAGAAGTTTTTGGGTCTTTTATTCTTAACATAGTTTGATTAAATATATAGGGTTGTGTTTCTAAATCTACTTCCTCACATAAACCCTCTGCTACCTCATAATGTATACTCATTATTAACTCCTATATATAAAAAAAAATCTTCTGATATTGTGAATCAGAAGATTTTTTCTTATTCGTGATTGTTATAATACTTAACTAAAGATTACCTTTTTTTAATTCATTAGCTAAGTACTCACCTTGTCTAATAGCAAGGGCTGTAATTGTTAATGTTGGATTTGCAGCAGCACCTGATGTCATTACAGAACCATCTGAAATAAATAGGTTCTTCATATCATGTGCGCGACCCCATTTATCAACAACTCCATCTTCAGGCTTTTCACTCATGCGGTTTGTTCCAAGATTGTGAGTGGAAGGATATGGAGGTGTTCTAACAGTTTGGACTGCACCAACAGATTTATATAAAGCTTCTGCTTTCTCATAAGCATATTCTCTCATAGCTACATCGTTTGGATGATCATCAAAATGTACATTTGGAGCAGCCATACCATACTGATCTTTAATACTATCGGATAAAGTTACGCGGTTTGTAGCTTGAGGCATATCTTCTCCTACAAGCCACATTCCTGCTAAATTAGAATATCCATCCATCATTTTTGAAAAATCAGCTCCCCAAGCACCTGGATCAAGAAAGGCTCCTAAAAACGCTGGCCCAAGAGCCAAGGTTTCCATATAATAACCTCCTACAAAACCACGAGCAGGGTTATTTACTACTTCATCAGCAATAAAGCCAGCCATAGTCTCTCCACGATACATATTCACTGGCTTATCAAAACGAGCATACATAGATCCAGTCATATGTCTCATATAATTTCTTCCAACTTGACCTGAACTATTAGCTAATCCATCAGGAAACATTGAGGAAGCACTTAGTAATAAAAGACGAGGAGATTCAATAGAATTACCAGCTACGCAAACTACTTTTGCTTTTTGTCGCTGAATATCTCCATTTTCGTCTACATATAAAACTGAATTTGCATTTCCAGCTTTATCATGTGTGATTTGAATTACATGAGAATTTGGGCGAAGATCTAGAAGTCCTGTTTTAAGAGCCCTTGGAATTTCTCTTACTGCTGTACTCCATTTTGATGTGTTTTTATCTCCTTGAAAATTAAAACCATCCTGAATTGATCCTGGACGACCATCGTATGGTTCTGCATTTGTTCCATATGGGCCTGTTGCATAAAACTTGTATCCAACATTTTCCGCACCATTAGCAAAAACTTTATAATTATTATTTGCAGGTAATGGAGGTCTTCCATGACGATGAGTTGATCCAATAGCTTTTTCAGCTTTATCATAATATGGTTCCATTTCATCTAATGAAACAGGCCAATCTAATAAATTTGCACCATCAACATTTCCATAAGTTGAACGTGTTTTGAATTCATAGTCCATAAAACGAGGAGTTGCTCCAGCCCAATGTGTTGTAGTTCCACCTACAGCTTTAACTATCCACGCTGGGAGACCAGGAAAATCTTTATTAACTCTCCAAGATCCACTTGTTCCCCTAGCATCTAGCCAAGCCATTTGCATAAATGCTCCCCATTCATCACTTGTGTAATCTTCAGGTTTTATATAAGACCCTGCTTCTAGACATACACATGGAATACCAGCTTTTGTAAGCTCATAAGCCATTGTGCCTCCTCCAGCACCAGAACCAATAATTACCACTGCACTTTCATTTTTATCTATTTTATTCATTATTCCCCCCCCCACTAATTATTTGTTTGTTTTAATTCAGCAAGTTTATTTTGCGTTGCTGTAAAGAAATTTGCATGATCTGGATGTTCAGTTATACGTGGCTCAGGTAACCAGTTTAAATCATTAAATCCACGATTAACATAGCCTCCTTTTTCATAACTAGCGCCTTCATAACCTAAAAGATCCCATACTTCTTTATCATTATAAAGTGTGACAACGCTTGTTCCTCTAACATGAGAAAAAAAAGCAGACCCTTCTATTCCTTTAAGATAGTTAGTTGCTTCCCTAAAATTAAGACTGTCAAAAGATGCTTTTCTTAAATCAGCAAGTCCATCACGCATCATTAAAGTTTTAGCTGGGTCAGCATTTCCCTTACCTATAACATCATCAGTTGTTCGTTGATACGGACCATCAGGAAACCTCTCATGCGGGTATAAGGTTTTTATCATTTTAGTAATTGATTGCCTATCATTTGCACTTGAACCAATTACCATTTTTGCATTTACATTGGTTACTCCAAATAAACACGCCAAAGCACCAACTGAACTGGTTCCAAATAGCATTCCTCTCCTTGATATACTCATTATGTCTCCCCTATTTAATATAAAAAATATAATTACTATATTTAGCGTTTACTAGAGATAGAGAGAAGTCAAGCATGATTAAATAAAACAATAAGTATTAAACTATTTATTTATTTTAATTCTTTTTCCAATTAGTCTTTTTAAGAGCTATACTTTCAAGATAAGCTGCTAATTGATTAATTTGTTCGGTGTTAAGCTTTCCCATTCCTCCCCAAGCAGGCATTCTTAAATAACCATTTACTATAATATCTGTAAATGCTGAATAACCTCTTCTAAATTTTCTTAAATTTGGAGTTTGAAGATGACCGCTATTTATACCAGTTGCCTTTATACCGTGACATTTAGCACATTTTACTTTGTATAATTTTTTCCCTATTTCCATCGCGTCTTGATTACTTGATAATGGATTAGTAGAATTAGCATAAGAAACTGTAGAGATGAAAAATAAATATAAAATTAATATAGAAATAAATTTTTGAAGATTATACATAAAAATATCATATCATGTCAAAGATTTCTTATCTACTATCAAACAGTTAATCTATATGAAATAAAAGAAAATCTATTTAAACCTTCTAATAACATGTCTATATAATTTATTGTATCTTTTATGT